>TARA_R110000787_G_scaffold55942_4_pt1 | contig 23319 bp, 24 predicted proteins | sample TARA_R110000787 | Tara Oceans TARA_R110000787 (sample SAMEA4397920) | marine metagenome | biome: Polar Biome; feature: [DCM] deep chlorophyll maximum layer (ENVO:01000326); material: water (ENVO:00002006), including particulate matter (ENVO:01000060) such as... | depth 35 m | reverse complement strand
CAAAAAAACTCGAACTTTTAAAAGTTCGAGTTTTTTTGTTTTATAGAAAGTATTGATTAAGAAAAAAGGTTATCAATTTTTTCTTTTTCTTCTGCAGCTAAACCAGCATCGATTAAGATACGTCCACTGTGTTCGTCTATTGTAATTTTCTTACGCGTTGCGATTTCTAATTGAATCTGAGGTGGAATAGTAAAGAAAGATCCTCCGGCTGCTCCTCTTTCGATAGATACTACGGCTAATCCATTTTTTACTTTATTTCTGATTCTTGTGTAAGCAGATAGTAAATGATCGTCAATAGAAGTAGAATACTCTACAGACTTTTCTTGTAATAATTTTTCTTCTTTTTCAGTTTCTTTTAAGATAGCGTCTAATTCAGATTTTTTATGATCTAAGTGAAGTTGTTGTTTATCTAACTTCTCTTTTGTAGTAGCGATAACTTCGTTTTTTTGTTCAATCTTTACTTGATACTCTTTGATGCGTTTTTCAGATAATTGAATCTCTAATTCTTGAAATTCAGTTTCTTTAGATAAAGAATCAAACTCTCTGTTATTTCTAACTTTCTTTTGTTGTTCTTCATATTTAGCCATTAACCCTTTAGACTCTTCAATCGATAACTTCTTGTTATTGATGTCAGTTTCTAAATTAGTAACATCTTCTGCTAAATTTGAAACTCTTGTGTTTAATCCAGTTACTTCATCTTGTAAATCTTCAACCTCTAAAGGTAATTCACCTCTTACATTTCTAATTTCATCTATCCTAGAATCGATTAATTGTAAGTCGTATAGCGCTCTTAACTTTTCTTCAACAGTAACTTCTTTCTTCTTTGCCATGTTTATAAATAATAAATTGGATTTGTACTTTTTTCTGATAAAACGACTGCAAAACTAGTGAATTTTTTCGTAAGATACTCAACCAAAAGGTTTTTTGTAAACTGTTCACTTTCATAATGTCCTACATCAATCAATAAGATTTTTTCTTCAGCTTTAAAAAAATCATGATATTTAAAATCTGCACTAATATATGCATCAGCTTTGTCTTCTGTTGCATTAGAAATTGCAAAACTTCCAGCGCCACCTAAAACAGCTACTTTTTTAATTGATTTTCCTAGCGTTTTCGAATGACGAACACACCCCGAGTTAAAAATCATTTTGGTATATTTCAAGAAATCATCTTCACTCATTGGTTCAGATAATTCGCCAATCATTCCCATTCCAATAGATGCATCATCTTTAGGAAGTAATATTTTTTGATTTTGCAATCCTAAAACTTCGCACATTTTTGCACTTACGCCAACAATACTGTTGTCTAATGCTGTATGTGTTGCATAAATAGCAATGTTATTCTGAATTGCTTTTAAAACAACTCTTTCCACGTATGAATTTCCGTTGATTTTCTTTAATCCTTCAAAAATAATAGGATGAAAACTGACAATCAAGTTGCAGTTCTTAGCAATGGCTTCATCAACAGTTTCTTCTAAAGTGTCTAACGTGACTAGGATTCCATTTACTGTCGAGTTGTAACTTCCAATCAACAAGCCAACATTATCAAAGCCTTCGGCTTGTTGTAATGGGGCAATTTCTTCAAGATAGTTTGCAATATCTTTAATAGTCATAAAGAAAAATTTGAATTCAAAGTTACTATTTTAATTGAAAACATTACCGCAATGTTTCACATTGTAGATTCTGATGAAATTGTCATATTTCAGGCTAATTTTTTATCGTATTTTCGTGTCAATGATTGTAATTCGATTTTTATTATTTCCGTTTGCCATTTTATATGATTTGGTAACAAGCATTCGTAACTATTTTTATGACAAAGGGGTTTTTAAATCCACTTCCTTTGATGTTCCAGTAATTGCTGTTGGAAACCTAAGTGTTGGAGGTACAGGAAAAACTCCACAAATAGAATATTTAATTCGATTGTTACAGAATGATAAAAAAGTAGCCGTTTTAAGTAGAGGGTATAAAAGAAAAACAGCTGGTTTTGTTTTACTTGATACTTCTCATACAGCAGAAGATGTGGGTGATGAGCCCTTACAATTCTTTAAAAAATTCTCAAACATCTCCGTAGCTGTGGATGCAAATCGTGTCAATGGAATTCAAGAACTCAAGAAAAGAGTTCATCCGGATGTTATTTTATTAGATGATGGGTATCAACACAGAAAAGTGAAAGCGAACTTTTATATGCTGTTAACTAAATACAATGATGTATATGTTAACGATTTTATACTTCCAACAGGAAATTTACGAGAAAGTAGAAGAGGAGCAAAAAGGGCTGACGTCATCGTTGTCACTAAATGTCCGATAAATCTTTCAGAAGATAAGCAACAAGAAATTACAAGAAAACTAAAAGCGAGTTCTAATCAACATGTATTTTTCTCTTCAATAGAGTACCACCCAAAAACAGGAGGGAAGCAGCAAATCTCTTTGGATGCATTAAGTGAGTATGAAATTGTATTGGTGACCGGAATTGCAAACCCAACGTCACTCTTAGATTTTTTGAAAGAGAAAGAATGTAAGTTATATCATCTAAATTTTTCTGATCATCACAATTTTACACCACAAGAACTTGTAAAAATTCAAAAAAAGTTTGACGAGTTAAATTCGGATAAAAAAATAGTATTGACTACAGAAAAAGATTATATGAGATTGTCAGATAAGATTGCTAACTTGAGTTATATAGAGATTGAAACTCAGTTTTTAGGGGGCAAAAAAGTATTTGATAATAAATTTACATCGATTTGTAAAACAAGGTCTTAATAATTCCGTCTGCCAAGCCAATTTTTGGAACATAGATTTTACGTGCGCCACTCCATTTCATAGCAGATAAATAAATCTTAGTTGCAGGAATAATTACATCTGCTCTATCTGGATTTAAGCTTAGCTCTGTAATTCGATCACTATAACTCATCTTTTTTAAAAACTGATATTGTGCATTTAAGTAGATATAAGAAATTGGAGCACCTTCTGCTCTTCCAGACATTTTAAAGAGCCTGTTGATGTTTCCGCCAGAACCAATTAAAGAAATTTTCCGAAAGCCTTTCGTGTTTTCTTTAACCCAAGCCTCTACATTCTTATAAGCTTCTTTGTTTTGGGTTTTTGTGTTATTTAATAAACGAACTGTTCCCATCTTAAAAGACTTTGACTTCACTATTTTGCCTTCAGAAAAGACTGTGAACTCTGTGCTCCCTCCACCAACATCTACATATAAATATGATTTATCATCAGAAATTAATTCATGTAAATCGGTAGAAGAAATAATCGCAGCTTCTTCTTTTCCGCCAATAATATCAATTGTAACTCCAGTTTTCTTAAGAATTTTTTCAGCAATTTGAACACCATTTGAAGCTTCACGCATTGCCGAAGTTGCACATGCTTTGTATTTTTCAACTCCATGCACTTTCATTAGAAGTTTGAATGCTTCCATGGCATCAATCATTCTTTTGATATTTTCTTCACTAATTGATCCATTTACAAATGAATCTGCACCCAAACGAATAGGAACTCTAACTAAAGCTGATTTTTTAAACTGAGGCTCTAGATCTTCTCTTACAATAACATTTGAAACTAGTAAACGAATGGCGTTAGAACCAATATCAATAGCGCCGTATTTTTTTATTGAAATCAATTTTTCTTATTTATGATTTTTCGGAAACTCTACTGAAATAGTACTTCCTTTTTTTATGTCTTTCCAGTGTTTTTCGTCAAACCGAATTCCAACTACTCCACAAGTAGGAACATGTGCAATGGGTTTGCTACCAAATTTATTTACAAAGGTATTGATGCCATGATCATGACTAAATATAATGGCAGAATCAAAACTATCATCTAGTGCTTTTACCGTTTTTACTAAATAGCTATCGCTAAAACTATAGAGTTCTTTTTTGATTTTTAAATTTGAAAAAGGATAGTTAAAATTCTGGCAAAAAATCACACCAGTATGCAGAGCTCTGTTAGCAACACTTGAGATGAAAACATCTGGTCTTTCAATTTTTTTAGCTAAAAATTTAGACATTAAGTGAGCATCTTTGATTCCTCTTTTTTTTAGAGGCCTGTCTATGTCGTCAATTTTTTCGTATTCCCAAGACGATTTTGCGTGCCTAACGATGTAGATTGTTTTCAAACAGAGTTTTTTTGATTTAGTAAATATAAAAATTAAGGTGCTAATCTTTCAATCTTCCAAGAAAAATCTTCTAACAAAGTATACAGGATTCTATCATGCATTCTATTAGGTCTGCCTTGCCAAAATTCAATAGAAATAGGTTTTACTAGAAACCCACCCCAATGCGACGGACGAGGAATTTCTTTTCCTTCATATTCTTGTTTATACTTTTCTAGGCTCAGATCAAGTTCTTCTCTAGAATTTACTACATCACTTTGGTTAGATGCCCATGCTCCTAATTTACTTCCGTCTGGTCTCGATTCAAAATAACCATCAGATAAATTTTCCGCTAATTTTTCTGCTTCCCCTTTAATAATGATTTGTTGTTCTAAGGCTGGCCAAAAGAAAGATAAGCAAAGATGATTATTCTCTAAAATAGCTTTTCCTTTTTCTGAATTATAATTGGTATAAAAGATAAAACCTTCCCAGGTATATTTTTTAAGTAATACAACTCTACTTTTAGGAAAACCATCTCTTCCAATAGTACTAACAGTCACAGCATTTGTTTCTTCAACGCTGTCACTGTCATCAGCATGTAAAAACCACCTTTGAAATAATTCCATTGGGTTTTCTGGACAGTTGTTTTTTAATAATTCTTGCTTTTCGTAAGATTTACGATAATTACTTAGATCTTTTGACATTATTAACAATTAGAAATGTAAAAATACAAAGGATTTGACAGTTTTTGATAGAAATTTATCAATCCTATTCTTTAATTTGTTTGACACCAGTAAACATAAAGAAGTAACTAATAAAAGCGATGACATGAAATAATGTATCACTATTGACTAACTCAGATAAATTAATCTCTGAGACTTGTATTAATGTTGCAATAATCATGATACTACAGAAAATTGAAAAATAACGTTCGCTTTTTCCTTTTTTTAGATTGATTAAATTCATGATAAAAAAGAACAACAGAACTGGAGAATAATTACCAACAACTAATATGAAATTATGATAGTAAAAAGAACTAATAACGAATGCTATTAATTGAATATAGGCTATACCAGTTAAGAAGGCTCTAATTTTTCCTTTTGTAAACTTGACGATGGTATACTTAAAGATAAAGAATGTGGCTGCTGCAACAAACAAGTAGGTAAATGTTCTTGGATAATAACGTTGATTTATGGGTTCAAAAAAACCATGATCTATTCCTCCCATAAAAGCTGATAATCCAGCGAAAAAAATAAAATACCCAAGCATTCCCGCACTAGATAAATGTGATTTTATTTTACCGAAGATAATTCCTGCTAAGAATATACATTGTATTGCTAGAATAAAATCTGAAAGAGAGACTAATTGTAAAGCGTTTATCATTTTTTTAGTTTGATTGATTGATATGTTTTTTTCTATTCCTCGTATGACCTCATAATGTTCCAAGCAAACATGTTAAGACCGGTGTCTTGCCTTGTGAATTTGTTTATTTTTTTCAAAAAAGCTTCTGCTTTGATTGTTTGACTTTCATTATAAGTGACGAATTCCATATAAAACCCATCTATCTTTAAAAGTTCCTCAGGAATTTCTAATTTTTCATTAAAATCAACAGTAATACTTTGTAATTCTCTAAAAGAGGCAAATTCTTTAGGAATTTTCGTAATGTTGTTTCCTCTGAAATCTAAACTCATTAAATTGTTCATTTTAGTGAAAGCAGTCGGAATCTTCGTAAGATTACTGTTAGTGATTTCTATAAAGTATAAAGTTGAAATTTCTTCTATACATTTTGGAAGTTCAACATTTTTGCTACCATTAATAGTAATTGTATTTAATTTTTTCAATTCGCAAATGCTATTCGGAATGGTTCCAATATTGATTCCTGTGATGTTTAAAGCAAAAAGGTTTTCTAACTTGTTAATTGATTCTGGAATCTCTTTATATTTTATTGAATCTACTAAATATAGATACTGAGTATTTTGACAATTTTTTAAAGCATAGTTTACATTAGAAGCACATTCTGTTCCATTAACATGTAGATACAAAGTATCTAGTGTTTCATTTTTTGAGTTTTTATAGTTTTTGTAAAGAATTGGTTTGATAGTATTATTTACATAGCTTTCAAGATTTAAAGCTCTAGGGTAACTATAATAAATCCCTTCATTAATGTTCCCCAATTCGATAACTGGATCATATTTGTCAGTACCTTCAAACATCTTAACAAGACCATAAGTGTCAACGGTTATTTTTTTATTATTAGGCCCAGAAAAGATAGTTTCATTTTTAGATGGAGCTTCTCCAATACTAACACTTTCAATAATTAAATCGGTATCAATCTTATCTAAAATATTAGTAATAAAGTGCTTTTTCTTTAAATCTTCAGCAATAATATTTGCTATTTCAAGACTTGTTTTGGTAGGATTTATATATACTGTATAAGGGTTTTGATATGATTTAACTCTATAAGTCTTTTCACTATTTTTTTTGAATGGAAATATTTCAATATGATTTCCATAATAATTACCAATAGCTCTGTTGTCTGATTTTAATCGTATAATTTCTGACTGAACAGGAATCACATGTTGCATCTCAGTATAAAGAGAATGAAAGCTTTTTTCTAAGGTTAATCGAGTTGTGTCATTTTCATTTTTATGTTTAATGTAAATAAAGTAAGGTGCATTTCTTTCTCTTTCATTAACCATTCCTAGTTTGGAAGATTTTTTTTGTTGTATTCCCCAGGTAAAATTTTCATGCTCAAATGAGACAATATTAATATCTGTGGTTCCTTTTGAGTTAATTCCTACTTGTAGAATCATCAATGCAACAACCGCAATGCCATAAGGAGCAAGAAGTTTAATTTTTGAACCATTATTGTTTTCTTTTTTAGCTTTGATAAGTTTGATAATAAAAAAAATCAGGAAACCTAGAATACCAGCTAAACTGGCTAGAATAAAGGCAGGAAAAATAATAAACCCTTTTATATTTCCTTCAACTGGAATAATGGTTAAAAACAAGGAAACTAAAAAAGAAGGAATAAAAAAAAGGTGGCTAATTGTTGTAAAATTGATAATCCTTGAAAGTTGAACTTTTCTACCTCTAATAATCCAACCCAGTAACGCAAAAGCTATAATAAATAAAAGGTTGCAGGTTGCACTAATTGTAATATAATCAATTAGGTAATACCCATCAATACTTTTTACATTACTTCTACCTGTGAAAGCTCCGTCACCAATTTTAAAAATCCCATAAATAACACCAACAGGTCCTACTAAAGCTACTGTTGTAATTAAGATTGCACGAGTTATATTTTTTATCATCAGAGATTTTTTGCGAGAATTTGTATTTAAAAATAATATTTTAAGATATCTATTAAAAACAGAATATAACTTAACACATGTTAATGTTTTTTAAAGAAATAAAGTTAAATAATTGATTAGAAATGTCATTATATAAGAACAACTTTTCTTTCAATTACTTTCTTTTGATTAAATACAATCCAATGAAAGTAATCAATCCGTTTAAGGGTAAAATCTCCCAATGAAATTGATACTCTCCAATAATTTCCTTTGGTAATGATGTAATTGCAAAACTTAGTGTAATTGAAAGTAAAGCGACTATCCACGCATACTTATCTTTAATTTTGTATTTCGTGAGAATTCCAAAAGCAAACAAGCCTAATAAAGGACCATAGGTAAACGTGGCAAATTTAAATAAGTTACTAACTACATTTCCTTCAAGGTTATTAAATAGGATCACCACTAAAATTAGTAAAATAGAAACACCAACATGTACTCTTTTACGTAGAGGTTTTTGTTTCTCTTTTTCTATTTTCTCTATGTTTAAAAAATCAACAGAGAAAGAAGTTGTTAAAGATGTTAATGCAGAATCTGCACTAGAATATGCTGCTGCAATTAAACCTATAATAAAGGTTACTGCTAAGCCTGTACCTAAATTTTGATTCATTGCTATTTCTGGAAATAACAAGTCGGTTCTTACTCGCCCTTCTACGATCGGAATTTGTAAACCCATTTTTTCTGAATAAATAAATAATAAGGCTCCAAGTGATAGAAAGAAAAAATTAACAATAACGAGCAAAACTGCCATGGTAATCATGTTTTTCTGAGCTTCTTTATTGTTTTTACAGGTGAGGTTTTTTTGCATCATATCTTGATCTAAACCAGTCATGGCAACGGCAATAAAAATACCACCAATAAAATATTTCCAAAAATATGTTTTAGCATTTGGATCCTCAAAAAAGAAAATTTGCCCTTTGGTTAAAAACTCATCGGAGTTTAAAAACTCTATAAATGACCAATCTAATTTTTGAATTATAAGATAAATAGATAGACCCACTGCAACTAGCATTGCTAGTGTTTGCAAAGTATCGGTCCAGACAATAGTTTTTATACCACCTCTAAAAGTGTAAATCCAAATTAGAAGAATAGAAATAATAACTGTAATTTCAAAAGGCACTCCAATTTCTTCAAAAACGATGTATTGCATCGCTATAGCAACTAAAAATAATCGAAATGCAGCTCCTGTAACTCTAGAGAGTAAAAAGAAAAATGCACCAGTTTTATAGCTTGTTTTACCAAAGCGAACTTCTAAATATTGATAAATTGATGTGATATTCAATTTATAATAGAGGGGGAGTAATATAAAAGTAATTAATAGGTATCCTACAAAAAAGCCAAAAACACCTTGCATATACGCAAATTGTTGACCGTCTACCATTCCTGGTACTGAGATAAAAGTAACTCCAGAAAGTGATGCTCCAATCATTCCGAAGGCAACTAAATACCAAGGAGAACTTCTTTTTGCCTTGAAAAACACCTCGTTAGAATCGTCTTTTCCAGTGAAATATGATATTGAAATTAATATCAGAAAATAAGCTATGATCAATAAAAAAATATGAAGTGGTTGCATCGAGTTAATTATGAATGATGAATTGATAATTATGAATTATCATGTACGAATATAAAGTTTATTTGTGGATTTGTTTATTCGTATTTCATAAATCAAAATTGTACATTTGCCGTCATGGATTTTTCATCTAAACTTCTTGAAAATGCTGTAAACGAAGTCGCTCGTTTGCCCGGAATTGGAAAACGAACTGCGTTACGTTTGGTCTTGCATTTATTAAAGCAACCTACAGAAAATACCAACTATTTAACAGAGGCTTTACAGCAATTAAGAACATATGTGAAGTCTTGTGAGAAGTGTCATAATATCTCTGATACTGCTTTGTGTGATATTTGCAACAATCCAAATAGGAATCCAGAAATAGTGTGCGTAGTAGAAGATATACGTGATGTTATGGCGATTGAAAACACAGCACAATACAGAGGATTATATCATGTTCTAGGAGGTAAGATTTCTCCTATTGAAGGCATTGGTCCACAAAACTTAGAAATAGAAAGTTTGGTAGAAAAAGTGAATAAAGGAGAAATCAAAGAATTGATTTTTGCTTTGAGTTCTACCATGGAAGGAGACACTACTAACTTTTACATTTTCAAACAGATGGAAGGATGTGATGTTGTGACGTCAACAATTGCACGTGGAATTTCAGTGGGCGATGAATTAGAATACGCAGATGAGGTAACACTTGGGAGAAGTATTGTAAATCGTATTCCGTTTGAGCAGTCTTTGAAAAGTTAGTTTTCAAATTCTTCGTCTTCAAGTAATTTTTCTTCAAAAGTATCCCAATCTTTTTTTGCTCTTATTTTCTTGTAAAGTTTAACGAACAACATTAATAAAACTCCAAATAAAATAATTCCAACAACTCCCCAGATCCAAGAAATAGCACTTTTTAAGACAACTAAAAACACGATTGCAAATAATAAGATGGTAGCAACTTCATTCCAAATTCGTAGTTTAAAAGAAGTATATTTTACAATTCCTTTTTGTTGTTGTGTAAATATTTTTTGACATCCAGCGTGATAAAAATACAAGCCAAAAACAAATGATAATTTTACCAACATCCAAGGTTCAGACAAATAATAAGGATTCTGAAACAACATCCAAAAGGCAAATAAACTAGCTAAAATTGCCGAAGGCCAGGTAATGATATACCAAAGACGTTTACTCATTAATTGATACTGAGTTTGTAAAATCGATTTAGCAGGTTCCGCTTTTTCCTCCGCTTCTACATAATAAATAAACAAACGAACAATATAGAATAAACCGGCAAACCACGTGACTACAAAAATAATGTGTAAAGACTTTACATATAAGAAATCCATAGTTTTTAATTTAGGTTCAAATCTTTTTTAGTTTTGATAACTGATAACTGATAACTGATAACTGTTATTTATGTTCCCACTCATGAAGCCAACTCACCATTACATCTACCCAATCATCATTATCGTTCATACAAGGTATGTGTTTATAATCGGTTCCGCCAGCTTCTAGGAAATCTTCTTTTCCTTCCATGGCAATTTCCTCTAAAGTTTCTAAACAGTCAGAAACAAAAGCTGGCGTAATAACGGCTACTTTTTTCTTTCCCATTTCTGGAAATTTCTCTAATTCAAAATCCGTATAAGGTTTTAACCAAGGATCTTTTAATAAACGAGACTGAAAGGAATTACTGTGATTCGATTCATCGAAACCTAAATTTTTTGCAATTGCTTTTGTGGTTTCAAAACATTGATGTCTGTAACAGGTATAATGAGCTACAGAATTACGTTCGCAACAGCTACCATCTAATTTACAATGACTTTTTGTTGGATCCGACTTTCTAATATGACGTTCCGGAATTCCATGATACGAAAACAACACATGATCGTAATCGAAACCTTGTAAATGATGTGCAATATTATCGCTCATCGCTTTAATATAATCTGGTTTATTGTAAAAGGGAGGTAAAGTGTCTAATTTTACTTCAGGATATTTTTCCGCCAAAATTTCTTCAGCTTGCACTACTACAGTTTCATAAGAAGACATTGCATAATGTGGATACAATGGAACCAACATAATTTCAGTGACACCTTGATCCGTTAATTCTTTAATTCCCTTTTCCATTGACATAGATCCATAACGCATTGCCAACGTGACAGGTATGTCCATTTTTTCTCGTACTTTTTTTGCAAATCTTTCTGAAATTACAACCAAAGGAGACCCTTCTTTCCACCAGATTTTTTTGTAAGCTGCGCCAGATTTTTTTGGTCTAACTTTTAAGATAATACCTTTGATAAGCACCCATCGTTTCCAATATGGAATGTCAATCACGCGCTCATCCATTAAAAATTCACCTAGATATTTTTTTACATCTTTTGTGTCTGTACTATCTGGTGATCCTAGATTGTTTAGTAAAATTCCTTTCATTTAATTTTATTTTGTCTTTCCTGAGATGACAGGAACTTGTTTTTTTATTTTTTCAATTGATTTGTAGCTTCATATAAAGCGATACTCAAACTATGAATCACATTCATAGAAGAATTTCTGCCATACATTGGTATTGATATTGTGTAATCTACCTGATCTGTATTCTCAATCCCATTTCTTTCGCTTCCCAAAAGTAACACGATTTTTTCATAATTTTTGAAATCAAAATTCTGAATATCGATACTTTTATCAGTAATTTCTATACCAATAATTGTATTTCCTGCTGCTTTTAATTGAAGGATGAGATCATCAAAGTTTGTGTAAACTTCATGCTCAATTTGATTGATGGTGTTTCTAGCAGTTCTTTTTACAGTGTTATTTTCTGTTGATGGAGAACTTTCGTGTAAATAGATTTTTGAAATGCCAAAACTCTCAGCAATACGAAAACACATTCCAATGTTTCCAGGAGTTCTAATAGCATCACAAACAATGGTAATAGGAAATTGTTGTTGCTTATTTTGGATGTCGTCGTGCGTTAATTGTTTCAAATTTCTTCTAGTTGTTAGTTGTGACTTCAAATGCGTTTCGACAAGCTCAACGTATCACCTCAGTTATCTTTTTATTCAGGTCATTGAGGCTCTCGAAATGACAGGTTTGTAAAACATATTTTTTGTAACTCTTTATTGATAATTGATAATTGATAATTGATAAAAGTTAATTGTTAAGAGACATCACATATTTCTTTGGAGTGGTTCCAAATTTCTTTTTAAAAGCGGCGATAAAATGACTAGCTGTACTATAGCCAACTTTTAAACCTACTTCATTTACATTATATTGATTGCTTTCCAATAATCGTCTAGAATGTTCCATTTTGTAATCAAACAAAAAACTATAGACCGTGTCTCCATAAATTTGTTTGAATCCTTCTTTTAGCTTTTTGATATTTAATCCAATTTCATTTGCCAATTCTTGTAAGCTTGGCGGTTCTGCCATGTTAGCAATCATGATGTCTTTCGCTTTTCTAATTTTAATCACATTTTGTTCGTCAACTAAAAAGGGACAATATTCACCTAAATTAGATTCATCTTGCTGAAAATGAAGGCTTAGTAATTCGTAAATTTTTCCTTTAATGTATAGGTCTCTAATAGAGCTATTTGCGCTTGAGTTAATGATTTGTTGCAAAACAATTAAAACCATCGGTTTAATCTCTATATCGTCGTAGTATTTTTTATTGCTATTTTCTTCACTCAAAAAGGGAATATAACTAGCCTCTTTTGAGAATAATGAATGAAATTTCTCAATAGAAATCAATAATGAAACTAAAATCGTTTTTGGATATATTTCTAAATTGATAGGCAAATCTCTTTGAGGATTATACAAGATAATAGAACGCTTGTCTAAAACATCAAAAGAGTAACTCCCATCATTAAATAAAAACTTTGAATTTCCTTTAATACAAAAATGTAGTTGAATATAAGTGCTATCGATATTTCTCTCAAATCGAAGTGTTTCATCGCTTTCATTTTTAAACTCAAGAACGCGAAACCCATTTTCTAAGTTGATTTCATCAAATGAACTTCCAGCGACATTTTTTAACATAAAATAAATTGTATTTTAAACCCTCTTTATTTAGAATGATTCTACGTAATAGTATTTGTACCTATTGACTACACTACAAAAATACAACTTTATACAAGTTTTTGAAATAAAAAGCATCTAAAAAACATAGAACGATACTAAAAGTACTTTTAGCGACATTTTTATCAATAATAACTTTTTACTTTTGACACATCTTTATAAAAAGATTGAATGAAATTGAAGAATCAACAAACAAATCTATACAATATTGGAGTTAGCTATAAAAAAGCTGACGCCCATACACGAGGTAGATATAGTTTGTCTAAAGAAAATCAAATTAATCTTTTAAACGAAGCTAAAGAAATTGGTTTCGATGGAGTTTTTGTTTTATCAACTTGTAATAGAACAGAGATTACAGGTTTTGCAGAACACCCGTATCAATTAATCAAATTATTGTGTAAATATTCTGAAGGAACCGTAGAAGAGTTTGCGAGTATTTCAAATGTTTACAAAGGAAATGAAGCGATTAATCAATTATTTAGAATTGGAACTGGTTTAGAAAGTCAGATTCTTGGAGATTATGAAATTGTAAGTCAATTGAAATTAGCATTTAAATTGGCAAAACAAGTAGGAACTATAAATGCACATTTAGAAAGATTAATCAATCTAGTTTTACAAGCTAGTAAGAAAGTTAAGAATCAAACACAATTAAGCTCAGGAACAACCTCAGTTTCATACGCAGCTGTTCAATATATCATTCAAAACATTTCTAATTACAATTCAAAAAATATTTTGGTTTTTGGACTAGGTAAAATGGGAAAGTATACTTGTAAGAATTTAGCTGAATACACTCAAAATGAATCAGTTTGCTTAATTAATAGAACAGAAGAAAAAACAATTTCTTTTGTAGAAGAGCATCAATCGATACGGAATTCTAAAATTGAAAATCTTTCAGAAGAGATTTCAAAAGCAGATATTTTAATTGTTTCAACTGGGGCAGAAAAGCCTACGGTGACTAAGAATCATATCGACAGCACTAAAGAATTGTTGATTTTAGATTTATCGATGCCAGAAAATGTTGAAAAATCAGTGAATGAGTTTGAAAACGTATCTTTGGTGAACGTAGACGAATTATCTAAGATTACATTAGAAACATTGGCTACCAGACAAAAAGAAGTTCCCAAAGCAGAAGAAATTATCGAAATTCATAAGCAAGAATTTAATGAATGGTTAAATCACAGAAGATTAGTTCCAGCCATTAATGCCTTAAAAGAATCTTTAGAAGCAATTCAAAAAGATGAAATTAATTTTCACAAAAAGAAAATTAAGGATTTTGATGAAACACAAGCAGAGATACTTACCAATAGATTCATACAAAAAATTACAACTCAGTTTGTAAAACATCTGAAAGAAGAAGAAACATCAGTAAATGATAGTATTCAAATGATGTCAAAAGTTTTCGGAAAAGCTTAACCAATCTCTATGCAGAAAGTTATAAGAATAGGTACACGTGATAGTGAATTAGCACTATGGCAAGCCAAAAAAGTTCAACGTATGTTGAACGAGTTAGAGTACAAAACAGAAATTGTACCTATAAAATCCACAGGAGATTTAGTACTCAATAAGCCTATTTATCAACTAGGAATGACTGGCGTTTTTACAAGAAGTCTAGACATTGCTTTACTAAATGATGAAATTGATATTGCTGTGCATTCTATGAAGGATGTTCCTACAGTTTTACCAGAAGGAATTGTTCAGGCCGCAGTTTTAAAAAGAGCCAATTATAGCGATATCCTTGTCTTAAAAGATACCGAAGAATTTTTCGCACTAAAAGAAGCAACGATTGCAACAGGAAGTTTGCGTAGAAAAGCCATGTGGTTAAATCGTTTTCCAACCCATACGATAGTTGAATTGCGAGGAAATGTAAATACACGTTTACAAAAGTTAGATGATAATGATTGGGACGGAGCAGTCTTTGCAGCAGCAGGTCTTGAACGAATAGGAAAGCGCCCTGCAGGAGCAGTAAATCTTTCCTGGATGATTCCAGCACCAGCTCAAGGAGCCATTATGGTTGTTTCGTTAGCTGAAGATGATTTTATAAAAGATGCTTGTGAACAATTGAACCACAATGAAACAGAAGTTTGTGTGAAGATTGAACGAGAATTTTTACATCGTTTAGAAGGTGGATGTACTGCCCCAATTGGAGCACTTGCTTATGTAGATGAAAAAACTGAAGAGATTAATTTTAAAGGAATTCTTCTCAGTAAAGATGGAAAAAAGAAAATTGAAGTTGCAAAAAATGCACCCTTAGATAGTCATCAATATTTGGCGCAAGATTGTGCAGATTATGTTATCAATCGCGGAGGTAAGCAATTGATCATGGACGATATTGATGTTGAAGAAGAAACAAGTGCTAGTGTATATTCTACAAAATCTCTTTCTACAAGTCAAGCAAAATTATTTCATAATAATATTGCTTCAGATAGTTCTGATTTTATTAAGATAAGATCCAATAGAATTACTCCAAAAGTAGTCAGAAATGAAATTAAAAATGTAATCATCACAAGTAAAAACGGAGTAGAATCTATCCTTGAAAACTTTACAAAGGATGAGTTAAATTTTAAAAACATCTTTTGTGTAGGAAGAAGAACAAAGAAATTAATTCAACAAAAAATTGGACCTGTAAACCATTCAGGAAAGAATGCTGAAACCTTAGCAGAATTTCTTTCAGAGGAAATCAAAGGACAAGAAGTTACTTATTTTTGTAGTGATTTACGTTTAGATATACTACCTAAAATATTATCTGAAAATGGAATTACGGTAAACGAAGTTGAGGCATACAAAACAATGTATAGTCCAGCTGATGTGGATGATAAAGTTGGCGGAGTTTTATTTTACAGTCCATCTACAGTTGAAAGTTATATACAAAAAAATAAAACAGATAAAGTCGCTTTTTGTATTGGTGAATCGACTGCGAAAGAAGCACGGAAACATTTTGAGAAAGTAGAAGTTGCTCAATTACCTACAGTAGAAAGTGTGATAGAATTAGTGAATTTACATTATGTACAATAGAACTAGAAGGTTACGGAAATCAGAAGGAATTAGACGTTTAGTTCAAGAAACGAAACTTTCTGTAGATGATTTTGTGTATCCTTTGTTTATAGAAGAAGGGTTAAATATTGAAACCGAAATTGTTTCAATGCCAGGAATCAAACGGTATTCTTTAGATAGAATTTCTAAAGAATTAGAAGAGGTTGTTGAGTTAAATATCCCTGCTGTTTTATTATTCGGAATTCCATCTCATAAAGATGATGTAGGAACAGAAACTTGGAATGATAACGGAATTATGCAGCAAGCTATTCGGTTTATTAAAAAGAACTATCCTAAATTATATGTTATTACAGATGTTTGTTTCTGTGAATATACATCCCATGGTCATTGTGGAGTTATTCACGATAACGATGTTGATAACGATGCAACACTTGTTAATATTGCAAAACAGGTAGTATCGCATGCAAAAGCTGGAGTAGATATGGTGGCGCCATCTGGAATGATGGATGGAACTATTCAAATGGTTCGTGAAGCTTTAGATAACACAGGATTTATAAACTTGCCAATCATGGCTTATTCTGTAAAATACGCATCTGCATTTTATGGTCCGTTTAGAGATGCTGCAGATTCTGCTCCCACTTTTGGAGATAGAAGAACGTATCAAATGGATCCTTCAAATAGAGATGAGGGAATGCGTGAAGCAAACTTCGACGATCAAGAGGGAGCCGATATTTTAATGGTGAAACCTGCCATGTCATATTTAGATATTATTCGTGATTTAAAAAATGATTTCGACAGGCCTATTGCTTGCTATAATGTAAGTGGAGAATACGCCATGGTAAAAGCTGCTGCAGAAAAAGGTTGGATTGATGGTGAAAAAGTAATGATGGAAAGTTTATTGTCTATGAAACGAGCCGGAGCAGATATTATCATTACGTATTTTGCAAAAGAAGCAGCGAGAGTATTAAACAAATAATAATTGTCATTTCGAGAACCTCAATGACCAACGAATTAAATAAAGGTGACTGAGGCTCTCGAAGTCACAAACAATAACTAGTAAAGAATGGAATTCAAAAAATCTCAAAAACTATACGAAAAAGGGCTTGTCAACCTAGTGGGAGCAGTAAATTCTCCTGTAAGAGCATTCACTTCAGTTGGAGGAAATCCTTTATTTATAAAAAGAGGAAGAGGATCTCAAATTATTGATGTTGATGGTAATAAGTATGTCGATTTAGTATTGTCATACGGCCCAATGATTTTAGGTCACCGTCATAATAAAGTTCAAAAAGCTGTCAATAAAGCATTGAAAAACGGTTATTCATTTGGAGCGTCAACAGAAAATGAAATTACACTCGCAAAAATTGTGTGTGATGCTTTTCCAGGAATGGATAAGGTTCGTTTTGTAAATTCAGGAACAGAAGCAGTTTTAAGCGGAGTTCGTCTAGCGAGAGCTTTTACAGGAAGAGATAAAATCATCAAGTTCGCTGGTTGTTATCACGGACATCAAGATGCATTATTAGTTGCAGCTGGATCTGGATTAGCTACTTTAAGTTTACCAGGAAGCAAAGGAGTTCCAGAAGGAGCTGTCAAAAATACTTTGATTGCTACGTATAATGATTTGGATAGTGTAAAGAAACACTTTTCAGAACATGATGATATCGCAGGAGTTATTATAGAACCAATTTGTGGAAACATGGGAGTGGTAATTCCTCAGAATGGTTTCTTAAAAGAATTGAAAGAATACTTACAATCTAAAGGGGCCTTATTAATTGCTGATGAAGTGATGACAGGTTTCCGTTCTAAATTTGGAGGGGCTCAAGAATTATTGGGTGTTGAAGCAGATATTACCTGTTTAGGGAAAGTAATTGGTGGTGGTTTTCCAGTAGGAGCTTACGGAGCTAGAAATGAAATTATGGAGCAAGTTGCGCCGCTAGGAGGGATGTATCAAGCAGGAACACTTAGTGGAAATCCAATTGCCATGGCAGGAGGGATTTCTACATTACGAGAGTTGAAAAAACAAAATCCATATCAACAATTTGAAGAAATTGCTCAGAAAATAGAAACGATACTTTTAGATGCTGGTAAGAAATACAAGGTTGATGTAAGCGTCAATAGATTTGGGTCTATGTTAAATCCATTTTTCACAAAAGTTAACGTGACAAACTTTGATGAAGCTCAAACTTCAGACACTAAAAAGTTTGCGACATTCTTCTGGGAAATGATTAAAAATGGAGTGTTTTTACCACCATCACAATTTGAAGCTTGGTTCTTAAGTTCTGCTTTATCGGAAGAAGATCTTGCTAAAATTGAAAAGGCGGTAGATAAATCATTTCTGAAATTAAGCAACGAAGGATGAGAATAATTATATGTGCATTATTTTTTGCGGTAGTTGGTTGTAAATCAACTCAAAATAAGGGTTCAGTAAATGAGCTTAAAGAATTCGATTTTCAAACCATTTCAACAGGGTCATTATTTGGAGATGGATTAGAGGGGATCTCTGAAAGTAATTTCACCATCACCAACGGTAAAGCCTGGAATGCACTTAAAAACAATATGAATAAAGAAAACAATATTTCATCAAATTTTAAAGAGATGTCTATTGATTTTTCAACTGAAATGATTGTTTGTGTTTTTGATAAAGTTAGAAGTACTGGAGGTATTTCGGTAGAAATAGATAAAATTTTTATTGAAAATGATAGCACAAAAATAAATTATAGCATTAAAAAACCAGCTCCAGGAGAAATGGCAGTCACTGTTGTTGCTCAGCCTTATCACATCGTGAAAACTCAGAAAAGTAAAGGAGTGCTTTTTTTCATACATACAGAAAAATAATACAGAATGATAAAGAACGATCTATTTTTAAGAGCTTTAAAAGGAGAAACTGTTGATAGACCACCAGTTTGGATGATGCGTCAAGCAGGACGATATTTGCCGGAATTTCAGGTAATAAAAAAGAAATACGATTTCTTTACACGTTGTAGAACTCCAGAGTTAGCTTCAGAAATTACAGTGCAACCAATTCGTAGATACGGAATGGATGCAGCCATTTTATTTTCAGATATTTTAGTCATTCCACAAGCAATGAATATTGAAGTGGAAATGAAACCAGATTTCGGTCCTTATTTGCCTAATCCAGTAAGAGATCAAAAAGGAGTAGACAATGTTATTATACCAGATGTTCATACAGAATTAGGGTACGTAATGGATGCGATTAAAGCAACCAAAGAAAAACTAAATGATGATATTCCATTGATTGGTTTTGCAGGTTCTCCTTGGACAATCTTGTGTTACGTAGTACAAGGTCAGGGTTCTAAGAATTTTGACAAAGCAAAAGAGTTTTGTTTTACAAATCCTGTTGCTGCTCATCAATTGTTACAAAAAATCACAGACACAACTATTGCTTATTTAAAAGCAAAAGTTGCCGCTGGAGTCAATGCTGTTCAAGTATTTGATTCTTGGGGAGGTATGTTATCTCCGGTTGATTATCAAGAATTTTCTTGGCAATATATTCAGCAAATCATTGATGCTTTAAAAGATGAAACGCCCGTGATTGCTTTCGGAAAAGGATGTTGGTTTGCTTTAAATGACATGTCAAAATCTGGAGCTTCTGCTTTAGGAGTTGACTGGACCTGTTCTGCAAGAAATGCACGTTATTTATCAGGAGGAAATATCACACTACAAGGAAATTTTGATCCTTCAAGATTATTTTCACCACCTGCAGAAATCAAAAAAATGGTGCATCAAATGATTAATGAGTTTGGGAAAGATAAATATATTGTAAACTTAGGCCACGGAATTTTACCAAACATACCGCTAGATAATGCCAAAGCATTTGTAGATGCTGTAAAAGAATACGAAGCGTAAATGTCGTCTTGGAAACTCATAAAAGGATTAAATTTTAGACAGCTTAAAAGTCTATTCTTGTTATTTGTTCAACATCCTTTTTTTATGATTTCTACTGTAAAAGCTACATTTAGTGTGATTAAAACTGCGCAAAAGGAATTTCCAAATATTCATGGTCAGCTTAACAAAGCCAATGCATTTCGTCATGCCTTATGGAATGTCTTTATTGCAATAGAATGCAGTAGGTTTTCAAAAAATACTGATGCCATTTTGCTATGGGCCAAAGAGTTTACCGATTGGCATGAAGAGTTTGCACCTAATGAAGAGCTCGCGAAAATCATGGATTTGCATAACAATTTAATAGGGAGAGAATTGTACAGGAAATTTGAAGGTAAAGATAAAAATCAATGGATAGTATTCATGAGAGATGCGTTGCTGAAGGCTATTAAAATAGGCTCCGTAAATGATGTAGCAAACTATCCTAACCAATTAGTGTATCTTGAAAACTAAATTCATAATTCAATATTCATAATTAAATAATATGCCACATTTTATTTTAGATTGTACAGAGAAAATTTTAGAATTAAAAAATCCAAAAGAAATTATTGAAGAGGTTTTTGAAACAGCTTTTTCATCAGGCCTTTTTCAAAGGAATGATATTAAGGTTCGGTTAAATCCATTTAAGCACTCTTTGGTAATGGGTGGAGAATCAGATTTTATTCATGTTTTTGGAAACATTATGGAGGGTAGAACTGATGAGCAAAAAGCAAATTTATCAAGAAATATTGTTACAAAACTTAATGATATGTTTCCTGAAGTGCCAATTATATCAATCAATATAAGAGACTTTGAAAAAGCTTCTTATATCAATAAATCGATGCTTTAAGATCCATGACAAAAGGAATTACAAAAGGTTTTAAAGCCTATTTAGAAGCTTACGAGATTATCTCTCGCTTAAAGCTTTGGAGATATTTTGCTATTCCGATGCTATTAAGTTTTTTACTATTCTTGCTTATTGGTGGTTTATCATATGCTTTCTCGGATAACATTGGTAATTATATTGCTAGTTTTTGGGCATGGGAATTTGGTAAAGAAACATTTGAAACGATTAGTACAGTTTTTGGCGGATTATTAGTTTTAGCTTTAGGTTTTATAGCTTTTAAACATATTATTTTGGCATTGTCAGCTCCTTTTATGGGGCCTATATCTAAGAAAATTGAAGATGATTTTACAGGATGGAAAGGAGAGACAAAAACATCCTCATCTTCAGAATTATTAATTAGAGGAATTAGAATTAGTGTTCGGAACTTGGTTAGAGAGATCGTCTTAACTACTCCAATACTTCTGATAGGGTTGATTCCTGTTGTTGGAATATTTGCAACTATTTTGTTATTTCTAATGCAAGCATATTTTGCTGGTTTTGGTCATATGGATTATACCTTAGAAAGACACTTTAATTATAAAGAAAGTGTGAAATTTGTTAAAAGAAATAGAGGATTGGCTACAGGAAACGGTATTGTGTTCATGCTGTTTTTATTGATTCCTTTTATAGGAGTAATTTTAGTGTTACCATTTTCAGTAACTGCTGCAACTATAGAAACAGTAAAATTAATTCAACAAGAAAAGAAGAAAAACTAATTTTAAAAAGATACTAAAAAACCTTCGACAGCATTTTGATAAGTGTAACGGTGAGCATGTCGAACTGCTTAGTTTAAAAGTTAAGGGTGACAATTAAAGCATAAAAAATGAAAGATCAGTTTTATCAATACATAGAAAGTTTACAAAATAAGATTACTTCCAAATTGGAAGAAGTGGATGGTGTTGCTAAATTTCAAGAAGATATTTGGAAACGTAAAGAAGGTGGAGGCGGAAGAACCCGTGTGATTGAAAACGGGGCAATCTTTGAAAAAGGAGGGGTGAATGTTTCTGCTGTTCATGGAGAGTTACCGGAACCTTTGCGCAAACAATTTGGTGTAGAAAGTGGTGATTTTTTTGCTTGTGGACTTAGTCTTGTCTTACACCCTAAAAACCCTATGATCCCAACTGTACACGCAAATTGGCGTTATTTTGAAATGTATGATGGAGAAGGAAATGTTGTTACTCAGTGGTTTGGAGGAGGGCAGGATTTAACACCGTATTATTTATTTGATGAAGATGCTATTCATTTTCATACTGTTTGTAAAAAAGCATGTGATCTACATCATCCCGAATTTTATCCTAAATTTAAAAAGACCTGTGATGAATATTTTTGGAATGCTCACCGAGACGAAGCTAGAGGTGTAGGGGGCTTGTTCTTTGATTACTTAAAAGAAACAACGGAGTTTTCAATTCAAGATCGATATAATTTTGTAACCGAAGTGGGAAATAGTTTTCTTGAAAGCTATGTTCCTATTGTAGAAAGAACAAGAGCCTTAACATATACTCAAGAGAATAAAGATTGGCAAGAAGTGCGAAGAGGACGTTATGTCGAATTCAACTTGGTTCACGATAGAGGAACGTTATTTGGATTAAAAACAAACGGACGTATTGAAAGTATTTTGATGAGTTTACCACCTGTGGTTCAGTGGAAATACAATCATCATCCAGCAAAAAAATCAGAAGAATCTAAGTTGATAGATGTCTTGATGAATCCAAAAGAGTGGGTTTAGTATTTTAAAGAATTAGTAATAAAAAACTTAAAAACAATTATTATAATTAATTATAATCAGTTTAATTGATATTATTTACGAATAATTCAATATTACCTCTTTTTATAAAGAATTTTTCATCAGAAAAAAGTAACAATTAATCACTCCTTTTTTGTATTTTTGCAATCTCAAAACGGAATAATAATGGCAAGATTCGAATTAAAATTACCTAAGATGGGAGAAAGTGTTGCAGAAGCAACCATTACCTCTTGGTTAAAAGAAGTTGGAGATACTATAGAATTAGATGAAGCAATTGTAGAAATTGCTACAGATAAAGTAGATTCTGAAGTTCCTAGTGAAGTAGAAGGAACACTTGTTGAAATTTTATTTGAAAAGGATTCCGTTGTTGAAGTTGGTCAGACGATTGCAATTATCGAAACCGAAGGTGGAGAAGTTGCAGCTAGTGCACCAGCTTTAAAAGTACAAGAAGCACCACAAGAAATTATTCAAATTGAAAAAACAGTTTCAGCAGCTATTGAGGTTGTTAATACTCCAATTTTAAAAAATTCTGATTCAGGAAAATTCTTTTCTCCATTGGTAAGAAAGATTGCTGAAACCGAAGGAGTTTCTATGCAAAAATTAGAAACAATTGCAGGGACAGGTAAAGAAGGAAGAGTTACTAAAAACGATATTCTTTCTTATGTAGAAAATAGAATTGCAGCACCAAAACTAGAAGCGCCAAAACCTACTCCAGTTAAACCGGAAGTTAAAGAAGTTGCAAAGCCAGCTCCAGTTTCTGTAA
>TARA_R110000787_G_scaffold188717_1_pt1 | contig 23352 bp, 21 predicted proteins | sample TARA_R110000787 | Tara Oceans TARA_R110000787 (sample SAMEA4397920) | marine metagenome | biome: Polar Biome; feature: [DCM] deep chlorophyll maximum layer (ENVO:01000326); material: water (ENVO:00002006), including particulate matter (ENVO:01000060) such as... | depth 35 m | reverse complement strand
AATTAATGATTTCGAAAATGGAATTAACTATAATATTCTGGGATTTGTTGATGACAATATAGATGCTAATACCAAAATCCATGGACTCAAAGTTCTTGGGAATATTGATTATATCTTAACTTTAAAAGAAAAACCTTCTTTAGTACTTGGTATCGGGAATCCAAAAACTAAAGAAGTAATATGCGAAAAATTCAAAGATTTTGATTTTCCAATAATTATACATCCATCTATTTCTGTTAAAAGGAAAAATATTAGTATAGGAATAGGAAGTATTATTTGTGAAGGATCTTTATTAACATGTGATATTATCATTTCTGATTTTGTGACTATTAATTTATCTTGTACCATTGGTCACGATACGGTTGTCGGAAAATTTTCATCATTAATGCCAGCTGTTAATTTAAGCGGAGAAGTTGTTATTGAAAATAGTGTGTTTATAGGTACTGGAGTTAAAATAATAAATCAGCTTACCATAGGTTCAAATACAATTATTGGAGCTGGAGCAGTTGTTTCTAAGTCTTTACCTTCAAATTGTACAGCTGTTGGAATTCCAGCAAAACCAATAAAATATCATAAATTACATGAATGAGACTAAAATCTATCTTTCTTCTCCACATATGGGAGGTTCTGAAATTAACTATATTCAAGAAGCATTTGATTCTAATTGGATAGCTCCTTTAGGTCCTAATGTTACAGGTTTTGAAGAGTCTCTTGAAAATTACTTGGGGAATGATACATTTATTGCTGCCTTAAGTTCTGGAACTGCAGCCTTACATTTGGCCTTAATACTTTTAGGAGTAGAACGAGGAGACGAAGTATTTTGTCAAAGTATGACTTTCTCTGCCTCTGCTAATCCAATAGTATATCAAGGCGCTACACCCATTTTTATTGATAGTGAAAAGGATACTTGGAACTTATGTCCTGTTCATTTAGAAGAAGCTATAAAAGATCGAATTTTAAAAGGAAAAAAACCCAAAGTAATTATTGCGGTTCATTTATATGGAATGCCTTATAAGGTTGATGAAATTAATGAGGTTTCCAAAAAATATAACATTCCTATAATTGAGGATAGTGCGGAGTCGTTAGGAAGTACTTATAAAAATAAGAAATGCGGAACTTTTGGAGATTTAGCAATCTTATCTTTTAATGGGAATAAAATAATTACCACTTCTGGCGGTGGTGCTTTGGTTTCAAAAAATAAGGACCTAAAAGAAAAAGCTATCTTTTTAGCAACTCAGGCCAGAGATAATGCACCACATTACCAACATTCAGAAATTGGATATAATTATAGACTGAGTAATATTTGTGCTGGAATTGGTAAAGGACAAATGGAAGTATTGGATAGTCATGTTGGCTTAAGAAGAGAAATGAATCAGTTTTATAAAGACATTTTTTTTAATACTGATACTATTTCTGTTTTCACAGAACCGACTAATGATTTTAAATCAAATCACTGGTTGTCTTGTGTTACCATAGATCACTCTAAATCGGGTTTTACTTCAGAAGATATTCGGAAAGCACTTTTAAAAGATAATATTGAATCTAGGCCTTTATGGAAACCAATGCATTTACAGCCAGTATTTAAAGACGCTCCTTATTATGGATCTACTATTTCTGAACATATATTTAATAATGGGCTTTGCTTACCTTCTGGTTCAAATTTAAGTAGCTCGGAAAAAGAAAGAATACATAAAGTTTTAATTAAATTTGCTAATACAAAATAGTTTAAATTATAAATATAAAGTGAATACTCCGGTTTCTTATTTTAAAAGTCTTTATGATGGCGATAATAGTTTAAAACTATTAGATCAAAGCTATTTACCAAGGTGGATAGTAGCTTTTTTAGATACCTTGCTCAGTGTTTTTGCATTGTTTTTAGTATACTTTATTTTATTAGGTACTCCAATTAAATTTTTAAGTGTAATTACATTACCCCTTCAAGGAGTGATATTTCTAGCGGTTACTTTATTTTATTTTTTTATTTTTAAGACCTATTCAGGAATAATTAGACATTCTACTTTTATAGATATTCTAAAATTAATTACCGCTACTTTTTTAACTGCCATAACACTTTTAGTAGTTAATGTTTTTTACAATTCAATTTATGGAGGTAAACTATTTTTAACAACATCCATATTACTGTATATGTTGATGTCATTTACTTTTTTGTTATTATTTAGAATTGCAGTTAAGGAAAGTTATCATTTTTTAAAAAATACTGCAACCAATAGTTTTGCTAAAAATGTTGTTATTATTGGAGTTGATGACAACTCAATTTCATTAGGAAAAGCATTGACCACAGAATCTAATTTACCATTTAAATTAATTGGGTTTATTTCTAATTCAAAAGAAGCTCCAAATTTTAAAATATTAGGTAAGCAAGTATATTCTAGAGGAGAAAAACTTTCTGAAACACTTTCAAAGTTAAGTATCGATGGTGTTTTATTAAATAGTGGTTCTTTTACGGGTAAAGAAAAAAATATAATAGTCGAAGACTGTCTTTCCAATAAATTAGAAGTTTTTAATGTACCATTATTAGAAACTTGGAGTAAAAAAGAAGATATTAAAAACATCATAAAACCATTAGAAATTGAAAATTTACTTGAAAGAAAACCTATAAAAATTGATTCGGAATTATTAAAAAAAGATTTAGAAAACAAAGTTATATTGGTAACTGGATGTGCTGGTTCTATAGGACAAGAAATAGTAATTCAAGTAGCTGAATTTAACCCTAAACTTATTGTAATTTTAGATCAAGCAGAATCAATATTATACGATCAAGAAATATTTTTAAAACTAAATTATCCAAAATTAAACTTTGTATCCGAGCTAGCAGATATTAGCAATAAAAATAGAATGGAATTTATATTCTCAAAATATAATTTTGATATTCTTTATCATGCAGCTGCCTATAAGCATGTTCCGTTAATAGAAAAAAACCCATATGAAGCAGTAAATGTTAATATATTTGGAACAAAAATATTAGCAGATTTATCGATAAAACATCAACTTAAAAAGTTTGTTTTAATTTCAACAGATAAAGCGGTTAACCCTACAAATGTTATGGGGGCTTCAAAAAGAGTTGCCGAAATATATGTGCAATCCCTTCAGAAAGAAAACAATATTATAACTCAATTTATTACCACCAGATTTGGTAATGTTTTAGGATCGAATGGATCTGTTTTGCCATCTTTTAGAAAACAAATTTCGCAAGGAGGACCCGTAACAGTAACCCATAAAGATATTATTAGGTATTTTATGATGATAAATGAAGCTTGCCAATTAGTACTGCAAGCTGGAACCATGGGTAATGGAGGAGAAATTTATATATTTGATATGGGCGACCCTGTTAAAATACTAGATTTGGCAGAGAAAATGATACGTTTAAGTGGACTCATTCCTTACGAGGATATTGATATTGATATAATTGGATTAAGACCTGGAGAAAAATTATTTGAAGAATTATTAAATGATGTTTCTACCACTTTACCAACACATCATCCTAAGATTATGATTGTTAGAACTCCATCTGAAGAATATCAATTAATATCAAATAAAATTAACGAATTGGTTGCTACAGCTAATATTGAGAATGAACTTGGCATTGTTAAACTTTTAAAAGAAATTGTTCCTGAATTTAAAAGCGAAAATTCTCAATTTGAATCCCTAGATATTAAAAATTAAATTGAAAATAGTTTGTTTGCAATTTTTTAATACGAATATTATTATAAATGTATATTTGTAACACCTATTACTTTTTCATGAAAAAAAACTCACCTACATTTTTGCAGTTTAGCAAAGTAATTCTATGTCTTATTCTGACGATTAACTTATTATCCTGTGCTTCCAAAAAGGACATTTTATATTTTCAAGATTCTGAAACTTTAAATTTAGAAAAAATAGAAAAAACATTTGAGCCCCTAATTGAGGAAAATGATATCTTATATATAACAGTCTCCTCTATCAATGAAGTGGTTTTAAGACCGTTTTTAAAAACACAACAAATTCAGCAAACAAATAGTAAAAATCCAGGATTAGACGGCTATTTAGTAAAAGCCGATGGTTCCATAGGCTTTCCAGTTTTAGGAGACGTTAAAGTAGATGGTTTAACACGTGCAGAAGTTGAAAACGTTTTGAAATCAAAAATTTCAAAATATGTAAATGATGTCGTAGTTGATGTTCGAATTATGAATTTTGAAATTACCGTTATTGGAGAAGTAAAAGCTCCAGGTGTATTTACAATTAATGACGAAAGAGTAACATTACCAGAAGCCCTAGCTTTGGCTGGAGATTTAACTACAGATGGAAAAAGAAGTACTATTACTATTATTAGAGAGGAAGATGGAATAAGAAAAGTGAGTAAAATTGATTATACCAATTCAGAATTTTTTAACAGCGATTTTTACTTTTTAAAACAAAACGATTTAGTTTATGTTGAACCTTCTTCAAAAGGGATAAAGAAATCAGGTTTCATTCCAGATATACCTGCTTTATTAGCCTTATTTACCGTAATATTAAGTACCGTTATTTTATTAACAAATAGATAACTAGAGGTGTATGAATCAAAACTTTAATTCTATAGAAAAAAAGGATGCTACTTTACAAGAAGTAATAAGCGATTACACTCGATATTGGTATTTGTTTGTTATAGGTGTTTTTGTTGCATTTATTATTGCAACCATTATTTTGCGGTATGCAACATCTATTTATGAAACTCAAACTACGATCATAATTAAAGATGAAAGAAGTGGAGGGGGAGCTACAGAATTAGCAGCTTTTTCTGAACTTCCATATTTTGCAAATTCGTTTTCTAGTAAAAAAATGGAAAGTGAGATTGTAATTATAAAATCTAGAAATATAATATCGAAGACTATTAAATCGCTAGATTTAAATGTGGTTTATAATATAGATGGAGCCATAATAAGCACAGAACTATATACTTATAAGCCAATCAAAGTTAGTTTTTTAACTTCAGGAAACAATTTTGAGTTTCAAGCACCAGATTCTTACATTACAATTATTGATGAAAATTCATTTTTATTTACTTTAAGTGAAGATATTGATCCAATAAGCTACCAATTTGGAGATTTTATTGAAATTCCTTCAGGTAAATTAATGGTTACTCCTAATAATAAAAATGAAGAAAAATATATAGAATATTTAGATAGAACAATTCATGTTATTCATTATTCATTAGGATCCATCGCAAGATTATATCAAAGTAAAATTGAAGCATTACACGATGGTAAAAACGGAGATGTATTAAGTTTAAACATAAAATCTTCTTTACCCGAAAAAGCAGAAGATTTTTTAAATGAATTGGTTTTTCAATACAATCATGATGCAATCAATGATAAAAATCAAATTTCAAGAAAAACTTCTCAATTTATAGATACTAGATTAGAAATTATTACAAGAGAATTGGACTCTGTTGAAACAGGTAAAGAGCAATTTAAAAGTAGTAACCGATTAACAGACATTGAGTCTGAATCTAATTTAATGATGGAAAGTGCAAATGAATTTAATAAAAGGCAAGTTGATTTGTCTACACAAATTCAGCTTTCAGCTTCTATGATTAGTTATTTAGAAAGTGCAAGTACTACAGAGTTAATACCGTCTAATAGTAGTTTAAATGAAACAGAAGTAGCTTTTTCAGTAAATACATTTAATCAATTGGTTTTAGAGCGAAATAAATTACTACAAAATTCTACCACTCAAAATCCAGTAATTAAAAATATAGATGGGCAACTAAACCAACTACACGCGAGTGTTTTAAAAAGCTTAAAAACTGAATATGAAAAATTAGAACTTGTTTTAAAAGATTTAAATAAAGAGGAGAATAAGTTTAATGCAAAACTATCTCAGGTTCCTAAAAAAGAAAAAGTTTTTAGGGATATTGTTCGACAACAAAATATAAAAGAACAACTTTATTTATTTTTATTAAGGCAAAGAGAAGAAACTTCCATATCATTAGCAGTAACAGCACCTAAAGCTAAAATTGTGGATGAAGCTTTGAGCTCTATAAAACCTGTTTCACCTAAAAAAGCTATAATTTATCTAGTAGCCGTTTTATTAGGTTTGTTAATTCCTTTTATTATAATTTATATAAAGACATTATTCGATATTAAAATTAACAATAGGAGGGATGTAGAAAAAATAGTTGGAGGTATCTCAATTATCGGGGAAATACCGAGAATTCATAAAAAAGAGAGTCAATTAATCACTGAAAATGACAGATCTATTTTGGCAGAATCTTTTAGGATTTTAAGAACTAATTTTCAGTTTTTATTTTTAAAGAATAAAGAAGAACATAAAAAAGTAAAAAATATTTTTGTTACTTCTACAATTCATAGTGAAGGAAAGACTTTTGTGGCTTTTAATTTAGCTTTAAGCTTGGCGAGTATTAATAAAAAGGTAATACTTGTTGGAGCAGATATTCGAAATCCTCAATTGCATAGGTATTTTGCCTCAGGTAAAAAAAACCAAGAAGGGTTAACTGATTACATTATTAAACAAGATGTAGAAATTGAAAACATTATTAAAAAATCAGAATTTCATGCTAATCTAGATGTATTGCTCTCTGGAACTATACCTCCAAACCCATCAGAATTATTAATGCTACCAAGATTGGATGAACTTTTTTTAAAACTAAAAGAAAGTTATGATTATCTAATTGTAGATACTGCACCTTCTATGTTAGTTGCTGATACGGTTTTGATAAACAAATATGCAGATTCAACATTATATGTAGTTAGAGCTGGTTATACAGACAAAAAACTATTAGAATTTTTGAAAGTCTCTGTTAAAGAAGGTAAACTTAAAAATACCGCCATTGTTTTAAACAGCGTTAATAATGCAAATTTTGGATATGGTAACAAATACGGTTACACCTATGGACAACGCAAAAAAGGCTATTTAAATAGTTTTTTTGATTCTTTAAAACGGGTTTAATTATTTCCCAATACAAAAATTAGCAAAAATATTACCTAATAAGTCGTCATTGCTTACTTGCCCCGTAATTTCTCCTAAATAATATAAAGCCTGTCTTAAATCGATTGCTAATAAATCTCCAGTAAGATGATTGTCAATGCCTTCTTGTACCTTAGAAATCTCTTCTAACGATTTTATTAAAACATCGTAATGCCTAGAGTTGGTTACCATTAATTGATTAGAATCTAAGGCTTCAATACCCGCAATATCCAAAAGAGAGTTGGTTAATAAATCCAAGCTATCTTTGTTTTTAGCTGAAATAGTTAAAAAAGGTAAATCACTAGTATTGATAGCAGCTAACTGTTCTGTAGAAGCTTTATCTATTTTATTTGCTACAATAAGTTGTTTAGAATTGGTAGTGAAGCTATCAAGTTCTTTTTTTACTTCTGCTACATCCATTTCTGCACTATCGAATAAATAAATATAGATCGAGGATTTCTCTAATTTTTCGAGCGCACGTTCAACACCAATTTTTTCAATCTCGTCTGTGGTATGTCTTAAACCTGCAGTATCAATAAAACGAAAACGAATACCTCCTATAGTAATTTCATCTTCAATAGTATCTCTAGTAGTTCCAGCAATAGTACTTACAATGGCTCTTTCTTCGTTAAGCAAGGCATTTAAAAGTGTTGATTTACCAGAATTAGGACGCCCGACAATTGCAACTGGAATTCCATTTTTTAATACATTACCTGTTGCAAACGAATCGATTAGTTTTTTTAATAAAGCTGTTATTTTTTTGATTAATTTCTGAAATTCTTCTCGATTTGCAAATTCCACATCTTCTTCAGAAAAGTCTAATTCTAGTTCTATTAAGGAGGCGAAATTTAAAAGCTCTATTCTAAGCTCTTCAATTTCTGTAGAAAAACCACCACGCATTTGCTGTATGGCCAATTGGTGTGAAGCTTTAGAATCACTTGCAATTAAATCTGCAACAGCTTCTGCTTGACTTAAATCCATTTTTCCGTTTAAAAAAGCCTGAAGTGTAAACTCACCAGCAGTAGCCATTCGGCTTCCTTTCCGTAGTAATAACTGAATAATTTCTTGTTGAATATAAGCACTTCCGTGGCAAGAAAATTCGACTACATTTTCTCCGGTATAAGAGTTAGGATTCTTAAAAACAGTAGCCAATACTTCATCAATAATTCTATTACCATCAACGATATTCCCTAAATGAACCGTATGCGATTTTTGTACTGATAAATCTTTATTCCTTATAGAATTAAAAACTTGAGAAGCTATTGTTATAGCATCTTTACCTGAAAGGCGAATAATTGCAATAGCACCAGCTCCAGAAGGAGTTGCTAAAGCGACAATAGTATCTTGATGAATCATTTTGCAAAAATAATAATAAAATCGATGGAGAATGCTAAGGATTCGGGCTTAAATAATTTTTGTTGTAACATTTATCAATTTATTCCTACCTATATATAAACAACAATCAAAAAATGGAAATCATCAATCACACCATCCTGAGAAAAGACAAGCAACTAATTGTACTTACACATCTTTCTCAATTATTAACTTATGTTACCGGATTTGGAGGATTAATTGTGCCTCTTATCATTTGGTTCACCCAAAAAGATAAAGTTCTTGGAATAGACGAACATGGTAAAGCAATTATTAATTTTCAATTAAGTATTTTATTATTTTCTATAATTAGTATACCCGCTATTTTGTTATTAGGATTGGGAATTTTAATGCTTATAATTATTAGTGTTTTAGCATTTGTATTGCCAATTGTTAATGCAATTAATGTTAGTAACGGAAGACCTATTAATTACTTTATGACGATTCCTTTTATTAAATAATGACTAAGAAAAATTTAATTCGATTTTATAAAGGAATTGCATTTGGGATTATTATAGGAATCATTGGTGGAGTATATTTGAATAATATTGGCTTAGGAATTATTTTAGGTATTCCTATTGGAATTCTATTTGGCTTTGTCCTTACTAAGAAATATAAACCTAAAAATAAATTTTCAACCTAGGTCTAGTACTTAAATTAACCCTTGTTTTTATTGAATTAATTAACAATTTGTAGATGTTTGTCATTGTATTAACAATATAAAACATGTATGATGAATCAATTAAAAAAACAGACAGAAAAAACAAGTATCCAATTAGTAGGCTTATTCCTTTTCGCATTCTTATTTCAAGGACTTATAATGCATGCACAAGACTTAGCAAAAAGTGAAGGTGTATTCGTTTTTGAAATCGAAACCATTGATTATGGAACCATTGAGCAAAATACAGATGGCACGCGTGAATTTATATTTACCAACAGAGGTAGATCTCCTATAATTATGGCAAATGTTAAATCGAGTTGTGGGTGTACCATTCCTAAATATTCTAAAAAAACTTGTGATGCCTGGCGAAACTTCTACTATTGAAGTTAAATATGCAACAAGTAGGTTAGGAGCTTTTTCAAAAACAATAACTATTATGTCTAATGCTTTTGAACAAAAAAAATCATTAAAAATAAAAGGAAACGTGGTTAAGGAAGAAAAATCGGTATTGTATAATTAGTATTTTGAAAATATAAAAAACCGCTGAATAGCGGTTTTTTATATTTGAATCTTAAAGATTTTTAAATCATAAAGAATTTAGTTGTTTAGCATTACAGGCATCACTAACATCGTTACTAATTCCCCATCATCTAATCCATCAGTAGGAGTTAAAATCCCTGCACGGTTTGGCATAGACATTTCTAGAGAAACTTCGTCACTGGTTAGGTTGTTAAGCATTTCAGTTAAAAAACGAGAGTTAAAACCAATTTGCATATCATCACCTTGATAATCACAAGTTAAACGTTCTTCTGCTTTATTGCTATAATCAATATCTTCAGCAGAAATATTAAGTTCTGCACCAGCAATTTTTAAACGAATTTGATGGGTCGTTTTGTTTGAAAAGATAGACACACGACGAACCGAGTTTAAAAACTGGTTACGTTCTATTTTTAAAACATTTGGATTTTCTTTTGGTATAACAGCTTCGTAATTTGGATACTTTCCATCTATTAAACGGCAAACCATTTCGGTGTTATCAAAAGAGAATTTTGCATTAGAATCGTTATACTCAATGGTTACTTCTTCTTCACTTCCAGCTAAAATCGATTTTATTAAGTTTAAAGGTTTTTTAGGCATAATAAACTCAGCTGTTTGTGAAGCTGAAATATCCTGACGAGAATATTTTACTAATTTATGTGCGTCTGTTGCAACAAAAGTTAATCCTTCTGTAGAAAACTGAAAGAAAACACCACTCATTACTGGACGTAAATCATCGTTACCAGCAGCAAATATTGTTTTTGAAATTGCAGTCGCAAGAACATCGCCTAATAAGGTAGTTGAGCTTGGATCCTGAAGCTCTATTGCGTGTGGAAACTCTTCGCCACTTGCATAAGCTAAGGCATATTTACCGTGGTTAGAACTAATCTCAATGGTATTATTATCTTCAACAGTAAACGTTAAAGGTTGTTCTGGGAATGTTTTTAAAGTATCCAATAATAAACGAGCAGGAATACAAATAGTTCCTTTCTCACTACTTTCCACTTCTAGTTTTGATGAAATAGTCGTTTCTAAATCAGATGCAGAAACCGTCAAAGAATTTTGATCTAGTTGAAACAAAAAATTATCTAATATTGGAAGGGTGTTATTGCTGTTAATAATTCCTCCTAAAACCTGAAGTTGTTTTAATAAATATGAACTAGATACTATAAATTTCATTTTAATGTTTTTATGATTGTGTTAAAAGGAATATTTAACAATAAATTTTTAATGTGTCAACTACAAATATATTTCAAATTGTACTTTATTCCCTTTCAATTTAAAAGAAACTTATTAACAAATTTAAGTGTATTTTCTCTTTCTTAAGTAGTTGAATACAAGTCCAAATAGGCTAATTAAACTTAAGGGTAACAACAAGTTAAGCCATTGCCAAAAAATTCGATTTTCATCAACTTTTACAGGATCTAAAAAAGGAACTGATATTTCTTTGCTTCTAATGTTTATAAGTCCATTATCATCCAATAAATAGTTTACCGTATTCAGCAAAAATTCTTTATTTCCATAAAAAGTATTGGTCCATTTATCAAACCCTAGCTCTAAAGGTCTTTTGCCTTGAAATTGGTTTTTAATAATACTTCCATCACTAATCACTACCATTTTAGTTTCCTTACTTCGTTCAAGGTTATTCGCTATTTTAAATGGTTTCATTCTGTTGGAATAAGCGGAGTTAAACGATCCTTCTAATAATACTGCAAGCGGAATTTCACCTGCATTAAATTCTTCTGGAGAAGGTCCTTCATTTACTATGGTTAAGTTTGTATTTATTTCTTTCGTAATATCAATATCTTTAGGCATTCCCACAATTTTTGAAACTGGAGAAGAACTTAATAAAATCGTTTTTTTAACTGAATTTGGTAGTGTGTCTATGCTACTCACATAATCAAATTTTACCGCTTCTATATTGGTTACTATTGGATGGTTAGAACTGTTATTAGATAAAGGACTATAGAACCATGGGTATTTATTGTATTGTGAATCACGCTCATTTCCAGTCGCTAATAAAATAGGAGCAGAGTATAAATCTTTTACTAAGTTTGGATTGATTCTAATTCCATATTTAAAGAAAAAGTCGGTTAAGTTTAACTCTTTTCCAAAGGCAAAATTATTTCCACTAACACTATCATTTACTAACTCTATAGCATCCACTAACCAAAGTGTAGCACCTCCAGACATTGTATATTGATCAAGGATATATTTCTCTTCTTCCGTAAATTGTTCGGTAGGATTTGCAATAACTAACAAATCGAATTGCTTTATTTGTTTTAGTGTTTTCTTAGGTTTTTCGGCAACGGAATCTAATGTAAAAGGTGCGATAAAGTAATAATCGCGAAGTGTTGCGAAAAAGTCTGCTACATATTTATCTTCTAATTCTCCATTTCCTTTTAAAACAGCAACTTTACGTTTTTTAGGCTGTATTATTTGATTAAAACCATCTGCGAAAGCATATTCTAAATTTTGAACAGAGTTATTAATTCGTTCTTCAGAAGTAACCCCTAATTGGCTTTTTAATAAAGGAATTTTTATATAATTACCATTAAAAGAAGCAATTGCCCAAGGAAAAACTTGTTGAACACTTGTTTTCCCGTTTTGCTTTATTTCTATTTGAGCTGGTTTTGCACCAAACTTCATTAACGATTCGATATCTCCTTTCTCTTCTGAAGGGTTCACAAACTTAAATTTTACATTGGGGTTAAAAGCCTCAAACTCTTCTAAAAGTTGTTTGGTTTCTGCTTGCAATCGTTTAAACTCGGAAGGTAAATCTCCATCTAAAAAAACTTCTATAAATATTGGGATATCAATAGTAGCAATAGTATTTTTTGCAGCTTCGGAAAGTGTATATCTTTGATCTTGTGTTAAATCAAATCGTTTATAAAAGTAACTTCCAACTACATTTATTAGGATGATTCCAACTATTATATATATTAATTGTTTTCTGTTTTTCATTAATCTTTTCTTAAATTAATGTTGGTAAAAACTAAAAACAAAGCAGAAACACTTAAAAAGTATAAAATATCACGAGTATCTAAAATACCTCTAGCAACGCTATCAAAATGATTTTTCATCCCGAGAATATTAATTTCAAAAGAAGAGATTTGAAAAAGAGAAGCTATAGTTTCAAAACCATAATAAATAAAAAGGCATAAAAAAACAGCAACAATAAAAGCTGCAATTTGATTTTTTGAAATGGTAGAAGCAAATATTCCGATAGCTGTATAGGCAAAAATTAAAAACAACAATCCAATATACGAGCCAATAGTACTTCCCACATCCCAATTACCAACAGGATTTCCAAGTTCAGAAATGGTAATAATATAGAGTAAGGTGGGTAAAATTGCTAAACAAATAAGGATTACAGCACCAAAATATTTTCCTAAAACGATGTTTCTTAAAGAAATGGGTTTAGTGATTAAAAGCTCGAAAGTTCCCATTTTTTTCTCTTCACTAAAAGCCCTCATCGTCACTGCAGGTATTAAAAACAATAAGACCCAAGGAGCAATTATAAAAAAGGAGGATAGATCTGCAAATCCGTTGTCAAAAATATTAAATTCTCCAGGAATAAACCAAAGTAGCAATCCGTTTAATATTAAAAACAAAGCAATCACCATAAATCCAACAGCTGTTGAAAAAAAGGAATTGATTTCTCTTTTTAGTATGGCAAGCATAAATTTTATTTTAAACTATGTAAGGTATCAACACTCCAGGCTTGTGCTTTAGAACGAAACATTGGTTTGGTTGTTGCCCAAATATTTTTAAATAAATCACTCGTTCTATAATTTTCTAAATCATCTTCATCTTCCCATCTACTATAGGTGAAAAAAGTTTCGCTGTTATTTTTGTCTTGATAAAGTTCTAAATAAGAACAGCCTTCAAAAGCACGGATTTTTTCTTTTATTTTTTCAAAATTAATAAGAAAGGTAGGCACCTCTTCTTTTTTAAATTCCATTTTCACGATTCTTGTAAACATATAATTATTCAAAATTAATACTAATAGTGTCTCTGAAATTAAGTCCAAAAAGTGATGAAGCGCTTCCAACTGTGTTTGGATTACTTTTGTAAATGGCTAATTCTAAATATCTAGAAGAATTCCATAACGCCAATTTTTTTCCATCTTCAACACGCTTACTTTTTGGGTGTTCAAAGTTTATAAAATCACTATAACGGTCATAGATAGTTGAAAATTTAATGGACCTGGCTTGAATCGTAAAATCTCTTCCTTTTCCAATTTTTTCAAAAAGTGATTTATTGATATTACAAATTACATTTCCATAATTATCAATATAAATTACATTTCCAATTATTTGGTTGTCTTCAGGATTTACAACGGGTTTAATTCCTATAAGTTCTTTTATTTTAGATATCGGTTTTCCTATAACCTCTAGAGTTCCACCTCTTGCTATATGGCAGGCTACTTTTACAAAAACGTCTAAAACAGGGAAATTTGACTCTATATTATCGTGAACATTAATTTCAACAATCTTTTCAGGATTTATTTCAGAAGCTAACATAGAGATAATTCCATTATTAGCACATATAAAATAGTGTTCATCTAAATAAACCGCAATGTGTTTATTCTCTGGGTTTAATTCAGAATCAATACCTATTATATGAATGCTACCAGATGGAAAACTCTTATACGCATTTTGTATTATATATGCAGCTTCCGAAATATGAAAAGGAGAAATAGAATGCGAGATATCAACAATTTTAATAGCTTCCAATTCACTATAAATAGCACCTTTAACCGCTCCAGCAAAGTGATCTTTCTCACCAAAGTCGGTAGTTAAAGTGATAATAGCTTTAGGCATTTTGTTAATATTTATTTAAACTAATAACGACAAAAATACTGTACTTTTGTTTTAGAGAAAAACAATTTATAGTATAGTATTAATATTTTTAAATGTACTGCTTTTGAACGAACTAATAATCGAATTATCTGAAATAAGCCCCCGTGATTTTTTTGGGGAGCAAAACGTTAATATTGAGAAGTTAAAAGAACTTTTTCCAAAACTAAAAATAGTTGCTAGAGGAAATAAAATTAAAGCCTATGGTGATGAAGAGGTTTTAGAAGAGTTTGATAAAAGGATTGCGATGTTGTTAGAACATTTTGCAAAGTATAATAAGTTAGATGAAAATGTAATCGAACGTGTTTTGTTGAGTAGGAGTAAGGATGATTATGAGACCTCAGAAAGTTCTAACGAAGTTTTAGTACACGGTGTTAATGGTAGAAAAATAAAACCACAAACCGCAAATCAGCGTAAGTTGGTGCAATTAATGTATAAAAATGATATGTTGTTTGCTGTTGGACCAGCAGGTACAGGTAAAACATATACTGGTGTCGCTTTAGCGGTAAAAGCCTTAAAAGAAAAACAAGTAAGAAAAATAATTTTAACGCGTCCTGCAGTGGAAGCTGGAGAGAAATTAGGTTTTCTTCCAGGAGATTTAAAAGAAAAACTAGATCCATATATGCAGCCTCTATACGATGCATTAAGAGATATGATACCTGCGGAAAAGTTAGAGTCTTTAATTGAGAAAGGAGTGATACAAATAGCACCGTTAGCATTTATGAGAGGTCGTACCCTAGACAATGCCTTTGTTATTTTAGATGAAGCACAAAACACGACTCATTCGCAAATGAAAATGTTTTTAACACGTATGGGGAAAAATGCTAAGTTTATGATTACAGGTGATCCAGGCCAAATAGATTTACCTAGACACACCCTTTCAGGACTTAAAGAAGCATTATTGATTTTAAAAGATGTAAGTGGAGTTGGAATCATCTATTTGGATGATAAGGATGTTATAAGACACAGATTAGTTAAAAAAGTAATTGCAGCCTACAAATCTATAGAGAATACCGATTAATAATATGAGCAATACCATTACAAATTCCCAATTTAATTTTCCAGGACAACAAAAAGTATATCATGGAAAAGTACGCGAAGTATATACGTTAGAAAACGATATTTTATTAATGATTGCTACCGATAGGCTTAGTGCTTTTGATGTAGTAATGCCTAAAGGAATTCCATATAAAGGTCAAATTCTAAATCAGATAGCTACTCAAATGATGAGGGACACCGAAGATTTGGTTCCCAATTGGTTGATCGCAATTCCAGATCCTAATGTTGCTATTGGATATGCCTGTGAGCCTTTTAAAATAGAGATGGTTATTCGAGGTTATATGAGTGGTCATGCTGCTCGTGAATATAAATTAGGAAAACGACTATTATGTGGTGTTTCAATGCCTGAGGGAATGATTGAAAACGATAAATTTCCATTGCCAATCATTACTCCAGCTACCAAAGCTGAAATGGGAGATCATGACGAGGATATTTCAAGAGAAGATATTTTAAAGAAAGGAATTGTTAGCGAAGAAGATTATTTGGTTTTAGAAGATTATACCAGAAAATTATTTCAACGTGGAACCGAAATAGCTGCTAAAAGAGGATTGATTTTAGTAGATACCAAATATGAATTTGGAAAAACTAAAGAGGGAAAAATCGTTTTAATAGATGAAATACATACTCCAGATTCTTCACGTTATTTTTATACGGAAGGATATGAAGAACGTCAAGAAAAGGGAGAACAACAAAAACAACTTTCTAAGGAGTTTGTCAGACAGTGGTTAATACAAAATGGTTTTCAAGGACTAGAAGGTCAGTCTGTTCCCGAAATGAGTGATGAATATATAAATGTTGTTTCTGAACGGTATATCGAACTTTACGAAAACATTACAGGAGCGGCTTTTGTAAAAGCAGATGTTTCAGAAATTGATCAAAGAATCAATAAAAATGTTTTAGAATATCTATCTAGTTAATTCCTTGATTTATAACCAAATCGACGTACATAACCTAAACTTAGTTCCGAGAAATCTGCTTGTCCTAGATTAGCATTGATGTTTATTGCTATAAAGATATTTGATTTTGGATTTTTGTCATTATTGAATAAATAATACTTTAAACCAGCTCTAGCTAATATGGCATGTTTTAAATAATATTCTTTTGTGATATCTCTTTCAACAAATGTAGTTTCAATGGTGCCATCTTCATTTTCAAAATCCCAATAAAATCCATTTAATTTCCAATCTACTTCATAAAAAGGCTTGTAAATATTATAACCTAAATCAACTTCTAATCCAACGTGGCCAAGTAGTAATTCAAAGCTAATAAAAGCACCAATACTTGAAGAATACTTAAAAGAGTATTCTTTAAAATAAGCATACTCTTCCGGTATCAAATTTTCTGCGTGTTCTATATAATTATTATAATGCTCATAGAATCTATAATAAAACCCAACACCGATTTTAAAAGTTTTATTTAAAATTATCCCACAAGATGGTGCTAAAGTGTATACGCCTTTCCTATCATTAAAGTATTCTGATAAAAAATTTAATCCAGCTCCAGATCTTATTGTAAAATAATATTGTAAACTTTTTTCATAATCAAGTATAGGTTCAAGATTCTTATTTTTAAGCTTTTTGTTATTATCAAAATTATAACTTGATTGCCTAGCGACACTAAATGCAAAAGAATTTAAACCTTGATTTGGTAATTTTGTATGACCATTAGAATGATGAATAAAACCAGCTCCAATTTTCCAATTAGCCTTATTATATTTTATAATATCATAATATAAAAATGACTTTATAGACCAAGTCGCTTTAGTTGAAATGGCTCTATTGTTATTGTTAATTGGGTTATTAATAGAAAAAGTATTACCACTATAAGATTTTGTGAAATAGGATGCTCCAAGGCCTATATTCATATTTAAATTCTTAATTATTTTCTTTAAAACACCAAATTCAATAAAAGGCATTACAGAAGCAGAATATCCTATAAACTCTTTATTTCCATAATCTGTTATTGCAACAGATAAGCCTGTTTTTGGGTAGCGTAATCTATAAGCCCATTCTTGATTGTTTTTATGTTGATATTTTCCAAAATGTAGTGATAAACTCTTTTGTAGCTTCGTATCTGGAAAACCTCTGTTTGCAGATTGTGTAAACCCTAATTGAAATTCAGCAGTAGTAAAATGACTTTTGTAATTTGTAGAATCCATCTGTTGGGCACAACCAATAATTGTAATGAAAAACAGTAAAAGAGTGATTTTTTTAGTCATTAAATAATAGTAGGTAATTTTTTTTAATTCCTAATCTTTAAACCAAATCGATGTACATATCCTATGCTTAATTCTGTAAAATCTGCTTGCCCTAAATTTGCATTAATAGTAGCCCCAATAAATACATTTGATTTTGGACTCTTGTTATTATTAAACAAATAATACTTTAATCCAAGCCTTGCTAAAATTGCTTTTTTTAACTTGTATTTAGAAGTCAGTTCTCCTAAAACATATTCTGTTTCAATGATGCCATCTTCATTTTCAAAGTCCCAATAAAATCCTTGGTTCAATTTCCATTCAATTTCATAAAATGGTTTATAGAAATTATAACCTAAATCTCCTTCAATTCCTATATGACCTAAAAATATTTCAGAACTAATAAATACGCCATAGCTAGTAGAATATTTAAAAGAATTTTCTTGAAAATGAGGAAATTGCTCTACAACTAATTCTTCGCCATTTTCTATATAGTTATTGTACGAGTCATAATATCTGTAATAAAACCCAAGACCAATTTTAAAAGTCTTGTTTAATATTTTTCCGTACGAAGCGGCAAGCGTATATACTCCTTTGCGATCGTTAAACACTTCTGATAGGACATTTGTTCCAAATCCAGATCTAATGGTAAAGTAACTCTGTGTGCTTTTTTCGTAATCTTCTTTAGGTAATTCAGTTTCAGCAGGTATAGACCTTTTTTTGAAATTATGATTTGACTGCCTAGAAACACTAAATAAAAATGAATTTAATCCTTGATTAGGAAGTTTTGTATGGCCATTAGATTGGTGAAGTAATCCAGTTCCTATCCTCCAATTGGCATTTTTTTCTTTAAAGACATCATAATAAAAGAAAGCTTTAACAGCCCAGGAAACTCTTGTGGAAATAGCTCTATTATTATTCTCAATAATATTATTGTTAGAAAACGGGACTCCTTCGTATTTTTGAGTGTAGTAGGATGCACCCATTCCAAGATTCATATTAAACCTTTTATTTAATAATTTTTTTAAAACACCATACTCTAAAAAAGGCATTAAGGTTGCGGAATAGCCAACAAAATCCTTATTTCCATAATCGGTAAAAGTGAAGGTTAAACCTGTTTTTGGATAACGTAAACGATATGCCCATTCTTGAATGTTTTTATCTTGATAATTTCCAAAACTAATAGATAATGACTTTTGTAAATCGGTTTCTGGAAAGCCACTATTAGCAGGTTGTGTTTTTCCTAATAGTATTTCTGGAATTAAAAAATGTCCTTTAAAAGAAGTAGAATCATTTTTTTGAGCAAACCCATAAAGAGTAACTAATAAAAATAAATAAGTAATTTTTTTTTTCATACGAAAAGCGAAAATAGCATTTATTTTTAATCTAATTTATTTACAATAGCATTCAATAGTAAAGTAAATTTTTTGGACCCATCTGGATTTAAATGATTGGCATTGTTAAAATCTGTAATTTTGAAATTAGGATCTTTTTCTGTTTCCATAAAAATCACATTTGGATATCGATTTTTAATTACTGAAATAACACTGTCTCTTCTTTTAACAATTGTACTGTTTAAATTAGCTGTATAAGTCTTGTAAAGAGGTAAGGTGCATATTATTGTTTGTAAATTATGAGCTTCCATATATTCAATCATTGAAAATAAATATGCCGTGTTGTTTTTAAATATTTCAGTATTTCTCTTCTGATTTGGAGTTGTTGTTAATTTTGAAATAATATCCTCGTTAAAATCATTTAAAGGAAAACTCCCATCAAAACTATTTGTATTAAATCCAAACTTATTTAATTCAATATCATAGTTGTCTCTTATATAATAATCAGTTATCATTCTAGTATATAAATCTGGATTTGCTATATAAATCAATTCATCTTTAAAATATGTTTTTCTATCAAAAGCATTCACATTAAAAAACTTTAAATACACTGCGTTTTTCCAAAAATCCTTACTGTTATGAGGAAGCTCTAAATGGCTATTAGAAAGCTCTAGGACAACATATTTTAATTTTTTTGTCGATGTACTTAATTGTTTTAAAATGGTAAAATCTAATTTGTGATGTTGTGATGATGATGCCAAGCAAATTGAAGATTTATCAAGAAATTCTGGATTTATAGCTCCATCCATTTGTGAAGATCCTAAGGCTATTAATTCTATCTCACTTTTACTTTCATTAAAATAAGCACTGTTTTTTTTATAATTAGTAGGAATGTTTAAAGTGAGTACTTCCATTATACCGGATATAAGGAGTATAGGAATAAAGAACCATAAAGAATAGGTAATTAAATACCGTTTTTTTTCTTTAGAATTGGAAGTATATAAATTGTTCTGCCGGTCCAGCATATCTTATAATAATTAATATAAATATATAGTAAATAACCCATCTAAAGGGCTTATTAATTTTGGTTTCTATATCTTCAAAAGGATGATTTTTGAATCTTGTAAAAAGTTCTAAAGCGATTAATAACGGAATAACTATTATTTTAAAACCTATTATTAATGAAAAACCATCACTAGGTACAAATGATACTATCTTCTTTATAATATAAAATGAAGTTTCTAAACTTTCAGATCTAAAAAAGATGCAAGAAATGGTAATTATAATAAAACTATAAATTGCTGCAAAAAATAAAGGCATTCTGTTTAAATAATAATTGACAGACAACTTCCTTCCTTTTATAGTTATTGGAATTCTTTCCATAAAAATTACGATGGCTTGGAATAGTCCAAAAACAATAAAGGTCCAATTGGCTCCGTGCCATAAGCCAATTAATGCCATAGATACTACTAATGCTAAAGATTTATAAAACGAATTCCGTTTATTGTTTTTTATAATCGGTCCATAAACATAATCGGTAAACCATTTAGTAAGGGTAATATGCCATCGTTGCCAAAACTCTGAAACACTTCTAGATAAATAAGGAACATTAAAATTCTTACTTAATTTAAAACCAAACAATTTTGCTGATCCAATAGCAATATCTGAATACCCAGAAAAATCACAATAAATCTGAAAAAAGAATAGGGCAGAAGCATAAAATAAAGAAAGGCTGCCTTGGTCTTCCGGACTTGCATAAATTGCATTTACTGCTAATGCAACATTATCGGCAACTACCATTTTTTTAAATAAGCCCCATAATATTTGACGAAGCCCATCTTTAAACTTGGAAATATCCAATTCTCTTTTTACTTTAAATTGAGGTAGTAAATTACTTGCTCTTTCAATTGGACCCGCCACTAGTTGTGGAAAAAAACTAACAAAACATAAAAATATTAAAAGATTGTAAGTAGGTTTAGTTTTTCCTTTATAAACATCTAAAGTATAACTAAGTGTTTGAAAAGTATAGAAGCTTAACCCAACTGGAAGTATTATATTTAGTGAGTTATAAGCAAAATCTGAATTGGAATTCCCTAATAATGAACTTAATTCATGAATAAAGAAATTGAAATATTTAAAGGTAAAAAGAATACCGAGATTCCAAAATATACTAAAAAATAAAAAGAATTTTTTTCTATTTTTAGAATTAGATTTTTCTATTTCAATACCAGAATAATAATCTATTAGGGAGCTTATTAAAATTAAAATTAAAAATCGCCAATCCCATAAACCATAGAAAAAATAACTAGCAACTAATAAAAGTAAGTTCTGTAGCTTTATCTTTTGATACCCTATTAACCAATATAAAACCAATACAATTGGTAAAAAAAGTCCAAAATTAAAGGAATTATAAAGCACAGGTTGGTTTTATATTTCAGCTAAAATAAAAAAAAGGCTACCATTAAGTAGCCCTTTTTTATAACATTCGTATAATTAATTTTATTCAAAGTAACTATAAGTGTCATTGTTTTTCATATTTAATAATGATTCGTAAATTAAGTTAATGACAGCTTCAACATCTGTTTTATGCACCATTTCAACCGTAGTATGCATATAACGTAGAGGTAAAGATATTAAAGCACTTGCAACACCAGAGTTACTATATGCAAAAGCGTCGGTATCTGTACCAGTTGCTCTTGAAAGTGCTGCTCTTTGAAATGGTATTTTTTTGCTTTCTGCGGTTTCCGTAATTAAATCTCTAAGTTTTTGTTGAACCGCTGGGGCATAAGCAATAACGGGTCCTTTACCTAACTCAATATGTCCTTCTTTTTTCATATCAATCATAGGAGTTGTGGTATCGTGAGTTACATCTGTAACTATAGCTGCATCTGGTTTTATCCGTTCTGCTATCATTTGAGCTCCTCTCAAACCAATTTCTTCTTGAACAGAATTAGTAATATACAATCCAAAAGGTAATTCCTTTTTGTTTTCATGTAAAAGTCTTGCAACTTCTGCAATCATAAACCCTCCCATTCGATTATCCATAGCTCTACAAACAAACTTATCTTTATTTAGGATGTGGAATGTGTCAGGATACGTTATAACACAACCTACATGAACTCCCATTTTTTCAACTTCTTCTTTAGTGGTAGCACCAACATCAATAAAAATATTATCTGGTTTTGGAGCTTCTTCTTTAGCTTTATTACGTGTATGAATCGCAGGCCATCCAAAAACACCTTTTACTATTCCTTTTTTAGTATGAATATTTACAATTTTAGAAGGGGCTATCTGATGGTCACTTCCTCCGTTTCTAACTACATATAATAATCCATTATCACTAATATAGTTAACATACCAAGAAATTTCATCCGCGTGCCCTTCAATAACAACCTTGTATTTAGCTTTAGGATTAATTACTCCCACGGCTGTACCATAAGTATCTGTTATAAATTCATCAACATAAGGTTTTAAATAATCCATCCAGAGTTTTTGCCCATCCCATTCATAGCCTGTTGGTGCTGCATTATTTAAATATGATTCTAAAAAAGTAAGTGATTTTTTTGTTAATATTGATTTTGCCATAATTTTTTGTTTATTTCCGAAGTTATAATAGAAGTCAAAATTAGTGTTTTATTGATAAGTCTCAGATACATTTTGTTTAATTTTGGAACAGTTTTAGCATTAAATGAAAAAAATAATATTTTAATGAATTTTTTTAAACAAATATCTTTTTATGTAATTCTAATTATCCCTTGCTTATTAGTTGCTCAAATTATTGAAACTAATACAGCGCAAGAAATTGATAGTACAAATTATTATTATATTATAAAAGGAGATTCAATTCCTAGGGAATTTATCGATTTAGAAGAAGTAGTGTTGTTGAATAAATTAAAATTCACTTCTAAAGAAAATAGAAAACGCTATTTAATCCTGCGTCGTAAAACTCGTAAAGTATATCCTTATGCTAAATTAGCTGCTGAAAGGCTTACCGTAATGACGGAAAGATTAAAAAACGTTGAGAAAAAACGGGATAAAAAGAAATATACAAAAAGAGTTCAAAAATATATAGAAGAAGAATTTACTGAAAAACTTAAAAAATTTACTAGAACGGAAGGTCAGATATTAACAAAGTTAATAGATAGGCAAACTGGAAGAACTGCTTTTGATTTGGTAAAAGAATTAAGAACAGGGTGGAAGGCGTTTTGGTATAATACGACAGCTAATATATTTGATATCTCATTAAAAGAAGAATATGATCCTTATTTAAATAAGGAGGATTATCTAATTGAAGATATTTTAGAAAGGTCCTTTCAAGAGAATATATTAGAAAGACAAGCACCAGCATTTCCAATTGATTTTTTA
>TARA_R110000787_G_scaffold79198_11_pt1 | contig 23363 bp, 16 predicted proteins | sample TARA_R110000787 | Tara Oceans TARA_R110000787 (sample SAMEA4397920) | marine metagenome | biome: Polar Biome; feature: [DCM] deep chlorophyll maximum layer (ENVO:01000326); material: water (ENVO:00002006), including particulate matter (ENVO:01000060) such as... | depth 35 m | reverse complement strand
ATAAACCCCCCAACGTTAATTCGTTGGGGGGTTTTCTTTCGTGTGCGGTTTTGGAAAGGGTTGCGTTTATTGGATAGTGGGGTTTTATCATAAGCTTTTTAGAAAAGCTTACCCGCTTCTACTGTGTCTTCAAAATCAAATCCTAACTGTTCATCTTTACGCTGTCTCATTTGTTCTATACGTTGTTTACGTCCTGTGATAAGCCTCAGCACTTCGCGTTGTTGCTCTGTGGTCATATTATGCCATCGTTGACGTTCCGTTCGACTGCGCAGGCAACCAAAGCAATAGCCTTTTTTGTTGCTTTGACAGACACCAATACATGGATTGGCAATCTCAAACAGCTCAAACTGTTGGTTCATGGCGACTCCATTGCTATTACCGTCATTCCTTTGACCTGCATACAATCACTATAACAATATTCTTATGTCGCAAATGCTGTCTAATAGTGTGCCGTTTTATTGTTATTATTTTTGTCTATCGGGTGCTATGCTTAGCTTCACTAGCCTATATAAGATAATCATAACAAAATTAACAAAGGAGATGATACGTGAACCTGATTTATATCCATGGACTGGACAGTGATGCCAACTCGACCAAAGGCATATTATTAGAAAGCTATTGCCAAAAAAACCATTCTGACATTAAAGTATATCGTCCTGATCTAAACCAGTCACCTGAACAAGTCTTTAGTTATTTAACTGATTTGGTCACTGAGCTGAAAAAAGATAATAAAACCGTACTGATTGGCAGCTCGTTAGGGGGCTATTTTTCCACCTTGGTAAGCAATCATACAGGTTGCCCTGCACTATTGCTAAACCCTAGCACTCAGCCTCATATCACCCTACAGCGTTTTTATAATACATCGATATCAAATCGAGATAGCAGTGATGGGTTACCTAATAATAAAGTCCTGCATACGACGGCGGGCGGCTGGAATATTACTCCCTCAGATTTACAATGGTTTGCAGACCATCAACTTTTAGCAGTAAATTATCCCGATAAAGTTGCTTTGCTACTGAAAAAAGGCGATGAGCTGTTAAATTCTGAATTGTCTAAAGCTTTTTATCGGAGTCAGGGCGCATCGGTAACGGTGCAAGCAGGTGGCGATCATAGGTTTAGTGACTTCGATAAACAGTTGCCAATGGTGATAGATATTCTACAAGATTTAGGACGGGTCTAAACAGACGACATTATATGACGTAAGCGATGGACTGTTAACGTTAATGTCGCTATTTTTCGTTATAATGGTTTAATAGAATTAAACGCACGCGAACAGTTAAGGATGCATTTGTGAGTCAATATAATGCGCAATCGTTAGAAGTTTTAGAAGGTCTTGAGCCAGTACGTCGTCGTCCCGGTATGTATACCGATACCACGCGCCCAAATCATTTGGCGCAAGAAGTTATTGATAACTCCGTCGATGAGGCATTGGGTGGTTACGCCAAAACTATCAAGGTTCAATTGCATAGTGATGGGTCGTTGTCTGTCGAAGATGATGGACGCGGTATGCCAACGGATATTCATCCTGAATTTAACCAATCAGGTATTGAGCTGATTTTGACCCGCTTACATGCAGGAGGGAAGTTTTCGACCTCCAATTATGAGGTGTCAGGTGGTTTGCATGGCGTGGGTATCTCTGTCGTCAATGCGCTATCAACGCGTGTTGAGGTTACGGTATGGCGTGATAGCACACAGTTTGATATGGCGTTTGAAAACGGCGCACCAGTCACGCTGTTGACCGAAGCGGTCAGCTCAAATAAGCGCAAACGTGGTACTAGGGTACGCTTTTGGGCAGATGGTAGCTTTTTTGATACGCCAAAATTCAATGTAAAGCATCTCAAGCATAATTTGAAAGCCAAAGCGGTTTTGGCAGCTGGACTGACGATTGAATTCACTGATGACATTAATGATGAAAAGGTGGTTTGGCAGTTTACCGATGGGGTGGTCGAGTATTTAAACGAACAATTAGATGGTCTTGAGACATTGCCTGAAGCACCGTTTTATTATAATTACGATGCGAAAGCGGGCGAACGAGCTGCCATTACCTTTGCCTTGTCTTGGTTGCCTGATGGTGGGACGCCGATTCAAGAAAGCTATGTGAACCTGATTCCGACAGCTCAGGGCGGTACTCACGTCAATGGACTACGCACGGGTATCTTAGAAGCATTGCGTGAGTTCTGCGATATTCATAATTTGCTACCACGTAGTGTGAAGCTAACCGCAGAAGATGTCTGGGACGGGGTGAACTATATTCTGTCTCTGAAGTTCTCTGAGCCACAGTTTTCTGGACAGACCAAAGAGCGCTTGTCTAGTCGCGAGGCTGCAGGCGCTGTACAGACATTGGCAAAAGATGCCTTTAGCCTATGGTTAAACCAGCATGCAGACATGGGTACGCAAATCGCTGAACTGGCGATTAATAAAGCAGGGCGTCGTTTAAAATCTGCTAAAAAAGTCGCCCGTAAGAAAATCACTCAGGGACCTGCATTGCCCGGTAAGTTGGCAGATTGCCGCGGTGATTTGCGTGATGGGGCTGAGCTGTTTTTGGTAGAAGGTGATTCTGCGGGTGGTAGTGCGAAGCAAGCACGTGATCGTCATTATCAGGCGATACTCCCTCTACGTGGTAAGATTTTAAATACCTGGGAGGTATCATCTGATACAGTGCTCTCAAGTCAAGAAATTCATGATATTGCGATTGCTATTGGCGTTGATCCGGCATCTGACGATTTATCTGAGCTACGTTATGACAAGGTATGCATCTTAGCGGATGCCGATTCTGATGGACTGCATATTGCTACCTTGATCTGTGCGCTATTCGTGAAGCACTTTCCTGCCTTAGTCGATGCTGGTCATTTATTTGTCGCAATGCCGCCACTCTATCGCGTCGATGTGGCTAAAGAAGTGCATTATGCGTTAGATGAGACCGAGCTTCAGCATATTTTAGCCAATGTACCGGGCAATAAAAAAGCCCAAATCACACGTTTTAAAGGCTTGGGTGAGATGAGTGCAGAGCAGTTGCGTGAAACAACCATGAACCGTGATACTCGACGTCTGGTTCAGTTGGATATGGATGACATGGTACTAACCAACAGTGTGATGGATATGCTGCTAGCCAAAAAGCGTGCTGCTGATCGTAAGATATGGCTAGAAGATAAAGGTAATCTAGCTGATATCTCATAGCTATTTTTAGGACGCTTAGCATTATTTATAGTCATGATTGAGTAAGCTATAACATAACAAAAGCATGTAAAATCCAGATTAGTGATACCAGCTTAATGGTATTATATGGATATCTTCTACTACATGGTGCCGTTATGACATCAAAACTATTTAATCGCTCTAATGCTAACAGTGCTAAGCCGCCACGCTCTAAAATATTACCAAGTCTCAATAAAAAACAGCTTGGGAATTTGGTTCCTAGACGCGGCAACAAGATTGCGCCAGTGATTGCGTCTGCATTGTTAAAAGCGGCAGGCTGGCGCACCGTTGGTGAGATAGCAAATATTTCACAGGCGGTGGTGCTAGCGCTTCCGCATACATCAAATATCGATGGTGTATATGCGATACCCAGTTTGTTTGCGCTCGATTTGAAAATCAGTATTATGGGCAAACACACCTTATTTAAGGTGCCGGTCCTTGCACAATTACTGCATTGGATAGGTATTGTTCCGATTGATCGCCGTAATAAAGGCTCCGTATTACAAGCGAGTATTGATAAATTTAAAACAGGTGAGCCATTGTTTTTGGGGTTGTCGCCAGAAGGTACGCGTCAGTACACCAAAAATTGGAAGTCAGGCTTTTATTATTTAGCAGTGGGTGCCGGTGTGCCAATCTTGCCAGTGGCGCTGGATTACAATACCAAAGAGATACGCTTTATGCCTTTGGTCTATCCTACCGGAGATATCGAAGCCGATTTGCCAAAAATATATGCTCAATATCAAGGTGTAATTCCAAGACATCCTGAGCGTTTATCGCAGCCGCTACAGGACGTTAATAAATCAGCGGAGTAGTTTTTTAAGCAGTAGCTGATTATATTTATAAAAAACCCCTGATATGGAGTATCAGGGGTTTTTTGTTTGCGCTTATTAATCTTGAGCCCTTACACATTAAGGCTTTATAAAGTTGCTTATAAGTAAACTTCTTATAAAGGTAACTGACGGTTAGAAGTGCTTACACCGCCATCGACGGGCAAATTGGTACCAGTAATCATGGCAGCATCATCGCTTGCTAAGAAAGTAATCACCGCGGCAATATCGTTTGGTGTGGCACAGCGTCCTAATGGACTATTATCTGATGATTCATCTATATTTGCTTGAAGATCTGTTATATCAGTATTTTGAATATCGGTGTTTTGAATCGCATCTGATATATCAGACTGAGTGACGCTTGGATTTACTGCATTAACGCGCACGCCGTCTGCGCTGTGTGCCGAAGCCAACGTACGGGTCAAATCAGTAATACCTGAGGTGGCAGCATCATAAGTTGCTGCACTCTGATCGCTACTACAAGCTGCAAATGAAGGAACGTTAATGATACTACCTTTACTCTGTATTAAGTAAGGCATCGCCGTCTGACAGACATACAAGGTTTCACTTAAATAGTCATCAACAGCTGGACTCTTCTGTTCAGTAGATAACCCACTATTTCTGCCTTGCGTCGTTTGTGCTGCGTTATTCACCAATATATCGATTGTTTCAAACTTATCGATGACTCTTTTTATCATCTCTTGTACTTGGCTCTCAACACCAATGTCACAAGCAATGGTTAAAAAGTTGTCGGTATGAATCCATGTACGGTCTTGTGGAAACCCTTCAGTGATTTGATTTAATGTATCGGTCGAGCGTCCGACGAGTATGACATTAGCACCTTCATTCGCAAAACGAATGGCAGTTGCACGACCGATATGTGAGTCGGCACCTGTTACGACGACTGTTTTCTCTTTAAAGCGTTTCATGATGGGCAAGTCCTTGTTATCATCAGAGAGTTATTTGATACATAAATGGGCTAATTATATTGTAAAGTAGCATGCGTATTAATTGATTCTTCAATACGCGAGTAATACCGCTTTTATATCATCATAACAAGACACTGTGCTGAAAGCGACCATGTATAATTGCTATTATGTAGTTTATTTTTTATCCAATAGTCTTGGAGTAGCAGTTGCATTTATCCGCTGCAAACCAATTGCGCCGCTTATAATAGCGTATTTTTTTCAGACAAAAAGGTGGTGACTGTGCCCAGTGATTCGACGATGGTAATGTCTGATGGAAGCTATCTTATGCATGAAATGGCTTGTTATTTACGAACAGATATCTTAAAGATTATCTTACCGGATATGCCAGTGGTAGAGAGTAACTATCAAGCGCAATATTCTCAGTACCAGCTACCACTGGGCGAACTTAACTTAGTAGAGTTGGTGATATATTTGCCTACTGACATGCTGCCAGCTGATATTGAGGCACTAGGTAGGACAGCTTTTAATGCTGTAAATATATGGCGCAAGACTCATATATCAAGATCTATAGACAGCCAGTTACGTAGTATTGATGTCTTGGTTTTGGATATCCAACGTCAAAATGATATTGATAATGAACATGATGTTCATAATAAATCCTGCAAAAAAAATCCTGTTCAACGTCTAGCCCATAGTTTTACGGACAGTGATTTAGTAGAGGGTTCGCCCGTTGATACAAGTGCATCTATTCAGCCATTACAAGCATTTGGCTGGCATGACTGGCATATTCATTTAAATAAATTACAGATACCTTGCGAGCTATGGCGATTTTTATACTATCGTTTAGGGCATTCACAGCAGGATAATAAAGATCATATAACAAATTCCGAAAACGATATTATTACTGGATTTCTAAATGTTGCCGACTTCTTTGCACCTGCAATTACGATAGATAATGCATTGATAAAATATGGTTTGCAAAATGAGCCTAACTCGGCATTGATAGCGATGTCGCTGGCGCAAAAAACCAATAGCCCAACTAAGCAGATGTATCAACAGCATATGGCGCAAGCCACTGTCTTATGGTCACAACTTAGCATGCAGATGTTAGAAACAGTTTATAAAAATCCTGCTGCGTTTAAGCAAAAAGAATCATCGGAGAAGTCTAGTGAGGCAGATTTTTCTCATTGGCAACAGCAGATATTAGATGAGTCATTGTTTTCGCGTCATGAGTTAATTCGCACTTTATATAAGCATCCCAAGCAAGCGCAGCAGTTGCAGCAACAAGGCTATGTCGTTCACCAACATTCTTACGAGTGTTTGGGGCGGCATTATGTACTAATATTTTATGGACAAGATGCAGAAGGAAAGCATAGTAAGTCGGCTATATGCCCAAATTTAGCGAAAATTGCTTTAGATGTGGCGACACGATTACCAATGGCAGAACTACATCATGTGATTGTATTGGGTATAGATTTTATAATAGAGGCTGAAGATGCTTTTATGGATATTGATTTATGGATTCAGCCAGTTAATCCCATGACCCAGCGCGAGCGCCAACTGACTAAAAAGGTTCAGCAGTTACAGCAAAATAATCAGAGTAACGCTAGTGAAATTACCGAAGATAATAAGAAAAAAGCTGATTCTAATCATCTATCATAAAGACGCTTAAATATTCCAAGTGCATCTCGCCCTAATAATACTGACTAAAATTACTTATTATCAAACATAAAAAAAGACAGCCTAAGCTGTCTTTTTTATAAAATAAATCAATAACGATAAATTATCTTAGATTATTAGGACCATCGATATCACTATCATCAGTTGCAATATGATTGATATCAACCGTAGAAGAATTTACATCACCGGTAGAGCTTAAGTTATTAGGTGTGATGGTATTATTATCTACTTGGGTTGTGCTGCTACCAAACGTATCAGTAGCTGTACTTGGCGTATTGTCACGTACTGAAGCAGCAACCTTATCTTGAGTCGATGAGCTTGGTGTCAAAGCAGATTTTGCTTTTGCTTCATCACGTTCTCTGTCCATTTTATCCTGCATTTTGCGTAAGAAACGTGCTGCTGCTTCTTGACCACCTAGACCAAACGATAGGGCAAATGCTACTGCAACTGCACCTAAAGTTAGACCAAATGCTAGGTTAACGATAGAATCCGCAATACCCATCGCTTTTAGACCCATGGCAAGTACTAAGCCCATGATCAAAACGCGCACGATATTTGCTAAGAACTGTGAACCTTGTTCAGAGCGCTCAACGACACCAGCGATGATATTGGCAAGCCAAAAACCGATGAATAAGATGATTGCGCCTAGGATGATATTGGCACCGAAAGCAATAAACATTGCAATAATGGCTGAGATAGGCTCAAAACCTAATAAGTCAGCAGCAGCGATAGAGGCAAATAACATGGCAAAAAATACGATGGCATAGCCAACTAAGTCAGAAACCTTTTTGTCACCCATGGTCTGTTGAAGACCAACTTTGGCAGGTAACTGATTGATTTGCGTATTTTCAAGCAAGCCTTTGATGATGTTTGCAACCATACGTACAACATAAAAAGTCACAACCAAGATAGCAATTGCCATAAAGATATTTGGCAAGGCTTCCATGATTTTGTTTAACATGTTGGTTGCAGGACGAGCAATTACATCAATTTTTAGGGCATTTAAAGCAGCAATGATTGTTGGAATAATCACTACTAGAAAGGCTAAAGAACCTGCAATGTTGGGTAAGCTATTCTGTTCGCTTAAACCAGCTTTGGTTGCAAGCTTCTGGACATCGAAAGTAGAAACAAGGTTGGTTACGATGCCACGTACCACTTTGGCGATGATGTAACCTACTACGAATACTACAGCAGCAATCAGAATATTAGGGATAAAGCTGAAGATTTTATCAACCATATTGGTTAATGGAGCAAATAAACCGTCAAGCTCTAGTTGGCCTAATACCATGGTCAATACTACTAATAGAATGAACCAATAAACCATGTCAGCAATCGTGCTGCTCATTGGTTTTACACCAGCTTTTGCACTTAAACGCTCATCCATTGAGGTTTTTGAAAGTGCAGCATTGATGGCAGTACGTGCAACCGTTGCAATAACCCAACCGATCACACCAACTGCAATAGCAGCGATAAGATTAGGGATAAAGGTGAGTACTTGGTTTACCATGTTGGCAAACGGTGCTGATATAGAGTTTAGGTTTAACTGACTTAATGCGCCAGAAATAGCGATAACGAAAATAAACCAAAAAACAATCTTAGAGATGATGCCTTCTAAGTCATAGCTTTTACCTGTTGAAGAGTTCATACGTTGATTGAGATTGATTTTAGACAGCACGCCGCGTACTAGAGCAGCAATGCCCAAGGCGACAAGCCAACCAATGATAAAAATAAGAATAGCGCCGATGATGGAGCCGATAGGGCCACCCAGATAACCGTTGAACGATGTAAACATTGGATTCATCCTGTCCTCCTCTAATGATCATGTGTCTGTTATAAGATAAGAAAATCACTTTAATTCAAGCGTTTCATCCGAGGCAAACACACACCTATTTATTAGTATTTTTAATTAAAATTATTTGTAAACTTGATTTTAGTTCTTTATAAGAAATTTATACTTAACAATCAGTAGTCACTATTAAAAAGACATATCTTTTGTTATTTCTTTCCTTAACCAATTTAGCTTAACTTATGTAATTATGAATTTAAAGATAGAAAGCTTAACGTCTTACTATATTTGTGTGATAAGTTGTTATTTTTACGGTAAATATTAACATAGACTGTACATTTGACCGATAATTTCAAGTGAGTCATAGCAGGCAAAACTAAGATTTGCTATTATAGATAAATGTGACATCTCGCCACTATTATTACAATTTGAGAGCATTTTATGAAAAAAATCACTACCCTAAGCATCAGTGCCCTTGCTAGTGCTATGTTATTAATCACAGGCTGTAGCGCAAATAATGGCAGTAAAGAAACCGCTACTAAAAGTGTTTCAGTGACTGAACAAAGCCCTGCCAAGGAAAAAGTAGGCTATAGCTTGGGCTATATGATGGCAGAAGGGAATAAAGAAGCGGTTGGGGATCTGCACCTAGATACGTTTGAAAAAGGTTTCCGTGATGGCTATGAAGGCAAAAAAGCGGCATTGACAGAAGAGCAAATGCAAGAAGTGTTAATGACCTATCAAAAAGAACAGGAAGCGAAGTTTGTGAAAGATATGGAATCTAAAGCGGGTGCAAACAAAACTAAGGGCGCCGCATTCTTAGTAGAGAATGGCAAAAAAGCTGGCGTGAAAACCACTGCTTCAGGTCTGCAATATAAAGTAGTGACCGCAGGTACTGGCAAGTCGCCAAAAGCTACAGACGTGGTTGAAGTAAACTACGAAGGTAAATTGATTGACGGTACTGTATTCGATAGCTCATACGAGCGCGGTGAACCAATTGAATTCCCACTAAATCAAGTAATCGCTGGTTGGACTGAAGGTCTACAGTTGATGAAAGAGGGCGGTAAATACGAGTTTTATATCCCCTCTGATATCGCTTATGGTGAAGCGGGTAACGCAGGTATCGAGCCTAATAGCACGCTAATCTTTACCGTTGAGCTATTAAAGGTAAAGTAATTAGTAGTAATTAATGCTAATTTAGTATTGATACAATAGACGCAAAAAGAAGCCCTCTTAATGTAAGAGGGCTTCTTTTTGCGTAAGAAATAGCACTTAAGCTTTCGACGTTAATGAGCCATTATTCAAAGGTTCTTTTGGAAAACTTTAGAATTGCGACCGTTATTATACTTCTCGCGGCGTACTTCAGGTAAGGCGCTTGCCTCAACTTCAGCAAACCCCTGTTCAACGAACCAATGTGCTGTACGAGTGGTCAATACAAATAACTTGTGTAGACCATGGCTGCGTGCTTGTTGCTCCAAAAATGCCAGTAAATCAGCGCCGCGGCTACCGCTGCGATATTCTGGATGTACCGCGACGCAGGCAACTTCTGCTGAATCCGTATCGAGTGGATAAAGCGCTGCACAACCTAAAATCATGCCGTCACGTTCGATGACGCTATAATTATCAATCTCTTGCTCCAAGCGTTCGCGTGAGCGACTGACCAAGATACCTTGCTCTTCTAACGGCGATAATAGCTCTATCAGCCCTACCACGTCATCGACATCAGCGCGGCGAATCTCTTCGTAAGGGTCGTGACTAATTAAGGTGCCAGAACCATCACGGGTAAATAGCTCTTCAAGTAGTGCGCCGTTTTTGGCATAAGAGATAATATGGGTGCGATGAACCCCTTGGCGACAGGCATTGCTGGCACAGCTCAAAAAGTAATTAATCTCACAGTTTAGATCACGGTCACGTAAGAAGCGATCGACCTCATTTGGAATCATCTCACGTAACAAACGATCATTGTGATTGATACCTGCTTCTTCGCCTAGGAAAATCAGCTTATCAGCACCAAGCGCCACGGCGGCACTAAGAGCAACATCTTCCGCGAGCAAGTTGAAAACTTCGCCAGTTGCCGAATAGCCCATAGAGCCTAAAATTACAATATGATCGTGTAGTAGATTATTTTTGATGGCTTCAACATCGATAGAGCGTACTTCGCCTGTCATCTGGTAATCAACGCCATCGCGAATACCATAAGGACGCGCAGTGACAAAATTGCCCGACACTGCATCAATACGTGAGCCGTACATAGGTGAGTTGGCAAGCCCCATCGATAGCTGTGCTTCAATCTGCAAGCGAATAGCACCAACCGCTTGTAATATAGAAGGCATCGCGACGCGAGGTGTCACACGAATATCTTGATGCAGTGGCGATTCAATATCAGCATCTTTGAGGTTTTTCTCGATTTGCGGTCGCGCCCCATGCACCAATACCAGCTTGATACCCAAGCTATGCAATAAAGCAAAGTCATGAATCAGTGTGCTGAAATTTGGATGATTGACCGCCTCACCACCAAACATAATCACGAACGTTTTGCCGCGATGGGTATTGATATAGGGGGCAGAATTACGGAACCAATGGACGTATTCAGGGTTAATCTGGGGCATGGCGCTAGTAGTCATAATGGGAGCAATAGTCGTTAGAATAAGAAAAAGGGCGTGACAGAGAATGCCTGTCGCTAAAGGATCGCTAAAGATTTACCATAGCAAAAAACGTCGTTATGAGCTATCTTTTATTTCAGTAGCGTTAAAGAGTCTTCACAGCAGATTAACGATATACACAACATCAACACAGGGTTAATGTTCGTATAAATGCTTTTTGTTATGCTAAGCGCTATTGCTTTACCGATGGCTTACGCAGATAATTGATAAAAATAATAATGTTTAAAAGTTAACATGACTGAGTATGACCATATATGATGGTAAATTGCTTATTCTCCTATATTTTTAAAACTACTAATTTTTACCATCTCCTTTTTTACCAGCTTTGTTTTACCGATACATCAACTAGGGATAATGAATGTCATGAAGAAAAGTAACCATTTTGCGAACCCATTCAGTGCATGGACTGGACACCGTTTGTTTCATGTTGTCGCTGGTACGCTCGTTGGCGTTATGGCTGTCACGCAAGCATCAGCGATGTTGCCCACACCAGAACAAGCCGTTAATAATTCAGTAGCGGTTCAGTCAAACTTTAATCAAAACAGTCAGTCAAATGCGCAAGCAGTTAACAGTAGAATTACAGCGTCATTGATTAGTGTTGATGCCAATGGTAAAGAAATACTGGTTCCTGTGGATGCAAATACGCGTTTGCAGTCAGGTAATGTTTTAGAGTATCAAGGCTATTTTACCAATACCAATGCCGATCGTGTTCGTAAAATGACCGTGACGATGAGTATTCCTGAACAAGTAGAATTGCTGCGTGCTGTTTCTCCTGATTTTCCTTATGGTAGTGCAGATGGCAATACCTTTGCCCGTATGCCGCTACGTGGAAAAGTTGATAATCAGTTGCAAGAAATTCCGTTAAAATTCTATAAAGCCGTACGCTGGGATCTAGAAGGCGTAGGTCTTAATGATACAGTCGCAGTGAAATACCGGGCACGTGTCAAATAAGTTTATGCTTTGATATCTGCTTCAACAAAAAAGCACCGCAGCAATCACTGTGGTGCTTTTTTTATCATCAATCTTTGATATCTGTAGTTAGCAGGATTTTTTATATATCCTTTTCCACTATAAATTAAAGAGTGGCATATTTACTCTTGGATTTTTCGTTAATAAGTTGCTTAATGGCATAAATTTGGGCGGTAGTAGCTTGCGAGCCAGCAGCAATCAAAGCGCTACGCTGGCTGGTATCTAGCGTGCTGATATGACCAACATTTGGCATAATCACAATATCAGCACGCTCACGCTCATGACGCATTGATGCAGCGCTATGATTAATCGGAGATGCTTTCGCGTTATAGGCTGCATTGGCGATTAAACTGTTTTCAAGAAAGCCCCAAAAGCTGGTTAATGAATTGAGGTTCGGTTTTTGATTGACAGTCGATGTATTAGCGTTAGCAGCAGTCACATCAATGGCGATGATAATATCGGCACCCAAATCACGGGCGCTATCCACAGGCACTAAGCTGACCACGCCACCATCAATATATTTTTTGCCGACTTTTTCAGGGATGCGCGGTGCAATAAAGATATTAGGCACACTACAGGATGCTTGTACCGCAAGCCCAACATCACCCGTGGTAAAGACGGTCTTTTTCAGCGTATTTTTTTCAGCAGCAACCGCGGCAAAGGAGATGGGAAAATCTTCTATAACCTGTTTTCGTACTTTTGCATTAATAAAGTTTTTGAGCTTAATACCTTCGATAAGACCTTGGTTAGATAAGGTAAAGTCTGTCAATTCACTATCAGTGGTGGTCAGTGCCAAGTGTTCAAGCTGCTTTGCATTATAACCACTGGCATATAAGCTACCAACTAAGCTCCCGACACTGGTGCCTACTACCAGTGTCGGTTTAATACCGTTCTCTTCTAATGCTTTAATCACGCCTACATGAGCGAAACCTTTTGCACCGCCACCACCTAATACTAAAGCTACCGTAGGTTTGTTCGGTACTGACGTATCTGCTGGCGCGACTGGCGTCAAACTATTGCAAGCACTCATCAATATAGCGAATATAGCGAAGAGGCTCAGACGAAGCGTCAATAAAAAATGATAATAAGGGTGGCAGATAGAATGAGAGGACATAAAAAACCTTATCAAAAATTATCATAGAGGAATAAATAGCGGTGTAGTAGGGTATTCATCAATAGGTTACGCAGAAATCAGCTAGACGTTGTATGGCGAAATAGCTTAGCATAAGGTATTAGTTAGCATAATAATTTAGCGGTATAGCTAGGCACGTTACACAATATTGATCATTATCACATGATAAGACAGCTTATAAGCTAGCATGAATTCTTGAACAAGACACTTGACCCTATAAAATTTATATTAACATCGTTAGGATTTTTGATGCCCACATCGGTTAACCCTGCTACACCTCATTTACTAGATGTTTTGGCACTTGATATGCCGGTGACGGCGCTGGCAGGTGTTGGACCAAAAGTGGCCGAGCAATTGACGCAATTGGGCATTGCCCGTATCTTTGATTTGCTACTACATCTGCCGCGCGACTATGAAGATCGTAGTCGCTTGGTGTCAATAGGCGATGTGGCTCATGGACAAGCCGCCATGATTACTGGTCGCGTCGTGCATGTCGATACCAATCGCAGCGGCATGACGGTGATTGTAGATGATGACACGGGTACGATATCTCTACGCTTTTTTAAGGTATATCGTGGACTTGCTCAAACTATGTGTCTAGGTACCCATCTGCAATTATTCGGTGAAGTCAAAGTGAGCCGCTACGGTAAGCAGATACATCATCCTGAATATCAAATTATCAGCAGTAACGAGACGGTAGTAAATACGGGTTTACAGCCTGTTTATCCAAGCGTTAAAGGTTTACATCAAAATAAGCTGCGTACATTAATTAAGCTTGCACTGCAAACGGTTCGTAGTCAGGGCTTGCCGATGACTTTATTTACGCCTGAGGATTTTTCAGTCGTTGCGGATTTGCCATTAGTGCCTTTTGAACCAGCTAAAATACCGATAACCGAGCCAGATTATCCAGAAGATATCTTTTCTACCCTCGCGCGTAGTGTGCCTGACAACGGTTTTAGTAGTAGTGATAGCAGTAATAGTAGCGTCAATAGAACGAAGCCCTCTTTTTATCATAGTCAAAATAATACCAGTTCCGATGCTATAAATATGGCTAACAATAATGTCTATAATTTAACCATATTTGAGGCGTTGGTATTGCTGCATACGCCGCCTACTTATACTGATGCTGGTCAACAATACAAATTATTAACCCAATTAAGCGCTCGTACTCATGCTGCTTGTCAACGCCTCATTATTGAAGAGTTGACTGCACATCAGCTCAGCTTATTATATCGCCGTCAGCAATTGCATCAGTATAAAGCGCCAAAATGTGCTATCCAAAGTCCATTGGCAGATAAATTATTTGGTGCGTTACCATTTGATTTAACGGGTGCGCAGAAAAGAGTTATGAGAAATATTACCGCTGATATGGCGACTTCAATACCAATGCTCAGATTGGTACAAGGCGATGTTGGCGCTGGTAAAACCTTAGTCGCGGCAGGCGCGGCGGGTTATGCATTAGATAGTGGTTGGCAGGTGGCGGTGATGGCACCGACGGAGATTTTAGCGGAACAGCATTTGGTTAATTTCAAAAACTGGTTTGAGCCGTTAGGTATTGGTGTCGGTTGGTTGGCTGGTAAACAAACCGCTAAGCAGCGCCGCGAAGCGTTAGAAGCGGTGAGCGAGAATACCGTACAAGTAGTCGTTGGTACTCATGCGCTTTTTCAGGAGCAGGTACAATTTGCCAAATTGGGTTTGGTTATTATCGATGAACAGCATCGCTTTGGTGTTGAGCAGCGTATGGCGTTGACCAATAAAGGCGTGGCTGGTAGCACACCGCATCAGCTGATTATGACTGCAACGCCCATTCCGCGGACGCTAGCAATGAGTGTTTATGGCGATATGGACACTTCTATTATCGATGAGCTACCACCAGGGCGTACACCAATTACTACCGTAACAATTGACCGCAACCGCCGTGATGAGGTGATTGAACGTATTGCAGTTAATTGTGAAGCTGGCAGGCAGGCATATTGGGTGTGCTCACTGGTTGAAGAGTCGAGTGTACTCGATGCGCAAGCTGCTGAGGCGACTTATGAAGATTTGAGCGAGCGTTTGGATATTCGTATTGGCTTGGTGCATGGCAAAATGAAAGGCGCTGATAAACAAGCCATTATGCAAGCGTTTAAGGCAGGACAACTTGATTTGTTAATAGCTACCACAGTTATCGAAGTGGGTGTTGATGTGCCCAATGCTTCTCTGATGGTCATTGAAAATGCAGAGCGATTGGGTCTATCGCAATTGCACCAATTACGCGGGCGAGTCGGGCGTGGTTCAACAAAAAGCTATTGCGTGCTGTTGTATCAGAAGCCGTTGTCGGAGACAGGTACTGAACGTCTAAATGTATTGCGTGATAGTACTGATGGTTTTGTCATTGCGCAAAAAGATTTAGAGCTGCGTGGTCCGGGCGAGTTATTAGGAAAGCGTCAAACAGGTAATGTCGGCTATTATTTGGCGGACCTTATTCGGGATGAGCAGTTATTTGCTATTGCCCAGCGTTTGGCAAAGCATCTGATTGCAGATCCTGCACGCAAAGCCGATGTCAGCCAACTGATTCATCGTTGGATGCCAGAGGCAAGTCGTTATACCAATGCTTAATGATAGTTAACTCAACCTGTTTTCTATTACTGATTACCATAAAAAAAGCCATTATTTTCTTAAAATAATGGCTTTTTTATGGTTTTATAAATCATTTATCAACCAATAATTAACACTGTATTCTGATTTTAATGAACTAATATTGACTTATGTGTTCATGAGTTATTATTGAACTATGATTATTTGTGTGGCAGTTTACGATAATGGATTGGCACAGTGTCTTCCATGCGTTTGCTAGGATATCGCGTTTTACATAATGATATATGGTTAAAATATGCGTATTTCTAGTCGTTTTATCGATTCTAACAGGACGTTAGGATGAGAACTTGATTAACTTCATAGTGGCAATCTATCTGCTTTGTCTGATGACTACTGTGCCATTCATGCTTTTTATTAACGACCTGAATTTATTAACAAGGATGTTTCATGAAAAAGACGTTAACCTTCGTTTGTGCTATCGCCACACCATTATTATTTAGCCAGTCTGCTTTTGCTGCATTCGATTATTTTAAAACCGATGGTAGCTTCAAACGCTTTTCGGTCTCTGCTGGCTGGTTGCATGCCTCTCCGCAAGGCACGGCCAATCCTCTAGAAAATACGACAGCCATTAAAGATGGTACTGTCGCTAAAAACGGCAGTGTTAAAATAAAAACTGTCAGAGAGGTTATTGATCCTGATCAAAGTGAGCTCACTAAAGTTAAAGTAAATACAGGCCTAACTGCTATAGGGGTAGTAAGCTTTAGAGGTGAAGAAACTGATTTGTCTAGAACTACCCTAGGTGATGTATCAGGTCAAGTTAAGCTTGGCGGTTTAGAGAATTTTAGCAGTCCAGGTACGGGTCTTGAGTCTGCTGATGTTGATACTTTTGGTTCGCTATTTAACTATTATCTAAATGATAACTGGTCGATTGAAGTCAAAGCCGGATTTCCTCCTAAAGTAGATATTATGGGTAAAGGGAAAGTGTATGCACCTATATCTGGTGAGGTTACAGCTGGTGGAATAGGAGAATATGCACTACCAAAATTTAAAATTAAAAAAGAACAGCTTATAACCGATTTAGAACAAGGTGATGGCGTGGCATCTAGGGCTCGCGCATGGCTACCGGCAGCGGGGGTGCAATATCAGTTTGGCAAATCTGGGGTCAATAAGTTTCGCCCTTATGTCGGTGCTGGGGTCATGTATGCCTATTTTAACGGTATTGAGCTAAATGAGGGTATTCGTAAAGATTTAGAGGCAGCTGGACATCAAATTCAGAATATCAAAGATGGCAAATCGGGTGCTGCGCTAGAAAATGTGCCATCCAATCGAGAGATGAACGTGGATGTGGAGGCAGAAAGCGCTTTTGCACCTATCGTCACTGTTGGCGCTACTTATGATTTCAATGATAGATGGTTTGGAGTCGGGTCATTGTCTTATGCAAAACTGGACAGCGATACGACCATCACCGTTAAAAATGATAAGAATGAAGAGTTGATTCGATCGAAAGCTCACCTCGATATCGATCCTTATATTACTTTCCTTGGCGTCGGCTATCGTTTCTAATAGAAGATTTATAGTAACTACAGAATAGTAGGATAAACATAGCGCACATTCTTAGGAATGTGCGTTTTGTCTTACGATCTACAAAAAGAATCTCTATCCTGTCAAATTCATTAATAAGCAGTATGTATTGCTTATCACTTTTAATATGTTCGCTTGGAGCGTTTTTACATCTGCCGATATTGAGTCAGTATGGAACTTACGAAGCTCAGACACTATATATATAAATCAGATGACAACTTAATATATGCTATCCTCAATAAATTTACAGACTATTGTAGTCATAAACAGCATTTTGACCATATAAAGATGCTCGTTTAACGTAATGCTAGCCTATTTTCACCTATTATTTTCCTCATATTATATATCCTTATTATTGCCTGTATTGACAGAGAGTTATCATGAGCGATGTTGAAGACAACAAGCTGCCAGTTGAATCTGAGCTACCCCCATACCGCCAATCTGATGCGCGAGCGTCTAAGCCTTTATCAGATAAGCCATTATCAAAATTTCCTTTATGGTTATTACCAGTATTGGCCATTGTGCTCGTTATTGGGGTATTGGTTGGTAAGTACTGGGGCAATGATGAGGAAGCGAGCAATGAGTCGCCCGTTGCTAACAATGTGCAAAACGATAGCGCTAACCTAAAAGATGCTAGCATTGAGCAAGCTGTATTATCGGTCGAAACAGTGCTACCAAGCCAAGATAATATTGGTAATACGCTCAGTGCTGACGGAACCATCAATGCTAAAGATGTCGCTAATGTCAGTGCCAAAGTAAACGGCGTAGCGATTGAACGGATCTTGGTCGAAGAAGGTCAGCGTGTTAAAGCTGGTCAAATACTGGCTGTATTTGATACCGACGCGATGGAGCAGCAAGTCTTGCAAGCAGAAGCAGATGTTGCCGAAGCAGAAGCGACGCTTGCCAATGCCACTGCCGATGCCGCCCGCGTCCTGCCACTTATTGATATTGATGCCATTAGCAAACAAGAAGCGGATCGCTATCGGACTTCCAAACTGCAAGCGCAGGCGTCACTACAAGCATCTAAAGCTCGACTGAGTACGCAGCGCTTGAGTGTCAATAATGCCAATGTGGTTGCACCGGTTAGCGGTATTATTAGTGAAAAAATGGCTGAAGTTGGTATGGTTGCTGGTGGAGACCCACTATTTACTATTATCAAAGGTGGCATTTTGGAATGGCGTGCGGATATCGATCCTAAGCTGATTGGTGAGGTTAATGTTGGCACACCAGTGCAAGTTAGCCTACCGGGCGGCGATTCTGTCATGGGGCAGGTCAGTCGCATTGCACCAACTGCTGATAATAATAGGCAAATTACCATTTATGCTAGCCTCGTTGCTAACGCAAAAGTACGAGCAGGCATGTATCAAACGGGCGAGTTTTTATTGGGTAGTAGCAGCGCTCAAACGGTTCCTAATAGCGCCATTGTCAGCAATGACGGCTATGACTATGTGATGCTAGTGACCAATATCAGTACTAAAGACGGTAAAAACGGTCATAACATTGGCCGTATCAAACAACAGCGCGTGACATTGGGTGAGCGATTTGGCGATAATGTTACGCTCACAGAACCCTTGCCTGCAGAGAGCCGGCTTGTAAAGCAAGGGGGAAGCTTTTTAAATAATGGTGACTTGGTACGTGTCGTTGATGGTCTGAGTCAAACTGGTAAGCAGGCTACTAGCACAGACACGCAGGCGCGCTCATGAGTTTAAATGTTTCCGCCTACTCGATTAAAAATCCATTAGTGGCTATCTTGCTGTTTGTACTGCTGACTTTAGGCGGTATCTATGGCTTTATGCAAATGAAGGTGCAGCAGTTTCCCGATATAGACCTACCAGCGGTGGTGGTCACGGTGACCTTGCCGGGCGCTGCGCCATCGCAGCTCGAAAACGATATTGCAAAAAAGGTGGAAAATAAGCTCACCAGTATTGAAGGCGTCAAGCACATTCGTACCACGCTACAGACGGGCGCCGCTACTATGGTCGCTGAGTTCGTCTTAGAAAAAGACATCCAAGAAGCGGTTGATGATGTGCGCTCGGCAGTCGGTGAGGTACGTGGCGATTTGCCTGCCGCTGCCAATGACCCTATCGTTACCAAAGTCTCAACATCAGGATTCCCAGTCGTCACGTACTCTGTCGCTGCTGAAAACATGAATGTAGAAGACTTGTCTTGGTTCGTCGATGATACCGTCACTAAGCGTTTATCTGATATACCCGGTGTCAGTACTGTCAGCCGTATCGGCGGTTTGCAGCGTGAAATTACGGTTGCCGCTGACCCTATTACCTTGAGTGGTCTAAAGCTTTCTATCATACAATTATCCAATCAAATCACCGGTATTCAGCAGGACAGCTCAGGCGGTGAAGCCGAAGTCGGCAAAACCACGCAGACCATTCGTGTACTTGGTGCTGTTGAGCGCGCAAGCGATTTAAATCACTTACAAGTTGCAGTGCCTACGGGTGGTACTCAAGCGCTTGGGCGTATGGCGCAAATTACGGATGGCGCGGCTGATCCCAGCTCTATTGCCAAGCTCGATGGGCAAACGGTGGTTGCATTCAATATTACGCGCTCGCGTGGTGCCAGTGAAGTAGAAGTCATGGAGCTGGTTGACGCTGAGCTTGCCAAGCTGTCAGCAGATGTAGGCAATATTAGTATTGAAAAGGTTTATGATCGAGCAACGCCAGTCGCTGAAGATTATCAAGCGTCATTACGAATGCTGATAGAAGGTGGTTTGCTTGCCGTAGTCGTGGTGTTCTTATTTTTGCGCAATATCCGCGCGACTTTTGTGGCTGCTGTGGCATTGCCATTGTCCGTCATACCTACTTTTTTGGGTATGTATCTGTTTGGTTTTAGTCTTAACATTATCTCCTTATTGGCATTGTCGCTGGTCATTGGTGTACTGGTCGACGATGCCATTGTAGAAGTGGAAAATATTATTCGTCACTTACGTATGGGTAAGACGCCTTATGAAGCGGCAATGGAAGCAGCGGACGAGATTGGCTTGGCGGTGGTCGCCACTACCTTTACTCTGATTGCCGTATTTTTACCGACTGCGTTTATGGGCGGAATTGTCGGGCAGTTTTTCCGGCAGTTTGGCTGGACGGCGGCATTATCAATATTTGCCTCGTTAATGGTTGCGCGCCTTATCACACCGATGATGGCAGCATATATATTGAAACCAGAAAAGAAGCACGTTGAAAAGCAGAGCGCGCTGATGGATTGGTATCTTAAAGTGGTCTCATGGACGCTAGATCATCGCTGGATGACGATGGGTGCTACCTTAGTATTGTTTGTGGCTTCATTGGCTTTGGTAAAATTATTACCCACCTCTTTTATACCTGATAATGATATTGACCAAACACGGGTGGCCATTGAGCTGACACCCGATGTGGCGTTAGCGGACACGGAACGAGTTGCCGCGCTGGCAAGTGAGCGTATCTTGGCCATGCCTGAAGTGACCAATATCTTTACGTCGGTAGGTGAGGCGCAGGCGACAATGGACTCAAACTCTAGCGGTGGCAAGGCAGAAAATATAGCAGGTCTAGATATTGTACTTGCGCCAAGAGCAGAGCGCGGCTCTAAGCAAGAGATTGAGCGTAAGATGAGTACTATATTGGCAGAAGTACCCGGTGCGCGCTTTACGGTCGGGTTATCGAGTGGTGGTGAGACAGGTTATAATTTTTCTTTGACCAGCACCGACCCGCAACTGCTTGAGCAAACCGTACAGCAGATGATGTCAGAGATCCGTGAGCTACCAAGTGCTGGTGCTGTCACGAGTGATCGCAGCCTGCCACGCCAAGAGTTGACCGTCACGCCAAATAGGCTAGCAATGGCGGATAAAGGGGTGACGACGCAAGACATCGCCACGACCTTACGTGTGGCGACCGTTGGTGACTATGAGCAACGTTTGTCCAAGCTGAATTTAGATACGCGGCAGATACCAATTGTCGTGCGCTTGCCAGATATCGCTAAGCAAAACGTCAGCCAACTCGAAGGCTTATATGTACCAAGTGCGCTACCAGCAGGACAAGGCGTGCGTGTTGGCGAAGTTGCGACGCTCGACTTTGGTACTGGACCTGCGCAAATCAGTCGCCTTGATCGTGAGCGGGCGATTAGTATTACTGTTCAGCCTGCCAATGGTGAGCTTGGTGATTTGGTACAAGCGGTCAAGAGCATACCTAGTATGCAACAGCTGCCAGCCTCTATTACTATTATTGATCAAGGACAAGCAGAAAATATGGCCGAGTTATTTAGCGGCTTTGTGATTGCGATGTCGGTCGGCGTGGTCTGTATTTTGGGCGTACTTATATTATTATTTGGACGCATCTTGCAGCCATTTACGATTCTCATGGCATTGCCCTTGTCTATCGGTGGTGCCTTTGTCGGCTTGGTAATTACCAATAGCAGCCTGTCGATGCCCTCGATGATTGGTTTTATTATGTTGATGGGCATTGCGACCAAAAACTCTATTCTTTTGGTCGATTATGCACTGATTGCTCAGCGGCGCGGTCTAGCACGTTTTGAGGCAATTATCGATGCTTGTCGTAAGCGTGCGCGTCCGATTATTATGACTACCATTGCGATGGGCGCTGGTATGTTGCCGTTGGTATTTGGTTGGGGTGATGCCGATCCGACCTTCCGTCGACCGATGGCAGCAGCAGTATTGGGAGGTTTAGTCACCTCAACCTTATTAAGCCTCGTTGTTATTCCAGTTGTCTATACGCTGATGGATGACCTATCAGGATGGTTTGCTAAGTGGCTTGCTCCAAATGGTAAGCCAGATATAGTGACTGAGGAAAAGTAGCAGTTCTAACGGTATTACTGTTAGTAAGCGCTACAAAAAGCTCAAACTATATTCAGGTATAGTTTGAGTTTTTTATGGGTAAGATGTTAGCTATTAGATTAATTCAAGCTATTATGAGGTCAAAGAGTCGTAATGTGTGTTATTGGGAGACAGGTTATCAAGGTAATGGGCTTTAATTATGGTTCTTTGTATGACGTTAGTCTGAAACTGGTAAGTTTAGTGGTTTAGTTGAGCAAGTCTTTGTTATAGTCGATTCAGTTAAATTTATCAAAGAAACGGTTTATATCGATATTTGGATGCTATCCGTGTCTTTAACATTCCTAGAACTATAAACCAGTTTCTATACATATTAGAAAACAAGGAATAACTATGATTAATGCCTATGCAGCAAAAGAAAAAGGTGGTGAGTTTGTGCCTTATCAATATGATCCTGGCACATTAGGGGATCATGAAGTAGAAATCGAAGTACATAGCTGCGGTATCTGCCATAGCGATCTATCGATGTGGCAAAACGAATGGGGAATGACCCAATATCCGTTTGTAGGTGGGCATGAAGTCGCAGGAAAAGTCCTCGCAAAGGGTAAGCACGTCAAGCACCTAGAGCTTGGCGATAAAGTCGGGCTTGGCTGGCATAAAGGATATTGCAACGTTTGTGATCTATGTATCGGTGGGGACCACAATCTATGCCCTGAGCAAGAAGGTACTATCATTGGTAACCATGGTGGTTTTGCAGATAAAGTACGCGCAAAAGATACTAGCGTTATCAAGATACCTGAAGGGCTTGATTTTAACGCTGTAGGACCGTTGCTATGTGGCGGCGTTACGGTGTTTAATCCGCTTATGCAGTACGACATCACGCCAACCTCAAGAGTAGCTGTTATCGGTATTGGTGGTTTAGGTCATCTAGCGCTTCAATTTGCCAATGCGTGGGGCTGTGAAGTGACGGCATTTACCAGTGAATCGAAAATGGAAGAAGCAAAAGAGATGGGCGCTCATCACTCATTAAACTCAAGAGAGGATAGTGAAATTGAAAAAGCCGCTGGTTCTTTTGATTTAATCATATCAACAGTGAACGTCGATATGAACTGGGATGTTGTGATCAAGACTTTGAGACCAAAAGGTAAGCTACACTTTGTTGGACTGTTAGAAGTTCCATTAGAAATATCAGCTGCACCAATGATTATGGCTCAAAACAGTCTGTCAGGCTCACCAGTTGGATCACCGTCAAC
>TARA_R110000787_G_scaffold72292_3_pt1 | contig 23370 bp, 20 predicted proteins | sample TARA_R110000787 | Tara Oceans TARA_R110000787 (sample SAMEA4397920) | marine metagenome | biome: Polar Biome; feature: [DCM] deep chlorophyll maximum layer (ENVO:01000326); material: water (ENVO:00002006), including particulate matter (ENVO:01000060) such as... | depth 35 m | reverse complement strand
CCACATAAATATAATGAACAAAAAACTAGTTAAAGCCCTCGAAATAATCACCACCGAAGCGGAGGTATCCGTGCTGGGAGATGACCGCTCTGACCTCCATGTCAAGAAGGTGCTCGCCGCCATAGAGTTCGTTCGTAAAGTTTACGAGTCGCACTGGGACAAGCCCGAGCCATCACCTAAGTTCAAGGCATGGGACTACGTGCACCACGTAAGGAACAAGGAGTGCGACCGCTTCGAGGATCGCCTTCACATCTTTGGCACCGTCATCAAGCAGGAGAACAACAACGTCTGGCTGACTGATGACAACGATACCTGCGAGATCATTCGGGTCTTTGAGGAAGACTTAGACTTTGCTGAGGCACCAAAATACGGGTGGAACTACACCACTGAAGAGTCTTACTTAGCCCGCAAGTTTGAGAAGGGAGCAACCACTCACCTGTCGCTTTACCCTCACTCAAGTAGCGATGAGGAAGCCATCAGATGGCGGTCATATTTCCGCAAGGCATCCGACAATGACTACCCTATCTTAAGGGAGTGTGTCGGAACCAATCACTATCATTACTACATTCGGGAGCTTGGAGTCTTCTGTTCAGAAAATTATTCTTAAGGCTTGACACCCACCTCAAAACGAGGTGATACATAAGAAGCCCAGTCGGAGTATCCGATGGGTCACATAAGAAACCACATACTAAATTATGAATAACAAAAAAGATAAAGACCTATACAAGGGCGGAGATGCTGTCCTTTTTTCTTCAATAGTTTTAGCCTGCTCTGCACTAGGAGCCTTGGTTTTAATCACAGTTCAAATCATCATCAACCAATTCAACTAATGCCTAACCACGTAGCCAACGAACTAGTAATCCGGGGAGACTCCCCGTCCATCAAAGACTTCATCCGATTCTCAAGGGGAACTGGACTGCACTGGAAGGGATCAGACAAGCCTGAGATCGTAAACGATCTGGAGCTTTCTCACTTCGTGCACCCTGACCTTGGTCGAAGGGGCAAGGAACTCTTGATGCCTTACTCAGCCCTAGCAACGGGCGAGCCAATGGGATACGACTGGTGCACAAACAACTGGGGCACCAAGTGGGGAGCCTACGAGTGTGTGCTCATGGACGAAGACCACCACGGTGAGGGGGAAATCTCTTACCAATTCAACACGGCATGGGAGACGTTCAACAATCGTGTATCGATTGCTATGTCTTCTGCCTTTCCTACTCTAAGGTTTGAGCTTACTTACTTTGAGCCGGGCATGGGGTTCAAGGGAGAGAGAGTATGGAACTTCAATGATGGTCTAGTCATGAAGTGTGTAGATGATTATCGAGACGATGATGATTGCCCTTTTCAATATGAATGTTTAGTATCAGCAGGATAAAATTATGCGAATAAAACTACACACATACCCCGAAGGGGGAGCGAGCCGGATGGCTCAGGATGAGATGGTGTCCAAGCTAACAGGCAAGGGACGTTTTACTGATTGTTATGTCGGAGAGTTGGAGCAAGGAGATGAGTATGTTCTCGATCCTAAGATGCCCTTGCCTTCCATCAGTGCACAGCAGGCAATCAAATATATTAACGACAATGAAATCTCAGTTCACCCTTTGCCCGGTTTGACTTGGGAGCTGAGGAGGAATGGTCTCGCATTATTTACCGGCGAGAAGGGTCAGTCATTGATGGACTGCCTCACTCACATCATTGAGATGGATGAGTTATAGGTTGACAGTAACTAATGAGTCATGCTTCATGTAGGCATGGCTCATTTTTACGACTGCAAACAAGACCCCTTCCTTTGCCTTGATGTGACCACACCGGCACAGGCACGTAAGCAAAGCAAAGTTTACCCATCCGTTACCACCATCTTAGGACTTATCAAAGACCCTTTCCTTGATGCCATCTACCGACCCCGAATGATCACTGACCTAGCCCGGAAGCACCCAACATTTCCTTGGCAGGAACTAGAGAAGCTTTGCTATGGCACCCGGGAGCACCCGGTAACCGGGGACATAATGTATTCAAGTGACTTCGGCACCGCCGTTCACAAGGAGATAGAGGATCAGCTTCAGCACACTTACCTTGAGCCGGGACGAGAGACAAGAGTTGAGACAGCATGGAGCGACCATGCCACCGCCTTCCTTGACTGGGTTGAGAATGAGGGAGTCACACCTCTAGCTACTGAGCACCTAGTTAAATGTAACCGGGTGAAGACCGCCGGATCGATTGACTTCATTGGCAAGGACAGCGACGACTTAGTATTCTTAGCTGACTACAAGTGCCGGACCAATACTAAGGGTAAGGCTAAGACTTATCCGAAGGACTGCTACCAGCTAGCCATTGAGGCGGACATCATTCGCCGGCACCACAAGTTGGACTACCTGCCCGCTTGCATAAGTGTAGTGGTTGACAGCGATACGTGCGAGCACTACCACAAGGAGTGGGCACCGGAGGACTGCGATAAAGGGATACAAATTTTTAAGAATGCATCCAAGCTTTATTGGCTAACCCGAATGTAATTTATGATAGCACCGAATGATAACCTAAATGAAGAACCGATCCGCTTAGACGGGTTGGATGAATGTATAATCGGAACAGATGTCCGGGGATACTTGATCTATGATTACGGCAAACTGCTTAATCATTTTGTAGTAGAAGGCATGGACGAAGGCGAAGCCATGGAGTGGGTTGACTATAACATTATAGGTATGCAATCAGAGAATTTTATTATTCTGTTTGATGACTTTGACCTAGAGATAACCATTGAATGATATGAATAATACCGCACAAGATACATACGAAAACAGATGCAAGGGCAGAGTAGGAGAGGACGTGTTCGAGGACTACTGCACCCGGAAAGGAGTTAAGTTCTACCGGACTGGCTTCGACGAGAAGCAGGATCAGATCCAAAAGTTCTGGATGATTCATCCTACGATGAGGCACATCCCGGACTACCTTATTGAGAACGACAAGGGACAGTTGAGTTGGATACACGTGAAGGGAACACCTCGCCTTAAACTCATTGACCTATTCATCTACTCTCAGTTCGAGCAACAGTTCAAGGGTGAGTGCGGATTCTTCCTAGCCTTTTGTTTCAAGGGACAGGACCCTCACTTCCTTACGTTCCCGGCACTACAGAAGAAGCTGACTGGCTTAACGGTTCAGGAGTGGGACGATGGCAAACAGTATGTTCACCTTCCGCTATGAACTTATACAGGATAGAGTATAAGCACGGCGATATGCCGGAGGACTACGTTGGTTGCACGGAGAAGTGGGCACGTGATGCCGGGCAGGCAATCGGATATGTGTGCAAGGGTAAGCCGGACAAGCAGGGCAACTGCACCACCAAGAAGAATGCAACCCTTACCATACTATCAGTTCAGGAAATTTCCCATTCATCCTAATGACTTACGTTCCCCAAAACAAGTTAGCCCAATGGAGAAAAGAGAATGCCCCGGGCAGGTGCCCTATCCTTAACCGGGTGACTGATGACTTAGTAGTTGACCACGATCATCTCAACGGAGAGATCAGGGCGGTGATTAGCCGGGAAGCTAACACCATGCTGGGTAAGATTGAAAACATTCACCGCAGTATTTGCCGGGGTAACCCAAAGGATTTACCGCAGGTCTTGTTGAACATAGCTGAGTATCTTAAGGCACCGGCATCCGGGATACTTCACCCGGTTGGTATCAAACAATTAACCTCTAGGTTCAAGCGGAACCTCAACAAGGAGGAGCAAGAGTTTGCACTACAAAAGATGGGTGCGAAAAAAAGTGAAATAAGTTGTTGCAAGAATGTGAATGATCGTTCAGCCTTGTATCGAACCTTAGTTAAAACCATATACACTAAATAATGAAAGACGAAGTAACTAAACCTAACCTTCGGGTTAAGCTATCAGCGATTCAAGGATCGCTTAAAGCCCCCAAGGGGCAGACAAATAAGTTCGGTGGATACAACTACCGATCAGCAGAGGACATCTTAAATTCAGTCAAGCCTTTGCTTGGCGAGTGGGGATGCTCTCTTGTAGTAAGCGATGAGATTGTAGAAGTAGCCGGACGTGTCTACGTTCGTGCTTCGGCAACCCTAGCTGACAACGATTCCGAACAGGCTATAGCTTCTCATGCATTCGCACGTGAGGCTGAGTCCAAGAAAGGAATGGACGAGGCACAGATCACCGGGTCAGCATCAAGCTATGCCCGGAAGTATGCTCTTAACGGATTGTTCGCTATCGATGATACGAAAGATCCGGATGCCCTGAACACACATGGCACATCAAACAAACCAAAAACAAAAACACCTAGCTTAGAGGAGCTAATATAATGGAAAAGAAATACGATAACACTAACGGCGGAGCACTGTTCCCCAATGACCGCAAGGAAAAAGATACTCACCCCGATCTACGTGGATCAATTAACGTGGGTGGTGTTGACTACTGGATTAAAGCATGGAAGAAAGATGCTAAGTCCGGTGTCAAGTTCCTGTCACTGGCTGTCAATCCAAAGGATGAGTCAGTAGAGAACAGCAGTCCAGCCGTTAACTCAGACCCATTTTAATAAGTGGAACTGGATGACATCAACTTCGATAAGGTATGGTGGGAAGACTTCCGCCGTGACGAGATCGAGGAGATACTGGCACTGACCGGAGCCAAGAACTCTGACTACACCGGAGGCAAGGGATGTGACAATCCATTTGCTAACTTCGATGGGTCAGAGGAGTTCGGCATTGATCCGTTAGTTGGTGTCGCTATCCGGATGCAGGATAAGTTCCAAAGGCTTAAAGCCTTTTGCAAGGACGGAGAGTTATCCCTTGATACTAAAGGGGACACAGTTCGTGACATCTACCGGGACCTGATTGGCTACAGCCTCATCAGCCTAGGGATGATCGAACGAGACTCTAATTAACTTCATGATAAAATAGAATGTAGCCTCGACAAGGTGTTGGGGCTACATTTATTTATCTACATGAGACACAAAACAACTATGCAAATATTAGAAGCCATACACGATGCAGTTCAACTTGGAAACAAGTTACATAAAGAGATTGACACACAAAAAATACCTAAGAAAGAGCAAGAAAATATTAAGTATTTGGGTCAATGCCTGCGGTCTATGGACTTCATCTTAAGCGATGAACGAAATAGAAAATCTACCACATAATGCAGAAGCAGAGGAAGCCGTCATAGCTTGCTGTCTTCTTGATGACTCGCCAGCCAACTACAATTCTGTTACCGAATTACTAACGGCTGAAGACTTCTTCATCAATAGGAACCAATGCATCTTTGATGCCATAGGTAAGCTAGTAAATGCTAGCCTGCCGGTGGATGAGATACACTTGTCCGAACAGCTAACCCGGGACAGGAACCTTGATACCGTAGGTGGGATAACATCCATCTACAGTATTATGGATCGGGTCCAAACTTCTTTGCAGATGAAACACTATGCAGAGATTGTCCGGGAGAAGTCGAACCTACGTAAGATGAACCGGGCATACCGGGTCGCAACCGAAAGCATAATAGCTCAGTCAGATCTGGCTGAGAACATTAAGCATACAGTTGACTCAGAGGTTAACCGGATTCACTTCACCCAAGAGAAGCCGAATGACTTAAGCTCAACTGCTGAGGAGATTAAGGATGAGTTCCGGAGGATGCTAGCCGGGGAGTTTGTTACGGATGCATTGCCTACTCACATTGGTAAACTCGACCAGCAGTTAGGCAACCGGGGCATAGCACCCGGCGAGGTGATTACCCTCGCGGCACCCACATCATGCGGTAAGTCAGCCTTGGCTCTTAACATAGCACTCAAGTCAGTCACTCACAACAATGCACCCTGTGCTGTATTCTCTTTGGAGATGCCACAGAAGCAGTTGTTTAAACGAATGACTCAGACCCTAGCCGGGGTGAACATCAAGCAGATAAGTGATGGTGTTATATCAGAGGAGAACATGAAGAAGGTTGATGAAGCAATCGACACACTTCACTCAGTGCCCCTATACACCAGTCATAGTGTTAAGTCAGCGGAGGATCTTGCATCTCAACTACGTAAGCTAGTGGACAAGCAAGGTGTAAAGCTAGCCGTGATTGATTACCTTCAGCTCATCCCGTTTAATTCCGGGAAGGTTGGCAAGGCGGAAGGCATTGCAAACATCTCTCATAAGATTAAGCAACTCGCCCTTGAGTTAAACATCGGTATCCTACTGTTGGCACAAGTCAATCGTGAGGGTGCCAAGCGAGACGGAGGCTTGGACATCTATGATCTAAAGGACTCCGGAGACATTGAGAATGATGCGGACGTTGTCCTTCTCATGTATCCACAACAGGGTAACTTCGAGGATTCAAAGATGGCTGACTCGAATGGACCATACACAAACCTTGAGTATAAGATAGCTAAGAATCGTGAAGGCGAACGAGGCACCATCGGATACTTTAAATTCTACCACGTAACAGGAAGATTCTACTAATGAATAATAAATATAAAATACTTGAAGCAGTAAGCAGTTCGTGTGACATAACTGTAAAAATAATATCGGGCACCCGTCGAACAAAGAAGGCATCCTATGCCCGGGACATCTGCTCATTCCTTATGCACAAGTGCGGATACTCGCACGAAAATATTAGCCGGATACTTAACCGGGAAAGATCATCAGTAACTCACGGGATCAAACGTGTAAGCAAACGTATCCAAGAGGAGAGTAACCGGGGGCGATTCATGCGGAGGCACCTCCGGGATATACTTGACAACTCTCTCAAGATGGACTATATAAATATAGATGAATGATACTAATATAGAACGACTTCAGGTCCGGATTGATTTGATCCGGGCAGAATCACGGATGGTTTCCTATCAGATAGAGAGACTCGAGGAACGGAGGCACGAGCTACAGCAGGAGAAATCCCACATCAAAGAAGCTCTTACCAAAGAATCCAAGTGATATAATCTATACCGGAGTAAGTGAAAGCAGTGATGCCCACGAGGTCTGCTCTTAGACCTAGTTAAATCTCCAGTGTGTGGTAAGCCTCACCCTTGTTAATTCAGGGGTGAGGCTTTTTACTAGAAGCCTAGTAGCTTGGGATCAATCAAAGGCTTAGGCGGATCAATCATCGGAACAGGTCCCGGGAAGTTGATTCCATACTTGCCTTCTTTAGCTAGACGTTGACGTTCCTCTCGAACCGAATCACGTCCGGCATCAGAATATCTCCAATACCATAGATCGTCACCGGGTAAAGCGAACTTAGCCAAGGGTGCCAAGCTATCAGCTCTCATAACTCTTTCCGCAGTTTCAAATATGCTCATCGGTGCAGGTGTAACATAACCAAGGAACGATTTTGTTGGACCCTCACGTTCAAGACTTTGCAGGGTATACTTGTTGATTACACCCGTAGCGAGTAGCATATTCTCAAGGACTATATCCTCGATGACCAATGGCTTACCTCGTAGCCATGCCACGACAGCATCAACCGGCACACCGGTAAGAACCATGTAGCCCATGATCTGCATGAGGTTGCGGAGTCCTTCAAGTCTCTCCAAGTAGTTGCCCTTCTTGCCGGTAGTTAGCTCAGGGATAACCTTGTTGAGAGTTTCCTTGCGGATGTAGGCGAAGTGCCTGATCTGAAACGAACGTAAGTTATACCATATCCGGCTACCGGGATTGCGGTTGTATGTCAACGGCATTTCAAAACGTCCTATTGGTTGGACATCAGCAAGCTCATTGTATATAGCCTCAATCACGTAGTCGTTCTTTGTTCCTGCCTTCAGCCCGGAGATCGTAAAGATATACTGATCACCCTGAAGAAACTTCAAGTGACTAACTAGGTTTTTGTAAGCCGGAGAGTTCTTGTCAGAACGTGCCGCCCTTTGCATACTCAGATAAGCCGCATTGATTGATGCGGTCTTCATCTTCTTGTCCATTGCCGAAAATCCAGTAATGAATGTTTGGGCACGGAATAGTTTACCAAGGTAGCCTTCGTCCATTGTCTCTAGCTCTTGAGTAATTTTCTTACCAGCCTTACCCAGATCCTCGAGTGCAACCTTGTTGGTTACAAATCCACGAGCGGTGTCAACAAAACCATACCGGTAAAGTGTAAGAGCAATGTCCTTTAACTGAACTAAGGTAGATCCCAAGTTAGTTAGTAAGGTATTGTATGACCCCATACGGAGTGTCTTACTTATCTTGCCCTCTGGTTTCTTGCTCGAGAATATATCACGAACCATACCGGTGATTTGCTGGAAGTCTCCATCGGATAACTGCCCGGCACGTCGAAGCTCGTTCATACGTTTCCCTAGTGCACCACTTGGCACCTGAGTCTCACCCTCCATTGGTTTCATTCCGCCAATAAGTCTCTTGGTTTCAATGGCAGTAACCGCATCAAGGATGTATCGGTTAAGTGCCTCAACCGGATCCACATATGAGTCAAGCATCTCGTCAGAGATTAGATCAACGTCCCTCGATTTAATGTTACCCGGCACCTTGGCACCAGCAGGCAGAGCATTAAAGTTACGACGAACAAAGTTCTCAATAGCAATAGCTTCTTGGTTTGCATCAAGTGGGTTGAGACCACGGTCCTTTCTGTTTGCATTGACCCGGCTAATAATAGCATCAGCTTGCTTGTCGGATAGACCTAGCTTTTTCTTTAGCTTCGCCTTGTCATCTATAGCTCTAGGAAAGTAGTCACGTATAAATTCTACATCTGTCCCCTGCCTTACCTGCTCGTCAAACAATTCATTTAGCACACCACGAACATCACTGTGGAACCAATCGTATAGGTCGTGCTTGCGAAGCAGTTCGTCCCTTCGACCGATTAACTCAGCACGTTTCTTTGGATTAATAACATTCGGATTATTCTTTTGGAATCGAACTGTTATCTTATCACTGTTAAACTTTTGATACACACGTGGATTGTCTACGTTTACCTCTACTGCATTCTTGGCTAGGACTAACGAACCAACCTGAACAACTTGGTCAGCAGATATAATTGGCTTACCCGTGCCCTTGTTGTAGAAGTAAGATGCACGTTCCGGATTCATACCGATCTGTGTCCATCCATCTTCTTTCATAAACTGCTTAGCTTCCTTGACTATGTTGTCAGCAGTATCGTTTACAAAACTACCAAACATACGTGCTATAGGAGCCTTAGCTTTCCCGGCGGCAATGTTCATTGCGGCGGTTGGCACACTGAAGAACTGAACGTTGTTTATTCTAGCAAATCCTCCGTAGCCTATGACACCACCGGACTGTTCGGTCCCGTCATGCATGGACACAACCCAAGTCTTGAAGTTCTCATAAGCATTGACATCATAACGTAAAGCAACCGGGACACCGTCCTCGATCTGAGTGTTAACCCCAACGATTGGTATGTTGTTATGAGCAGTCTTATTGCTCACGGTGTAAGCTACTTCCTTGGATGTAGCAGGAACGGGAACATCGTTGTAAAGAGTGATAGGCATCTCTACGAATGGAGATCCCGGGACAAGTCCAGCCTTCTCACGATAGCTCTGACGTTTAGCATCTACCCTTTGACGTAGCTCTTTGTTGTTAGGATCCTTTGCCAGATCTCTTTGCAACTCCTGAAGTTGCATAGCATCCGGCTTCAGGGTATAACTCCTGTGTCGCTTGGTCCGGGGTAGCCCGGTAGCCGGGTCAATGTTTCTGTATTCCTGCTTGTCGTCCTCGCTTATGTTGAGTATCCGATTAGCGGACTCATCAACATACGTTACACCCTCGATTGGTTTGGGTGTGCTACGTTGCCGCTTAATTACTATGCCCTGATCTTCAACGACATCAGGTGACGGGCGGACTTCGGTAGCTTTCGATTGGAGATACTCGAAGTAGGCTTGGGTGTCGATGCCTGATTCGTCATACCAAGCATTGCTAAGGTTTTCGGATTTACTTGTTTTCCTTTTGATGATGTTGCCATTTTTATCTTTCAGTATGAACCTGTTTTCAGGGTCGTAGGTTTTCTTTGTATTTTGATTTGTTATTTCTTGTTGAATTGTATCGATGTTGTCAAACACATAAACATTACCATCGTTATCTGTAAACTCAAAACTAAAAGGCTCACCTTTCTTTTTGATATACGTAAAGTTAAAGCTCCAGTCTCCATACTTTCCATTCCGGACACCGGCATCTAAGATATTTCCGGCATCTTTCATTTGAAGCACGGCATCAATGGAACCGTGTGTTACCTCTTGTGCTGATTGAGCAACCCAAGTTTCCCAATGGAATCTTCCAACGTCAGGAGTATTAGTAACCCCTAGTTCCTTGTATGCTTGTTGTATGTTTGCACGGGTCTGACGAGTAGCTACCTCATTAATAATGAGTCCGGATATATCACTAAGTATTCTTGAGTATCCTGCACCACTACTCTTTCCATATTTGAATGGAGCACCGTCATACAGGGTAGTCTTATCCGGGGTAAGGATCCTGCCCTTGTCGTCAACAGGTTGAAGCTCATCGACTATAGATGTCTTGTCCCAGAAGTCATCTGTCCTGACACGGTCGATTACATACAGGTCTTGCCTGCCGGTAGTAAGTAAAATGAAGTCAAAGATTTTGTTATTAAAACTCATGTTAGTAGCAAATGTTTGCCACTTGTTACGTAGTTCTAACGTTGGAGTATCCTTGTCAGATAGTATTTGATGCAAGCCCTCGAGCCTTGTCATGCCGTTGAACTCTCCGCCCTCGATTCTCAGTGCCGCCTTGGTCAAAAAGTTTTTACCAAATGCCCTGAGATTAGATTTGGCTCCTGATCCGGGCAGTCCCTTGGGCAGTGCTGTGTCCACCCAAGCGAGATAATCGTCTAGGTTAAATTCTCCCTTTGATGCACCCTCGATCCATGATCCTATGTCATTGTCTAGAGCCTGCAAGAATGCTGACTCTTGAGGATAGGGGCTAATACCAATAGATAAAATATTCCACAAGAAGTAATATCCTGTATCAGTTTCATCCATCTTGCCGGACTCATACATCTTACGTATTTCTTGTCCGCCCTTTAAACCTTCCGTTGCTAGCTTACGTTGTTGATCGGTGACTTTCTTTAACTGTTCTTTGACACCCTCTACTGTTGTAAGCTGACCCAACCCTTCGGGGAATCTCGGAATGGAAACTGAACCGTCTGGGTTAACTTGTCGTGCCCCACCAATCCGGGACATAAGTGCGACCCACTGGCTACGATCACTAAGTGCATTAGGATACTGGTTGACCAAATGGCGAACACGTTTCATGACCGCTTCGGGACTTGCACCTGCCTTGATCGGAATAACTTCCGCCTTGGGCACATCCTGCTCTCCGGGTATTGTAAGCCGGGTATCCAACTGCTTCTTAGTTTCAATGTCACCATCTAGGTCAAGCTCTTGCTGAGCCATGTTAAATGTAGTTTCTGGATCACCCCGGGAAACTTGATGTGCTACGTTAACAAACATAGCCATGACATTATCAGCAGTAGCATCAGCCAAGAACATTGGCTTGCCTACTAACACTCGAGAAAGTCCATTGATGATTTTCTTAATCTCATTCAATAGGCTCTTCTGCTTTTGATTTAAATTGTTTGGATCAAATCCACCTTCGACTAACGTTGCCCCGAACTCAGCCAAGTATTCAGAGTAACGAACATCGCCATCGTATTGATTGGCAAATGCCGCAAGATTGTCAGCCATTGCACCGAAGCCGGACTGACGTAACTGCTTATCAACAGCTTGCTGTAGCTCCCTCATCCGCTTGGTATTACCACGGAAGGCTTCATTGAGAATTAGTTCCCAAGCCTCGTGTGCTACTGTAGTTGAGTTAGCTTGTGCATCATTAATAACAAGGGCGATAGGCTTACCTCCCTTGAATATTGCGGCACCATTGTCCATGTCGGTAAACTGTTCAGCTTGGCTAGTAGCTTCAGCTAAACCGATCTTGCCCTTGAGTGTCTGAACTATATTAGCCCGGGTCTCTGCAAGTGTTCCGCCTACAATAATTTCCACGTCCGGGAATGCAACACGAACAAATTTAAATGCATTACGTGCATTTTCGGATAGATCGTTTAGGTATGTGTCGGACTGAGGTGCTTCTACCAATCGGGTAGATGCATCCATGTTAATACTGTTCATGCCATCACGAAAGGCTATCTTGCCTGCGGCTCTTGTTTTTTCAACAACCTCACGGCTCATCTCCATGACATCTTTCTTACTAACACCCAAGGTATTTGTAAGCCAGTCCATGAACTGTTGCTTGCTTGGTGCTGTTCCGTCAGGTCGAACTATATACAGTGCCCGGTCAACATCACTCTCATAGTTAACTTTAACCCGACTACGATAGGTTACATTAGCCTTAGATAAATTCTTTGGTAGCTTGGCACCCCTGATACCCGAGATAGGTGCCCGGCTCTCTTCAGGAATTTCCTGACGAGGTAAAGGAAGACGTGTGCCTTCATTGATAACATTACCAAACTGATCTACTAACGTGTGCTGTTCTTCAGCAGTTGAGTTAGGCGATGAGTCATTTGAATTTATGATTGGTATTCCGTTTACCATTTCTACTTCGCCAACGGGAATTACCGGAACTTGGCTAGGATCAATGCCCTCAGCTTCAGCTTGCTCGAGTCTTTGACGTTCAGCCTCACGAGCCGCATCTATTTCACTTTGTAATTCACTGTTAGCTTGTGACTCTTGGCTATCGGGATCCAGTGTTATCAGTCGTGCCAACTCACGAAAATCTAAATTGTTAGATTTCTTTAACTTAGTTAAAATCCTACTGCCCTTTGCTACACGATCAGCAAATGAAAGGGTTCTCTTTCCTACGTTTAATTCAAACTTGCGGAACAGTCCCTTTATACGTGGATCGATACGATCCAATACTTCTGATACTGGCTCAAGCTGATCGCCTATTAGTCTTCCAATGGCTGAACGACCACCACTTACCCGGACATCATCACGAAGTCTCTTGATAACCTTGGGAGATTGTTCGTCAATAGCGGCATCAACCGTTTGCAAAGTTTTTTCTGCTTGTCGTTTTTGTTGCCTTATGCTAGTCCTAACTTGTGATGCTTCACTAGAAGTTAAATTTCCCTCTTCAACTGCAATTATGGTATCCTCTAATTGACTATCAAGATCAAGCAATTTATTTTCTGCATCAGCCTTACGTTGCTCTAGCTTCAAGAACTTTCTGCCGGCACGAAACTTTTTAAGTTTAGCTATACGTAATTCAGCTTGTTTCTCTTGGGCTATTGATTCGTTAACCGTGCTGTTGTCCGTGTCAGTTGCGGTAATATTTTCTATTACATCGAACTCATTAGCCTGCTTGTAATTAATGTAGTTGTCGCCTTCTGCCTGAGCATAAGCGGCGGCTTCCGGACCCTCAATGACATCTACCTCCTTTACAAATTCAAACAATCCCTCTTCTCCGTATAGGTCAATGCGGTCACGAGCAGTATTAGCAAGTGCCTCAACGTTCTCTACGTCCAAAGTTTCCGGAGCTGTAACAGGGACATACTCGTCTCCCGGTTTAATATCCTCTTTTGCGGTTGCTTTAGTTGCTACGATTGGTGTGTATTCAACAGGCTTAGTCGTGAGTATTTCTCCCTGTTGTGCTAGCCCACCGCTTAGAACCTCAAGAGCTTCAGCTTCCGTCTCAGCATATACAACACTCTCACGTGTTTCTCCTCCGGCAACTTCGTATACTACCTTGAATCTTGGCTTAGATAAAAGCGATGATATAAGTTCAGGGCTAGCTTGACCGATGTTATTTATGTTGACCTCTTCTACCTTCCCGGGGGACAGGGTGCGGAATACACTTCCGGTAAATTCCATTCCTCCGGTGTATGTGGTTCCAACTGAACCACCGATCATGACATTAAGGATATAATCTTCTACGTTTTCTGCTGAGAATATTTCATTTCCTTGGTCGTAAAAGACCGTAGCCAACGTTTCAAAGATAACAGCTTCGGTGCCTTCTTCAGCTCCCTCTACGGCAAATGACTTGAACATTCTGCCCAATGTATTCCCATCGAGCTTTGTCTTTTTGTTAAAAAATTGTGCGGCTTTGGTTGCACCCAGTTGCTTTATGGCAACTCTATTAAGAACAAATCCGGCACCGGCTGATAACACGTGAGCAGGAAGCACCTGTGCATACTCTTCATCAGTGAACTCAGCATAAGGTTTATCAAAAGTTTCTTCAGCCCGACGAACACTTTGTGAGTAAGCATTAAAGGGATAGTCAAGACCCCTAGTAGCCGTTTGTGTAGCGATTTGACCAACCCCCTGAAGAACTTGACCAACGTTACTACGTTCCATCTCAGGAGTTACACCCAACTTGTTGGGTATTTTATCAGCTAGGATTCTTAGATTATCGCCAATCTCTCTTCCTCCTGCCCTGATTTCTGCTCTCTCTGATTCTGCGATGGGTTGAGAAAGTGGGGAAAGACCGCCGGAAGGATTCATCATAGGACTAGTCAGTCCCATATCAGCCATTGAGGTAACAAGACCTGCGGCAGACTCAGTTAAAGATCTAACTCCTCCTGCTATAATATTTTTAGGAATCTGATCAAGAGTTATTCCTTCGTCTCCAAGGGTATTGTAAACCCTTCTGGTGTCCGGATCAGGTTCTCCTATAGTATTCTGCTCCTCATACATCCGGTTAAACTCAGCACGTTGCTCAGGGGACATATCCGAAACTTGTATAGGACCCTTTTGTCCCATACCAGACAATCGATCTCCACCAGTTACCATGTATTCGGCGGCACTCGCAATTGGAGTCTCCTCGACCATAGCCTCGGGTTGATCCGGTGTAGGCTCAACAGCAGGGAGAACTAATTCATCATCAGAAACAACTGACTCGTCAATGATTACATCATCCGTATCACGGACAATGTTCTGTTCATAAACAGGAAACTTCTTTACATATTGGTCTACTAATACATCGTCCGCAACGTCACCATAGGCATCATATTTGGAGCGAATGTTATTAGCAAATTCAGAAACAGAATATTGCTTTGCCATATTTAATTATAATATACCTGCTGGATCGTTAAGATCCATATTAGGAGAAACTGTACTAGATGTGTCACCAACAGGAACTTCGGGACGACGAGGAATAGTTGCACCCGGGAATTGACCCTCTTGCTTTGTCATACCGGTGCTTCCAAAGATTGAATACGATCCCGGTCGACCGGCAATCATTTCCGCCTCTGGATCACCGTATTGAACAGCTTCATACTTGGGTGTTCTTATGTCGCCCTCCATTATGTTAAATGCTCCGGGAATCTTTTTCTCTAATACAAATGAACCACCCGTCGAGTTTTCCGCAGTTGACGGCACAAGTCTTAGATTCTTCAAGCTATCAACATATCCGGTAATTTTCCTGAATCCATCTAGGTCTTTAAGTTCTTCTAATTTTTGCTTATTTCTTTCGGCGGCGGCTGAATCTGACTTAACACCTAGGGCAAGTAACTGAGGTATAACGGATTTAAAGCCATCATTACCTACAGTTTTATAAAATTCCCGAGCTGACTTTCCTATATTAGTAGGATCAAAAAAACCTTCATCGTCGGTAACATCGAAGCCCATTGCCTGAGCCATTTCCGGATTGTTAGTTGCCCATTCGGTAGCAAATGCTACACCAGATTCTTCATTTTTCTTTTTCGCTTTCTTCTCGGCGAACTTAGCTATGCCCCCGCCTATGCTTTTACCAAAGTTACTCATAGCTTGTGCTTCAATTTCAGCCGCCTTAGCAAAGCCACTGTAGTCCGCCATCATCAGGCGAGTATCAACTTTTGTTCCTGTTGCAAATGCCATAATTATTTAATCTTTGTATCCATCCACTTGCGGATGATTGTTTTGAGACGAGGTTTGTCAGAGATGAATTTAGCGAATCGCTCTCCGTATTTAATGTATAGTTTAAGGAACCAAGATGGAGAATCATCTGTTACCCATGTCCGGAATTGTTTCCACTTAGGATTAGTAGGTCCGTAAACTTCACGAGCTACCCAGCACATCAATCCGATGCCAGCCCCTAGGACCTGACCAAACATATCGCTCCGACCTGCACTACGAGAGGCATCAGCCTGAGCTTGTGCCCCAAGCAGATTCATGTTGTCTGATCTTTGTGACATAGCCATATTGATACCAACGTTTGGATCAAACAACTGAGGTCCCATTGGACCTGCCGCACCTGCGGTTGCTTGCTGTAGCATCTGACCACCTAGACCTATGGAGGACGAGGGACGACCCAAGATGGTCATACCTACGTCACCTGCTAGTTGACGTGATTGAGCGAAAGCTCCTTGTCCTAGCCCTGCCGCAAACGACTCACGACCCTGCTGATATTGTTCACGACCAAGAGCGGCTTCAAGGGACGAACGTCCTTGCTGTGAAAAGGCGGTGCCGCCAAGATTGCCTAGCACTGACTGATCAACCTGACGTTGAGCCTCGAACCCCATTGGTCCGGAAGCTCTTTCAAATGCTGACTCAGCTTGATCTGCCGCTAAGTCCGCTAACCTAGTTGAATAAGGGTCGGCATCACGGTAAGCATCAACTACTTGAGGTGCGAACTCCTGCAATGCCGATACATCATCAGCACGTTGTAAGCCTAGTTGATCACGTTGCAATGCACCAGCACGGGTTGACTGTTCTTCGAGTAAATCAAAAAGTCCCTTTTGCCCGGGCATGGACTCAAGCTGTTTCATCTCAGCCCTAACAGAGGCAATTTGAGATGATCGATTTCCACCAATAGAGCTAGCTATGCTCTGGACTTCTCTGTTGTATTCTGCTAGTTCTTTTTTGTAGTCAGGGTTTTTTCTCTTAAATATTCTACTACTGCTGTTTCTAGAGTTTCTGCCTCCGAACCTAGACCTATTGCTCCCAGACGAGAAACTAAAAAATTCTGAAGGTTCCGGACCAACCGCCGCAATAGCAATCTTCTTTGCCTCCGAACTACTGACACCTCCCTTGCCTGCTTCTAGCCCAGCTAGCTTGGCTTCTAGTCTCTGGTATTGGGGATTATCTTTACCGCCGGAAATACCATTTGCCATTACATTAATATCCGCTAACTCAAGTGCGGTATACTGCGGACGAAACCGTCCCTCAGCGGCAATCAACCTCTCCTGCAATCGAGGATCTGTTACTCCGCTGTAATTTGAAAACCCACCCCCAAAAAGGTATTCTCCCATCGCCTTGCCCGGATCGATGGGGGGTGGTTGATTAATTGTTGTGCCGCCTCCTCCTTTGCCTCCCATAATATTTATTGGTTAATTATTTTTTTAAAAAGTTTGTTAGTGTAAAGTATTCGTTTTGGAAATCCGTTTCTGTATCTTAATCCTATCTTATTCTTAGTAAGAATTTCTGGGCATTTATTAATAAAGTCCTTCGTTAACTCCTTGAAGGAGTCCTTGCCGTCAGCAAAAACAAAAGCCATAAATATGCTATCCCCGTCTTCCTTGTCAGGCTCCCAGTTATTAACAAAATTCCATCCATCGCTCTTGTCGCAATTATACCACATGAATACACCTCTGATAGTCTTGTCTTCATTCTTGTGAACTATTAAAGTTTTCTTTGCCCAGTGGTATGCAACCATGAGACGTATAAGGCTCTCGTCCCAGCCATCGAATACTTTTCCGTTCTCATGTTTAATACAAAATTTAACTGCTTCATCTACTTGATCAAGGGCTTCTTTCTGTTCAGCATTTTGCAGTGCTAATTGAACTGATTGAAGGAGGGGATTCATTAGTGCTACAGACCGGGTTGAATAATTGCTCCTCTAATTACGGATTGGTTATAAGTTCCTCCCGCAGTATTACCCACCACATATCCAAAACTAAATGTGCTTGTGTCCGAGTTTATAGGTATTAATGTAGAAGCAGAGTCCGAGATAGCAACAGTGCCGTCATTTGTGTAGCATCTAGCTATAACCGTTGAAAGTCCAGTAGCAGGAAGACTCGCTGTTATAAGATTTGTGTTTGTCTTAGCAAATACATACCCCTCAACTATCAATCCAGTAATTTTACTAGTAGCAAAATCAGAATCACTGGATGTAAAGTCAGCAATATTATATGTTACGGTTGTTCCGTCAGCTTGGTTTTTCTTTGTTAAATCCGTTGTCCCTCCCGTAAGAGCCACAAACTTTGGTCGCATGGAATTAACATAAGCCTTGATACTACCGTCAGTTGCTAACGTTGTGGCACTGGCACTAGCCATTAAATCATCTGTGTTAAGTGCTACTGCTTCAACAACCCCATTGCCCGTTGTAGTTCTTCCAAGAATTTTATCTGTTTCAATGTGTTGAAGTTTAGGAAGAGTTACACCGTCAGGTGTTCCATCAACGGCTGTGACCGTGCTGTTCGGTAGCTTGTTTGTAATAACTGAGTCATTGGCAAGACTTGAGGATCCGATGCCCCCGGTCCTTACCGCAAGGACATCATTTTCATTGACAACAATTGTGCTTCCGTCTACACCGGTAGTGCTAAGTGTAGCATCCGAAATAATTTGGTTTAACTTACCGGCAGTTAACTGCTCGCCATCATTAAAGATTTTACCTGATTGTATTAGTGACATAATTTAAATTGTTGAACTTTTATTTTATTGATAAATTTCTTCTATCATAGCGGTAGATATTGGACTAGGAACTCGAATATTGTCGGCATTGGATTGTGCTCTGTTTATATAAATGTCAACTGTAGTTATACCCCAGACCTGAACTCTATAAGTAATTTCATCTCCTTGAGTATAAGTAGGATCGTCAAGATAATCCATGCCGTCTATTGAGCAGGAATATTGACCCGGATACGAACTGGTAAATGAGCATTGAGTTCTAACACCGCTTACTGGTCCCATTGAACCGGTAACATCTGCAAAGTCATTAGTTAAACTTTCTGGACCTATCCGTCTTTGTAATTTAAAGAAATTTTGATGGCTAGCATTATTAGTGTTACTAGCAATAGAGCAATTAAATTTTAGTTTTGAATTTCCTAATCGAGGAGTAATGCTTACCTCAAAGGGATTAGCCTCAGTTCCAAAATCAAGCCATTGACTATTAGGATTTAAATTTTCATACGTTTCTGTAAATATAAGTTGAGAGATATTTGGCTTTAACTTATCTATATAAGCCTTAATGCTTTGCTGAGTAGCACCACTAGTAGCCGAACCGCCGACAGTGTCGCTATTGTCAAGCAGATCATCATTGTCAAAAAACAGACCAGTATTTCCGGTGCTACCTATAATAAAATCTATTTCTTCTACGTCACCTTCGTTAGCGGATGTTCTGCCCAGCACCTTGTTTGTGTCAATGTGTTGAATCTTGGGTAAAGTTACACCGTCAGTTTTGTCCGTGCTGTCCGGCAACTTTGCAGTAATTACCCCGTCATTCTTTATCTGCAATGAGCCACTTGTGGTATCGACCTCAAGACTTGTATTGTCCGTAGCTCCTCCGTCTCCGGCTACAAAAGTAGTGCCACCTACAATTTGGTTTAAGTTAGTATGAGTAACGACATCAGCCGCCGCATATACTTGAGTTGTATTTAAAATAGTTGCCATTATGTTGCTTCTCTTGTTGATCTAAATGCTTCCGCCGCCGCAACCTTTAGGCTACGAACACGAGGACGACCGGTTGTCCGGTCAATTTTAAACTGAAATCCATAGGCTCGTCTGTTCCCGATCCGTCCCCGGATAGAAACATCTTCGTCTTCAGGAAGTAATTGATTATTAAGGTAAGATGATAATTGTCTCAGATCTATTGTAGCATCAAGATTTTCTGTTATACCAGTAATAAAGAAATCTGACTTTAAGTCAATATGTGATTGAACTTGCATCTCAAAGTTATTCCACTTCTTCCGGTCAATGGTTTGATTAGTAAACATTCGGGTTGTCATTGAACCCTCAATCCCCGGAACAAGTATAAGGCTGTCCGGATCCGTTGTTCCAGCCGCAACCTCAGTGATAATACGATCATTACCTTGGTCCAGTGCATCAAGTTTATGAATGCCGCCGTTTGTGCTAAGTGAATAAACCCCACGATTTTCTCCGTCACCGGCTACAATAAGTTTTTTAAACTCAAAGCTACTGTCTCCGACATTGTCAACTGATTCCCATTGCTTGTTAAGGAAGTTATAAATAACAATTCGATTGTTGAACTGAGCACGGTTTATTTGTGCTGTTACATCTCCGTTGGCATTCACCGTAATTACTTCCTCGTTAAGAGGAATTGCTAAGTAATATCGATTGTCAAAATAAACTCCGGAACTTTTATCCCACAAGTCCTTGTTAATGAACTTGATTGTATTATTAATTGGTTCACTGAGTGGCACTTCATTTCCACGAAGATTGTATAAATCTTGGAAGTTTGCACCGTATACACCATTATCAGATAAAAACAAAACGTTGTTACCTACCTGAATTATGCTATCTCGGGCAACACATCCTACTTCGTTGGTCAGCAACTGAGTCTGAGCGGTCCTAAGATCTCCACTGTTTACGGCTATATGAATACTGTTGCGGTTAAATACTAATAGCTTGTCATCAGAGAAAGAATGAAGACCAACCGTGTGGTCAGCAGTTCCTGCATTAAATCTAAAGTTAGCAAAAACCTGATCGTATGTATCTGAATCAAGAATATCGCTTACAGCTATTTCATCTTTCCTTCCTGTTTGAGTAATCTTGGTAGTCTCAGTCGGCAAGCCTATGTTTATAGTTTCTTGAGTAGAACGAAAAGGGGTAACCAATCTACGTTGGTGATAGACCCCGAACTCAGGTGCCGGCATATGCATAAAGCCTAATCCGACTGACACTGGCTTTGAAAATATTACACCAGTTCTACTGCTTACTGTATCTTCCTCTTGAACATAAAACTTAATTGTATCGGTAGTTTCGTCCACAAAAGAAACTACAAATTCATCTCCTAATTCCAGCGAGGAGTTTCCAATATTCTCAATGGTTATTGTATTTCCTACCTTTAAGTTAACTATGTCTGCCGCCGGGACCGTTCCTACTGCTTCGCCATCTGTAATATCAAAACTACTAAAAGTTATTTCGGCAGGTTGTCTGAAGGTTCCGTTTGCAACTAGAGTAAACGTTGGGTAAATCTTTGAATCACCGGTAACCGTATAGTCTTCTGTCCCTGATGTCGCTACATTATAAGTAAATGTTTTTTCAGTTGTGCTTGTTATTTCAAACTGTCCGTTGGGATCAATGGTTCCTTTGGTAACATCACGTATCTCTATCATGTCTCCAACATTTAATCCGTGAACCAAAAATGTTTCTACATCAACCTCCGCACTGGCGGTTTGAGATATTGTCTTAATAGTAATTGGATTAAAGAACTTCCGGTTCTCGAGTGCAACCTGACTATCACGAAAAATAAACAATCGATTAAATGCTTGAATCATATCCGACAGTTCAAGTACTGATTCCCCGGTGGGTAACCTCATTTCAAATGTCTCATTAGTTGATAAATTTAAAACTAATGCCGACAAGTTTGTTGATATTACTATGTATTCTCCGTTATTAGTAGCATTAGGATCACTGTATTTAGTTCCGGAACGAACACCAACAACTTGTGATACATCTAAAATAGAACGTCCTGCCGGAGAAGATAAAGGTTGTGTGCTTAGGACCTCAGTAATTGGAGCAAAGGGTAAAGTAAATGAAGTAACTAATCCTTGTGCGGGAGGGTATGTATAAAATCCCGTGGTTCCTTGTTGTGATGATTGAAACTTAAATCTGTTAGAACCAGTAACTTCTGTGATAGTGTAGCTTCCGTTTATATCAGGAAAACTTGATCGGAATACACCATTAATAACAATTTGATCTCCTACAGAAAACCCGTGGTCAGTAAGTTTAATTGTAACAGTTCCGTCAGTTACAATTCCAACTGACTCCATTACTCTAGGCAATATTCCTATAGTAGTAGTAGGATCAACTCCGACGAACTCACTCGAGTTAGGTAAACGAAGTGTATCTTGTCCTGTAGCAAACGGAGCATTTAGAATATTAATTCCACGTCGAACCTGCCACTCCCCATTTAAATCAAGGCGACCATTCTTTGATTCAGCCAAGATCCCTTTCTGTAATTGGTCAGGGCGGACACGATTATTAAACCCAGAGAATGCAATCTCTAGGTCTTCTTGCATTGGGTCGTCTTCACGACCGTAGGATCTATATCTTCCGGGCATTAGCAGTTCCAAGCTTTGCGGCTCCAGTAGTTAGCCGACATCTTGTTTGATTTACCTTTAATTCCTCCGCTTCTTGCACAGTAGCTTTTCTTCCGTGCCGGACGGTTTTTCTTTATGGTCATGTTTGCATCACCAAACCTGACAACCTTTTCTTTGCCACCTTGGCAAGCCTTGACAACAAACTTCTTCCCACCTTGCACATCTCTGCGAGGTGAGTTGCATTTCATTTTACTTTTATTTATTGCCACGTTTTACTTTTTCTTTTTAGTCGGCGGTCTTCCTCGTTTGGTTCCGTATGTTCCTTTTCCTTTTGGCATAATTATTTCCTTTTCTTTTTCTTTTTAGGGAACCCAGCTTTCATATTTTTGTAAGCTTTGTCCGAGATTGTAGACTTAGATTTTGATCGACTGCTTCCTGCTTTCTTACGTTTGTTTATGTTTTCGTATAAACTCATATTTATTTAACTTGAGATGATCCAAAGTAAAAACCAACAATAGCTAGTGCTGTCTGGCGAACCTCCGGTAGAATGACGAATCCTTGCAGGGTGTCCCATCTAAGGGTCTTGAATAGCCCTAGAAAGCCGTTTGTTTCCCTGCCTACAGTTACCCCTACGTCAGTGAATGCAAAGACGAATGGGGCTACTACAATGGCAAAGAACGTTATTGCTACTAATCCCCGGCGAACCCACACACCGCCCCGGGCGGATGCCTTGTCCGCAGACAGGTCCGCCACGTTCTGACGTTGGATCATTGCCTCAAGGGCACGACCCTGTGCTTCGGCTTGAGTGGCTATAAGTTTCATTATAAATCCTGAAACACTACCGCCTAGCATTGCTAATAGTTCTATTGTCATTTGTTCATCCCTTTCCATATTTTAATAATGGATGATACCATGTATCCAAGTGTAGCCAAGCCTACGAGCAGGCTGACGAATGCATTAATTTCCTGTAATCCTAATGTAGCCAAAAAACCTCCAGTTCCTATAAATGATTTTGTAAATATTTCTTCCATAATTAATTCAATGCGGGTAGATTAACTGTCCATCCTGCCGCTACTAGTGTGTCCTTGTCGGCTAATCCTGCTGATGTAGGGTAGCCATTGCTTCCACTTATGTCTATAATGTTTGGGCTAGTTGTGCCGGCATTAGCAAAAGCATTTAATATTTTATCAACCTCGACTGTGGATAGCTGGCAATTACTAGCATAGAATCTTGACAGTTTATTTGTTACGTCGAAGTCAGATGCTAAA
>TARA_R110000787_G_scaffold108621_5_pt1 | contig 23452 bp, 26 predicted proteins | sample TARA_R110000787 | Tara Oceans TARA_R110000787 (sample SAMEA4397920) | marine metagenome | biome: Polar Biome; feature: [DCM] deep chlorophyll maximum layer (ENVO:01000326); material: water (ENVO:00002006), including particulate matter (ENVO:01000060) such as... | depth 35 m | reverse complement strand
CATTTATTGAATCTAAAAATTATAAAGAATTTGATAACTTTTTTGGTAAAGTGATTCAGTATTTGGCATCAAATAAAAGGAGAAGTAGGCTAGAAGTTTCTTTTGAAAATTTTTACTATAACAACAATGCTATTCGTATTTCAGCTCAATATTTTGATAAAAACTTTGTGTTTAATTCTAATGCAAATTTATCTATTTTAGTAACAAATAGTGATACTAAACAAAGCTCTGAATACCCATTGTTATTGAAAAGAAACTATTATGAAGTTAATTTAAGTAATTTAAATGCAGGTGAATACGCATTTAAAGTTTCTGTAAATGATGAAATAGTAATCACTAGAAATGGAGCATTTACTATATTAGATTTTAATGTTGAACAACAATTTTTAAATGCGGATGTAACAAAGCTATCGAGAGTAGCGTCAAATACAGAAGGAAAGGACTATTTTATTTCTGATGCTTCGTCATTAATAGACTCTCTAATTAAAGATGACACTTTTAAGCAAGTTCAGAAAAGTGAAGAAAAGATTGAACCAATAATAGAATGGTGGTACTTATTAGTGTTAATAATTCTATCTTTGTCATTAGAATGGTTTCTGCGCAAATATAACGGACTCACATAACAATTATAAACAGAAAAAATAAACGATATGGAAAAATTACCAAAAATTGGAATACCAGTAATTATATTATTAATACTTACAATAGTACTTGTTGCAAAATCTGCAGTAACTATAGACTCTGGAGAAGCTGGAGTATTATTTGAGACTTTTGGCGATGGAGTTGTTACAGAAGAACCTCCAATGGGAGAAGGATTTCATATTGTAGCACCTTGGAACAAAGTTTTCGTTTATGAAGTGCGTCAACAAGAACTTTTTGAAAAAATGAAAGTGCTTTCTTCAAACGGACTAGAAATTCAAATCGATGCATCTGCTTGGTACGAACCTGTTTATAATGATCTAGGTAATTTGCACCAATCTCTTGGGAAAGGTTATTTACAACGTGTTATTCAACCCGCTATTCGAAGTGCAGCGCGTAGTGTTGTAGGTCGATATACACCAGAACAATTATATTCTAGTAAGCGTGATGCCATTCAAGATGAAATATATGAAGAAACAAAACTTATTCTAAGCAAACAATATGTTCAGTTAAATGAGGTTTTAGTAAGAGATGTTACTTTACCAAATACAATTAAAGATGCTATTGAGCGTAAATTAAAACAAGAGCAAGAATCTTTAGAATATGAGTTTAGACTAGTTACAGCAGCAAAAGAAGCTGAAAAAGTAATTATTGAAGCTCAAGGGAAAGCAGAATCTAACAGGATATTAAGTGCTTCCTTAACCGATAAAATACTTCAAGATAAAGGAATAGATGCAACTATTAAATTATCTGAATCTCCAAATACTAAAATAATTGTTATTGGTTCTGGAGAAAGTGGAATGCCACTTATTTTAGGAAATAACTAAAAAGAAATATTGTAAAATAAAAAAAAGCCACTTTTAAAGTGGCTTTTTTTATACATAACTATTAGGTTATTTTTTAGTTAATATGTAACTAAAATAGATGTATTTGTTTGATACAAATTGATTGTATGTTTCAGAACCAATAGTTCCACTAAAATTTAAAGCTACTTTATTAAGAAATTTTGGTGTTAACTTTTTTACAAGACCGCGTTTTCTGGGGTCGTCAAGTTCTAGTGCAGTGATTACTTCTTTGTTAATATTACGTTCTTTAATTACTTTTAAACCGCTTAATTCTAGTTGCTGGTTTAGCTCGTCCATTTCATAGTCGTATCTAAAATCTGTAAATAGAAAGTGACCTCCTGGGCGTAAAGTACGATATACTTCTCCTAAAAAACTTTGCATATCTGGGTATCTATGTGATGATTCTACATTAAGAATAATATCACAAGATTCGTTCTTTAAAGTAAGCTTTTGAGCATCACCGTGTATAAAGTTTAAATTGTCTTGTGTATAATGTTTGTTACAAAAAGTAATTGCACGTTTGTCTAGTTCAACACCAATTGCAGAAGTTGGTTTAAACGTTTTAGTTATGAAGTTTAATCCACCACCACGGCCACTACCAATTTCTACGATATCTTTATCTTTAATAGAAACCTCTGCAGTAAAGTGAGAATAAAGTTGAATAGAATATCTATTCATTTCGTCTTTTTGGTCTAAAGTTAGTTTTTGATCATCACTGCTATAGCCGTAATTCATAAATAAAACTTCAGCATTTTTGTCTACTTTATTGACGTAGAAATACCAAATTTTAAATAAACTCTCTCTAATGTTAATTTTTATCGATGTCATATGTTTTTATTTATTTTCTCCTAGTTGATACACTTGATTACGTATTTTTTGAGCCCATTCTGTATTAGTAGCCGTTTTATCTAACGAACTATGTGGTATTGGCTTACCTATATTAATTTTTATTGTTTTATTTCTTTTTTTAAACATTTCGTTGGGCAATAACATTAACTCTATGTTTTGACTAATTCCAAACCATTGTCTAATTCTATAAACTGAATAAAATAAATTTGAATTTTTCCCATGAATATAAAAGGGAACGATATCTCTTTTGTGTTGAATTGCTTTTTTTACAAAACTTTTTTTCCAAACATCATCCTGAACTTTACCTGCTGTAATTCGTGATACTGCACCAGCCGGAAAATGGGTAATTGGTATATTACTTTGGTAGGTGTTTTCTAGGGCTGTAATGTGGTCTTTTGATGATTGTCCGTAAACGTTCACTGATATAATAAAAGGCTTTAAATGTGGTATAAAACCAAAGGCATCATTCGCAATAGCTTTTAAATGACCATATTTATTGTTTACGATTGAAGTTAATATTAAACCATCAATAATTCCAAATGGATGATTAGAGGCAAAGAAACATTTTTCATTATTAGGTAGGTTTTCTAAGCCTTCTATTTCTAAAGTAATATTAAATTCTTCTAATATATTTTTTAAAAAGTCTCCACCAATATCATCAGAATACTTGTTTAGCACATCATTGATTTCCTTTTCCTTTACAATTTTGGAAATTAATCGAACTACAAAATATGGAAGTTTCTTTAAGAGTTTTGAATTACTATCCTTTATAGATTTAGCAACATCAATATATTTATTTTGAGTTAAATTATTTGTCAATGTATTGAATGTGCTAAAATTTTATATAAACCTACGAATTAGGAATAACAGTAGTAGCAGATAATAAAGCATTACTTTAAGGGGTGTAATTTACTAAATAAAAAGGAGTGTAATTGTAACAAGTAAACAAAAATGAAAAACAACCTATTTAGGGGTGGCAACAAATGTTTTTTATTTAGCTATACGTAATAATTAAATACGATTAAACACATGTTATAGTTTAATTCTCTTATTTATAAAATTTAAAAATGACTTATTATTAGTTCAGGACTAACTCAAAATAAAACACTAATCTAAAGCAGACAGTTTGTTTTTCCTCCATAGTATTATTAATAAAATGCTGGATATAATAATTAAAACTATAAGTCCTATAGCAATATTATAATTACCGTAAAGAATGTTTCCGGTTGCAAACATGCAACTATAAACTAATATACAACCTAATACCATCGCTAAAATACCGGAAGGTACAGACCATTCTTTAGTGTTTTCTTTTTCAATAAATTCTTTGTCTTTAAAAGTATTTAAAACCTTTTTCCAACCAGGACCTCCAGGAGTTGTTTGCTTATAGAACTCTCTTAATTTTTCATCTTTTTCTGGTTTCGTTAAAAAAGTTACAACAACCCAAACTACGGTAGTTATCAATACAACCAATGGGAATTTTGCCCAAGCAGGGAAAACACCTTCAATTAAGCTTCCACCGTCAATTTTATGATCGAACAATAAAGTACTAAGACTTGTAAAGTTTAATAGAATAGAAATGACTCCTGAAGCAAACATTGCAGATATTTCACTCCAAGCGTTTATTCTCCACCAGAACCAACGCAAAATAAAGATCAAACCTGTTCCAGCACCAAACATTAGAATGATTTCAAATAATTGTAGCGCGTTTGTTAATACTAATGCCAGTAATGCACTAAAGAACATTAATACAACGGTTGACATTCTTCCAACATTTACAAGCTTTTTTTCAGAAGCATTTTTATTAATATGTTGTTTATAAAAATCATTTACAATATATGATGATCCCCAATTTAAATGTGTTGAAATTGTAGACATATAAGCTGCTCCCAATGAAGCAAGAACCAACCCCAGCAAACCTGCAGGCAATTTAGTTAACATTGCAGAATAAGCTAAATCATGCCCTAATTTACTTTCTTCAACATTTGGAAATGCTGTTTGTATACTCGCTAAATCTGGATATAAAACCAATGAAGCCAAGGCTACCAAAATCCAAGGCCAAGGACGTAATGCATAATGCATGATATTAAAAAAGAAAGTTGCGCCAATTGCATGATTCTCATTTTTTGCAGCTAACATTCTTTGTGCTATATAGCCACCACCACCAGGTTCTGCACCTGGATACCAAGCACTCCACCATTGTACTGCTAGTGGTATTATAAATATTCCTATCAATGCTTCAGTATCAGAAAAATCGGGAAAAATAGAAAGTTTATCCACAACATTTTCATGTTTAATTAAATTTGACAAACCTCCAACTTCAGGAAGATTTACTAAATAATAAGCAGCACCTATAGCACCTGCAATAGCAACAAAAAACAATACAAAATCTGTATAAACAACTCCTCGAAAACCTCCTAAGGCGCTAAATATAACTGTTATAGATCCAGCAATTAATACTGTTTGTACAGGGCTAAGCCCTAGCATTACTTGTCCAATTTTTATAGCTGCAAGTGTAACCGCAGCCATTGCCATAATATTAAAAATTACACCTAAATATATAGATCTAAATCCTCTAAGAAAATGCGCAGGCTTTCCTCCATAACGAAGGTCGTAAAATTCTAAATCGGTACTTACATTCGATTTTCGCCACAGTTTTGCATATACGAAAACAGTAAGAAGACCTGTTAATAAAAATGCCCACCATACCCAGTTTCCTGAAACTCCATTGTTTCTTACAATATCTGTTACAAGATTAGGGGTGTCTGTTGAAAAAGTGGTTGCCACCATTGAAAAGCCCAGTAACCACCAAGGCATGTTTCTATTGGATAAAAAATATTCAGAAGTATTTTTACCAGATTTTTTTGAAACAATAATTCCTATTGCTAATACAAGCGTAAAAAAAGATATTATTAATATCCAATCGAGGGTAGCTAATTTCATAAATTATTTATTGATTTATTTTGAATGAGTGTGCTTGTCCCACCCAATCATCTCGGTCGATTCTTCCTGGAAAAAAATCTATTAATTCTGTGATTTTACGAATATCTTCATTGGTTAATCTACTTACTTGATCGTAGTTATAAATTCCAATTTCGTTTAATCGTTGCTCAATATAAGGACCAATACCGTCAAGTTTTGTAAGGTCATCACTTTGGCTTTCAGATGCTTCGCCAAAATTATTAAAATCAAGTTTTGGTTTTGATTTTGTATAGGTTATATAGCTAGTCCTTGCTTTATCAGCAATCGCTTGTTTTGTGCTTTTTTCTTCAATAATCTTTTCTTGTGCTTCGTGAACTACTTTTAAAATTTTTGGTTTTATTTCAGTAAAAATAGTGTCGATATTATTAATGCTTTTTTCTCTAATTGAAACTTTTTGACTTTGTTTAAGATTATTTATTTTACGCTTTAGTTTTTTTATTATAGCTTTATTTCTATTTCTTTCTAACCATAACGAAGTAAAGTAGCCAATTAAAAAGGTACTTAACATTAAAACAAATATGCCAATGAATTGTGTTGGAAAAGTGAAGAGAAATAAGTGTTTTAACATGTTATCTAAATATTATTTCGATTCGTCTATTATCACTTCTTCCTTGTCTACTTTTATTACTATCTAAAGGCTCAGATTCTCCTTTAGAGGATGCTATCAGGGATGTTTTTTTAATACCACCTTTATTAATTAAATACCATCTTACTTGTTGTGCATATTTTAGTCCTATAGTATAGTTATCCGAACTATTACCAATATTATCTGTATGGCCTACAATATCAACTTTTTTATTAGGATGTTCTTTAAAATATTGTTTTAAATCTACTAATAAACTTTTTAAATCATTATTTACTGCAATACCAGATTCTAAAAACTTTGGATATACAGTTCTAGTTTTAGGTTTACTACTAATTATCTTATTTACTCTTTCTATGTCCAATTCCTCAAAAGTAAAATAGAATCCATTGGTATGACTTTCATCTTCAGAGAAAATACTATTCTTAATAATTGATTTTGTTACTATTTTTTCTAAAGGTACTCCAATTGCTACAAGTTCTTTTTCAACTTCTTGAGCTCTTTGTATTCCTATATTTGGGGAGGATACATTCTCCTGTGGGCTGTAAATTGAATTTATATGAACTTCTTGGTTGGGATGTTCTATTAAAAAACTGTTTATTTTGTATTTGTAATCTTTAGAGCTTTCAGAAGGAAAAATTTCTTTTATATTTTTTTTGATTGAAATACCTTCTTCTAATAGAAAAATAATATCTCCTTGAGAATTGGTAGCCCTAAATTTAATATCTTCAATAGGAATTGTTAATGAAATAGTATCTTTTTTGATTTCAATATCTGCTTTAGTTTGAATGGTAGAAGTATCTATTTCACTTTCTATAATCATCTTTTCATTTTGTTCTGGATTCTGAATTTTCTCAAATATTGGAGTTTCAATTTCCGCTTTAGCAGTAATAGATTCGGGCTGAATCCAAGAATATACCCACAGTCCAAATACAGACCATATCATAAATACAATAAAGGCAGTTAAAAAATTTTTCATAATATTAAAACAATAACTCGTGAGAGTTTATGCTTTGTGAGGTTAAGTATCAAAGCTATTAAATATATCTATCTAATTATTAATCTTAAGAATATGTTTTCCACATATTCTTAACAAAATATTTAATACTTAAAACCAATAATAAAGCCTGAATAAAATGTTATTCAGGCTTATAAAATATAAATTAAAATAGTTAATTTAACCAACCTTTTGTAATCGATTTTTTACTGTGTAAATATAAGAATACGCCAATTAAAATTATCATTACTGGCAAAACCATTACTTTAGGGTCATAAATATCTATAGCTCCACTTAAAAAGAAATTATAAATCATTTCTACTAGAATAGCAATTAAGGAAACTAAAAATAGAGGTTTTGCTATTTTTTTTCTCATTAATAAAGCAATAGAAGCCAAAATTCCTCCAAATACGGCAATGGCAAAAGCAGAGGTTACCCATAGAGGAACGTTTTCGTAAAGAGCTCTTTCTGCTTCAGGCAATATAGCTTTAGCTTCATCTGTCATATAAGCTTGAGCTAAGTACTTCATAACTCCTATTAAATTCCAAATAAGTGCCATTACAGCAATAATCCAAAATGCTGCTTTAGGTTTGTTTGTTGATGTCATAATTAATTAGTTTTAGTGATTATTTGAGTCATCAATTTAAGGGATTTATAAATAGTTTGCAAATTATTGATTTATTGAGCCTTATGAGGTTTATAATTATTAGTATCTTTAAAATAAAAATAAGAAATGGCTACCATACAAAAATCAACTTTTTCCTTTTTAAATAAATTGAAAAATAATAATAATAGGGATTGGATGACGGAACATAAAAAGGAATATCAATCCAATGAAAAATTATTAAAACAATTTTATGGCTCGGTTGAAGCTCGATTAAACATTACTGATGAAATTTCAAAATTAAAAGTATTCAGAATTAATAGAGACTTGCGATTTAGTAAAGATAAAACTCCCTATAATGTGCATCGGAGCGCTAGTTTTAGTAGGGCAGGAGCTCATAGAAGAGGTGGTTATTATTTAAGAATTGAATCTGGAAAATCTGCTATGGCTGGAGGTTTTTTTTCTCCAGAAACTGATGATTTATTAAGAATAAGAAGAGAATTTGAAATGGATGCTTCCGAAATTAGGACTATTTTAAATAAAAAAAAATTTAAACAAGCATTTCAAGGTTTTGATCAGGAAAATAAATTAAAAACAGCTCCTCGTGATTTTAATAAAGAAGATCCAAATATTGATTTAATTAAACTGAAAAATTATTTTGTAGTTCATCATTATACCGATGAAGAAGTATTATCTGAAGATTTTGAAGATCAATTAATGCATCATTTTTTACTACTTCGTCCATATTTTAATTATATGAGTGAGGTGTTAACTACAGATTTAAATGGTGTTTCACTATTGTAGCTAGCTTGCACAATGAAATTCCAATAATTGGATGTTTTGTTTTAATCGTTCTTTTACAATACCCATCATTCTTTTGTTTAACGCTGAAGAATTACTTACATATTTACGATGTTCCTCAATTGTAAACTGTCCTATCATAATTCCTTTTAAAGAATTTCTGAACTTCATATCCTTATGTATTGCGTTTTCAATATAATCGATACGCTTTTCAACGGAAAGGTCATAAAATACATTTTTATGTTTTTGAATGTAATGTTTAAAAACCTCCACTAACAAATTATTTTGAAGTTTTGCAATAGGTCGGATCGTTTTATTCTGAAAACATTCTTCTTCAGACGTTAATAAAGTCACTTTTGCATTTGGAATTTCTGGTCTAATTTTTAGTAATGAAGTGTCGCGTGTTTCCATGGGATTGAGTTTTATTAAAAATATAATTTTATAATTCCTTATTCTTATCCAATCAAAATAGTTATAAACGTGTTTTTCAACAATTATTGAAATAAAAAACCCAGCAAATTAATGCTAGGTTTTTAAATTATTTAAATAGTAATTATTATTTTTCTAAAAATTCTTGTTTGCTTTTCAGCTTTGTTAGTTCCTTTCCACTTTTTTCTAAATAAGAATTAAATTTCTTTACTTCCTTATTCTGAATTACTTGATATTTAGACTTTGCTGTATCAAATTCTTCAGAAATCAATTCGAAATTATCTCTATTTGATCCTGAAACTTTATCATAAGTACTAGCAATATTACTATATAAGTCACCCATTTTCTCACGTAACTCTGGTTCTGCAGAGGCTACATAACTATCTCCTGTGGTAACTACTAACTCTTTTAATAAGGTATTTAATGCATCGTATGCTTGTTGCGCTTTTTTCTTTCCTTTTGGATCATCTTTAATTATCTCTTGTGCTTTATCCATAGTTTCGTTAATCTCATAAACCATAAAAGCTAGATCTTCAACCATATTAAACAAAGTCTCCGTTAAGGCTTCTTGTTCCTTTCTTTCTGTTAAAGTTGTAATAGAGTTTTTATCATATTCAACTTCTATGATTTGTTCGTAGGTTTTCTTCCCCTTAGTAAGTACAATTTTATAATTTCCAGCAGTAACTCTCGGTGATGTAAAACCACCATAAGAAAGCGTTTTGCCTTGAGCCATTTTAGGAATGTTTTTATTGAAGTCCCAATTAATTACATTTATTCCTTTTGATTTTTCTGGGCTAAGATTTGTAATTTTATTCCCTTCCATATCTTGTACTTCCATTTTCATTTTACCGAACGTATGTCTCTTTTTTAGGTAATAAACAATTCTAGCTGCTCTACTTTTACTTTGCCCTACAAACTGTGTTTCAGCGCCGAAGCTTCCTGAAAAACCACTGTCTTCAAGCATTGTAAAGGGTTTGTTTTTAAAGAAATGTACATCTTGAGCAAGTACTTCTTGCGTTAGTTCTCTTAATGGACTTATATCATCAATGATGATAACACCTCTACCGTGAGTACCCATTACTAAATCATTTGTTTGCTTTTGAAGTTCAATAAAATGAACTGCCGTTGCTGGCATATTGTTCTCAAATTTTGACCAGTTTTTACCTCCATCAATAGTTACATAAAGCCCAAACTCTGTTCCTAAAAACAATAAGTTTTCACTTTCATAATCTTCTTGTATGTTTCTTACAAAACCATGAACATCTTCAGTTATAATATTGTTCCAAGTTTGACCATAGTCTGTAGTTTTTAATGAGTATGGACTCATATCACCTGTAGAATGTCCTTCAAAAACTGCATAAGCTGTTCCTTTTCCATGAACACTAGCTTCAATATGATATACCCAAGTATTAGCCGGAATACCTACTAAATTTTCAGTAACATTGGTCCAGTTTTTACCACCATCTTTAGTTACTTGCACGTTTCCATCATCAGTACCAACCCATAAAATGTTTTCATCTAAAGGAGATTCAGCTATTGTAAATATGGTCGTATGATTTTCAGCACCACTATTATCAACAGATAATCCACCTGAACTAGATTGATCTTGTTTTGTAGGATCATTTGTAGTTAAATCTGGTGATATAATATCCCATGATTCACCCATATCATCAGATTTATGTAAAAACTGACTTCCCATAAAAAAACGATCTGGTACATGCGCACTTACTGCCATAGGAGCATTCCAATTAAATCGTAAATCTGGATCTCCTTTTCTTTTCATAGGCTGAACAGTACGTGTTCTGTTTTTATCAGCATCATAACGCCATACATTATCTGCTCCCTGCATTTCTGAATAAATAATGTTTTTTGTTGGATGTTTTAAAACTCTAAAACCATCACCATATCCTACACTATTCCAGTCTCTAGCATTAACACCACCTGGAGAAGAAGAAGGACCATACCAAGAACCATTGTCTTGCAATCCACCATAAACATTATAAGGGGTTTCATTATCTACACTAATATGATAAAATTGAGATAATGGAAGATTTTCAACTATTTCAAACGTTGTTCCTCCATCCCAAGAACGGTACATACCACCATCAGTTCCAGAATATAATACATCAGAATTATTTATATCAAAAACCACATCATGAATGTCACTATGCATATTTCCTAAAGATTTGAATGTTTTACCACCATCTCTACTAATAGAACCATTTAAACCACCTTTTACAACTACATCTGGGTTTTTAGGGTCAATAGTAATTCTTGAAAAGTAAAATGGTCTAACTGTTAATCCAAAATCATTATTTAAATGTTCCCAACTTTTACCGGCATCTGATGACTTCCATAAACCATTGGTTGCTTTTTCTCCTGTCTCTAATACGGAATAAAGTATGTTGTTATCGCTAGGAGCAATGGCTACTGCTATTCTTCCTAAATCTCCTTCAGGAAACCCATTATGAATTTTATTCCATGTTTTTCCGCTATCTATAGATTTGTATAATGCACTTGTTTTTCCTCCTGAAGAGAAACCCCATCCAGAACGTCTAAATTCCCACATAGAGGTATATAAAACTGAAGGGTTATTAGGATCCATAATTACATCTGCAGCTCCAGTAGATGGTCCAACGTATAGTATTTTATCCCAAGTTTTTCCGCCATCTAAAGATTTGTAAACTCCACGATCTTCGCTATCACTCCATAAGGCTCCTAAAATACCAACATACATTTCATCGGTATTATTAGGGTTAATTGCAATCGATGAAATACGTTCTGAATTTTCAAAACCTACTTTGGTCCAATTGCTACCTCCATCTGTCGATTTAAACAAACCGTCTCCAATAGAAACCGAATTACGTGTCCAAATTTCTCCTGTACCCACCCAAATAATTTCATCTGGATTTTTAGGATCTAATTTTACAACACCTATGGACTGTGCATATTCATCGAATATTGGGTTAAAGGTTGTTCCGCTATCAGAAGATTTCCAAACACCACCACCAGCAGCACCTAAGTAAATAATTCTTGGGTTTGTTGGATGGTTTTCTACATCTATAATACGACCACTCATTAAAGCGGGTCCTATGTGTCTTGCTTGCATTCCTCCAAAAAGCTCTTTTCCTTTTAATGAAATGTCTTGTGCATAATTGACTATTGGTAATAAAGTAAGTATTGCTAATAAGTATATAATTTTTTTCATTGGTTAGTTTTGATTAAAAAAAATCCCCCAAACAGTTGTTATAAAACAAACTAGGAGGGGGATCTTAAAATTAAAATATTTTTATTCTTATTTCCCTTCTTCAGTTATTACAGCAGCTTCTGGAAAAGCAAACATATCCATACTAATTTCTGGGTTTAAAGTAATTTTTTTAATTGATATCCCTTGACCTCCCATATTCATAGAAAACGGAAAATAAAGTCCATTTACTTCTTCATAATCACTTAAAGTTGTTTTATTCATTTGTCCCTTCATTGGACCTTGTTGAATTTTTGATTCTGTAACTATAGGTACAAAATTTTCTGTTTCAAAATAAAAATAAGTAACATTTGCTACTTCAACACCATCCACAGTTAAAGGGGATTGAGTAAGCATAATTTTAAAAGTATCTGTTCCTTCAATAGTTTCATTTTCTAATTTCTCAACAGTATATCCTTTTTCTTTATAATTTAATAAAGGAGATGGAAAATCTTCCATCTGCTTTTTCATATTATCTGTTGATTCTTGGTCACTTTTTTCAGCAGCCATTGTCATAAAATTAGTCGTCCATAATGTCTCTCCATCAAATGAAACCTGAGTCATTTCTTGACCTTGTAAATTAATTTTAACTAATTGTTTTCCATCTTTAGTTTGAAAAATATGTACTGGAATTATCATTCCCTGAGCATCTGCTTCAGCTTCCATTTTTATACCGTCTAATTTTTCCCAATTAGATATACCTCCAGTGTTTTCAAAATAATTGTTGATGATTTCATCTGCTGTTTGAGCATTTAAAGGAGCTAATGCTACAATTAATAGCGCGATGAATAATGACTTAATTGTTTTCATAATTTGGTTTTTATTTTTTTGTTACTATTTTGGACGCTAAATTTATGTATTTGTTACAATAAAAAAAATATTATTTATTGAAATTTAAATCGTTTCCTGTTGGGAATTCAAATATTTCCAAATCAAAATAGGTAGCAGCTGCTAAAATATGATCAAAAATATCTGCTTGTATATGCTCAAAATTTATCCATTCTTGATCTTTACTAAAGCAATATACTTCTACAGGTATTCCTTTTTCAGTAGGAGCTAAATGCCTTACCATATGGAACATATCTTTATTAATTGCAGGATTACTATTTAGATATGCTTCAATATACTTTCGGTAAACCCCTAAGTTTGTTTGGTTTTTTCCATTAATTAATAAAGATGTATCAATGCTACGTGCTTTATTAAATTGATCATTTCCTTTTTCACGATGCTCTAAATATTTTTTTACAAGGCTAATTTTCTTGAAGTTTTCAATTGTTTCTTTCGTTAAAAATTTAACTGAACCTTGTTTTATATATATGGCTCTTTTAATTCTTCTTCCATCAGATTCTTGCATTCCCCTCCAATTTTGGAAAGAATCTGAAATCAAACTATAAGTAGGTATAGTTGTGAATGTATAATCCCAGTTTTGAACTCTTACTGTAGCTAATGTTATTTCAATAACATAACCATCTGCACCAAATTTACTGAATGTAATCCAGTCTCCAATGCGTACCATATCATTAACGGTAACTTGTATACTTGCAACAAAACCTAGAATGGTATCCTTGAAAATAAGCAGTAAAACTGCTGAAGTAGCACTTAAAGTGGCAACACTAACTGTAGAATAGCCTGTTAAGGTATTTATTAATAAAAACAAGCCGATACCCCAAGCAAAAATCATAAGTACTTGTAAGTAACTTTCTAAAGGTTTGTCTTTGTATTTTGCTTTGTTTGACAAGTACTTTTTAAAAGAACGTAATATACTCCTAACAATAAGTACAGCTAGAAGTATGATGTATAGATCAATAAATTTTAAAAGAGTTTTAGATAGAAAAGAAAAATCTTTAAATATTTCCGGAATTAAATGCCATATAATATAAACAGGTATGGCGTGTGCGATGTATTTGGGAAAGTTACTTTGTACTAAATAATCATCTAACGCAGTTTTTGTTTTTTTACTGAAAATTTTAAAAACTCCAATTATAATTTTTTTTATTAGTTGGTCAATTAAATACATGGTGCCAAAAAACAATAATGCTATAATAATTACATTAACAAGCTCAGCCATATTGGGATTCATTCCATTTTCTATAAAAAGAACTTGAAACCATTCGTCGTATTTTTGTATAAATTTTATGATCATGATAAATATTTACGGTCTGCATAAAAGGGTCCAAAAGGTAAAACCGAACATCCTATTACAATTAATAATGTTTGTATTGACCAATTTAATTTTCCTTTCATTAGAAATGCTCCTAGTATATACAAAATAAATAAAACACCATGAGCCATCCCAAATATGCTTACAGGCTCTGGTAAACCAGCCATATACTTTAATGGCATTGCAATCCCCAATAATATAAGAAAGGATAATGCCTCTAAAACACTAATTATTTTAAATGACTTTATTGATAAATTCATATTTTTTAATTTTTTTCAAAGATAGCGAGGCTTAATTTAAGAAGTAATCGTAAAATACTTATTTAACAAAGATTTTGTGTTTTAGTTTTCGCAGGGTAAGGGATCATTTAATAAGGGAAAGATTGTTTTTTTTTTATAACTAAAATGCCACCATTCTGTTCGGATTGTTTGAAATCCAAATTTTCGCATTCCTTCAAAAAGGAGTTTTCTGTTTTCTAGTATTTCTTCAGGTAAATCTAAATTATCTATATGTGCTTTTTTTCCAAAAAAATCAAAACTTGTACCCATATCTACATAGCTATTGTCTAAACTTACTAAGGTTAAATCTACAGCAGCACCTCTGTTATGAATAGACCCACCATTTTCTGGATTTGCCACATAAGTTGCGCGAGGAACTAACTTCCACATTTTTTTTTGCACATCAATGGGGCGGTAGCAATCGTAAATTTTTATTCGATATCCTTTAGTATTGAAATAGCTATTGGCTTCTACTAAGGCTTTTGCTACTTCAGGTTGTAATAAGCAGATTTCACAAGCATAAACAATTTTATTCATAAAATTATTAGGAGTAGCATACGGCATTTCTAATGCGATATTGCTGTTAACATCCAATATATTTACAAGATTGTTTTGAGAAAAGGCATTAAAAAAACTAATGATATATAAGATAACAAATAATTTATACCATTGTAACTGCATAAAATAAAAAATGTAATATTGAAAGTTTAGTCTTGTAATAAAGCCCATTCAATGGCTTTTTTTAAAGATCTAAATTTTTTTATATTTCCTTTAGAAAATAACCGCTCTAAAACAACACTTATTCCTCCTTTGTTATCGTAAGCTATGATTCCTGTACGCTTAATAAGTTGGTATTTTTTATCAAATTTTAACCAAGATTGAGGTTCAATAGAGTAGGAGTTAACTCTGTTAGAAATATATGTTAAGTTATTTATAGCTCCATAATGGTTAACCATTATATCTGCTAATATCTTAACCTTATTCCAATCAAAATGAACTCCTTCTTTTAATTCGGAGACAGCAAAATTTTTGAAGAAATAAAATTTACCAAATGGTAATATTATTTCTTCGTGTTCTAAATTGATGTGTATTGAGTCTTCAATTTTCATTAAAAAAAATATCGATTTATACAAACTTAATAAAATAAATCAATGATAATTGAAAATATTAATGTTATTATTTTAAATATGAATTAAGCATCCATAATGTTTTTTCAGTTTCTGAAATATAATCACTCATTAAACTCACAGTTCCTTCGTCACTTGCATCTGCTGCTAGTTCTAATATATTTCTTTCCTTTAGTATTAGGACTTGAAAATTACTAATAATAATTTTTATCCCTTCAGCACCATTGGTGATGTTTTTACTTTCTGGTATTTTAGATACTTTTAAATAATCTGTAAATGAATGTAATGGCTCTCCTTCTAAAGTTAAAATTCGTTCAGCAATTTCGTCAATTTTAATCACAGCATTATCATAAAATTCTTCAAATTTAAGGTGTAACTCAAAGAACTCCCGCCCTTTAATATTCCAATGCATACCTCTTAAGTTTTGATAAAATAATTGATAATCGGCTAATAATTCATTTAGATGATTACTTAATTCAATTGCTTTGTTATTGTCAATTCCAATAAGATTTTTCATAATATTAACTATTTTAATTTATACAAATTTATCGCTTAATAAAACGTATTTGATATAAATTAAATTGATAGTATTTATTTTGACATAAATTATTTTGATAAGTTAAATTGATTAATACTTTTAGAATTAAATTATAATTTATTTAAGTTTTAATGATTTTTAAAAACCTTAGTTTTGGCGCAATAATTGCTTTAAGAGAGCATATTAAAATTGTTGAATGAAATTTAAACTATTATTTGTTATTGTTTTTATAATAAGTTGTGATGCGGCATTATTTGCGCAATTTGAAAATACCAATAATTCGGTTCAATTTGAAGTTGTAGAAGATGACTTTGAAACACCGGATGGTATGGAACTTCCTGCAATTACTTTGCCAAGTATTACAAAATCTAAAAACCCGCTACGAATGAATGATTATTCTGGATTGGGTCTTGAAAAGTCAGAATTGCTCGATATTACTCACGAAGACAATTTTATGGATTTAAAAACAAATGAGGCTCCCAAATACTTCACAAAAGATAAAAAAATATCTGAAGAATTTGGAAGGGATCAATATTTAGGAGAGCTGCGAACGGGCTCATTAAATGTAACTATAATGTATCGCGATCATGAATATGTAGATGGCGATCGAGTTAGAATCTATGTTAATGGGGATATAGTAAAATCTAGTGTTTATTTAACTGCTGGTTTTAATGGTTTTACTTTTCTATTACAACCAGGTTTTAATAAAGTAGAGTTTCAAGCATTAAATCAAGGTTCTTCTGGTCCAAACACAGCCGAGTTAAGAATATTTAACGATGAAGGAGAGGTTATTTCTGCAAACCAATGGAATCTTACCACTGGAAGAAAAGCAACGGTTACTATTATTCAAGAATAATTTATTTATATTAAAAGTAGGGTAATTTAATTATCAGTTGTTATATTTTATAAACACTCAAAAATCTATTTTAGCTGTGAATAAAATATTCTTTTTAGCTTTTATTTTATTTTTATTTCTTCAAATGCGCAAGTAGGGATTGGAATATTAAAACCAAGAGTGAACCTTGTAGATGTTACTTTTACTTCTCTATTAGTAGTAACACTTTCAACGTGTTTTCTAATTTAGAATGTCAACGTTTTAACTACAGTATATCACCATATTGGCAACGGAATTTTGAAAGTAGTATTTTACTATAGATTGAGTATAAAGTAAGTTTTTTAACAATATCAGACTTACCATTTAGTTATATTAAAAATTAAAAAATATATGAAAAAGATTTTATTGATTTCCTTTATTGTTTTTTCTGCAATAAGTGCATCTTCTCAAAACTGGATGACAGATTTAGAAGCATCCAAAAAATTAGCTTCTGAAGAAAATAAAAAAATAATTCTTGTATTTCAAGGATCAGACTGGTGTGCTCCGTGCATTAAATTAGATAGAGAAATTTGGAGTACTGACGAATTTAAAACATATGCAAATAAAAATTATATAATGCTTAAGGCTGATTTTCCTAGAAAAAAGAAAAATTTACTACCAAAAGCTGAACAAGAAAATAATAATAAATTAGCAGAAAAGTACAACTCAAACGGACACTTTCCTTTTGTGGTAGTATTAGATAAAACAGGTAAAGTTTTAGGAGAGACAGGTTATTTAAAAATAAGTCCAAGTGATTATATAAATAACATCAATTCATTTATTAAATAGAATTGAAAACAAAACTAACCCTCTTAGTACTATTTCTTTCCTTTAGTGCTTTTTCACAGGAAAATTTTAAACGTACCCTAAAATTAATGGGAACTCGTTTTGATATTACTGTAGTTGCAAATTCTGAAAAAGAAGCAAATTATAACATTGATCTTGCTATAAATGAAATAGTAAGAATCGAAAAATTAATTTCCTCTTGGGATGCTGCTTCTCAAACCTCATTAATAAATAAAAATGCTGGGATAAAACCAGTTAAAGTAGCTACAGAATTATTTGATCTAATTGTACGTTCTATTGCTATATCAAAATTAACCAATGGTGCTTTTGATATCAGTTATGCATCAATGGATCGAATTTGGAAATATGACGGAAGCATGACAGAAATGCCTTCTGAAGAAAATATTTCTAACTCCATTAAAAAAGTAGGTTATCAAAATATAATTATTGATAAAAAAGAGCAAACCGTTTTCCTTAAACTAAAGGGAATGAAAATTGGCTTTGGTGCGATAGGAAAGGGATATGCTGCCGACAAAGCTAAAGTGTTGCTAATAAAAAAAGGGGTGCAATCTGGAATTATCAATGCATCTGGCGATTTAAATGCTTGGGGAAAACAAGGAAATGGAAACGATTGGATGGTTGCTATCACCAACCCATTAAATAAGGAAAAGGCTTTTTCTTGGCTTCCTGTAAATGATGCTTCAGTGGTAACTTCTGGTAATTACGAGAAATTTGTAAAGTTTAATGGTACGAGATATTCACATATTATCGATCCAAGAACAGGATATCCAAGTACTGGATTAATAAGCGTTACGGTATTCGCTAGTAATGCTGAATTTGCCGATGCTATTTCTACTTCAATATTTGTGATGGGAGTAGAAACAGGATTGAATTTTATAAACCAACTAAAAGGCGTAGAATGTATTATTGTTAATGAACAAAACAAAATACACACTTCAAAAAATATTAAATTAGATAATACGAATTAATATGAAAAAGACAATTTTACTAATAATTATAGCATTCACTTTTAGTTCGTGTGTTGTAGTAAAAGAATACGAAAAAGTAAGTATTAATGATCCAGATATGAAATTATCAAATTATTCTGTTGATCGTTTTAAAACAAATGCATTAGTTTATCGAGAAGCTGCTTCTGGTGGTAATGGAGGAAAAACTGGTGGAGGTTGTGGTTGTAATTAACCTATTAATTTTATAAATAAGTCATCATTATAATATGAACAAAATAATTAAAATTGTGTTTCTTTTTTTTGCGATTGCATCATTTGCACAAAATGATTCTACTAAAGTGTATAAAAAAAGAGTACTTGAATCTACAGAAGTAGATTTTTTAATGAGTTATTACAAACAGGATGGAAATAATGCTTCTGTAACTGGAGGTATAGGTACAGAAGAATTAACTGATATCACCCCAACAATAGTCGTTTCATACCCTTTAAATGATGATGATGTATTAACTGTTGATGTCGGAATTTCTGCATATACCTCTGCATCTTCTAGTAATCTAAACCCTTGGGACTCTTCTGGAGCTTCTGGTGGAGGAGACGACGACGACGATGATGATGATGATTTTGGTAATAGAGCTGTAGGTGTTGGTGTTGAAGGAAGTCCTTGGGTAGCATCCTCAGGCGCTTCTGAAGCAGATACTTGGGTCGGAGGATCTGTAACTTATAGTCATAGTTCAGACAATCGTAATTTTATTTGGACAGGTCACGCAAGTTTTTCTGCTGAATATGATTATACGTCTATTGGTTTTGGTGGCTCGATTGCAAAATTATTTAATGAAAAAAATACGGAATTGAATATTGGAGCTCAAGTTTATTTAGATACTTGGAGTCCTCAATACCCTACCGAATTAGATTCTTATTTAGAAACAAGTGGAAATTTAAATAACGGTTTCTTTAGTGGTGTTTCTATTTGGGACCAAAATGGATCTGAAATAGATAAATCAGGAAATAGTGGGACTATTTGGAGTCCCGAAAACTATAATTATATTAATGATAAAGCAAGAAACTCATATTCAGTTTCTGTAAGTTTTTCTCAAATATTAAGTAAAAGAGCACAAGGAGCTATATTTTTTGATTTAGTCCAGCAAAATGGGTGGTTAGCGAATCCAATGCAGCGTGTATATTTTTCAGATAAAGAAAACTATTATATAGGTAACCCAGAAAGTATTCCTGTTTATACTACAAATGAAAATACAAATGTTTTTCATTTGGCAGATGATATAGAGCGATTGCCCGATACTAGAATTAAAACACCAATAGGCTTGCGATTTAATTACTTTATTAATGAGTACTTGAGTTTAAGAACTTATTATAGGTATTATTTTGATGATTGGGGAGTAAATTCTCATACAGTAAATATAGAAATGCCTATAAAAATTAGTGATAAATTCACCTTGTATCCATCTTTTAGATATTATACTCAAACGGCTGCAGATTATTTTGCCCCTTATAATGAACACCTTTCAACAGATCAATATTATACCTCAGACTATGATTTGTCTAAATTTGATGCAAATCAATATGGTTTTGGAGTTTCTTACACAGATATCTTTACAAAAGCACATATTTGGAAATTTGGAATTAAAAATGTAGATCTTCGATTTCATCAATACAATAGAAGCAATGGTTTAAGTGCTTGGATAGTTTCTGGAGCCATAAAATTCATAATGCAATAATTTTTTTAAAATCATAATACATTTAAATGTAAAGCTAGTTTTACATAAAAACAACTATATTTGTCAAATAGTTAAATAAACTTGTTATTAATATTAAAAATATAAAGATGAATTTTAAGACAATTTCAGAATGTGAAGAAAGAAGGATTTCAAAAATTATAAATTTTAAGTTTCCAACTTATTATAAAAAAATTGGATGGATAGGCTTTGTACTTATCAGTGTTTCCTTAATAGCTACTAAATTTTTTGATGGAGACTTTACCATATTAGTTGAGATTTTAAAAAAACTGCTACTTGTCTTTTTATTGATGGTTGTAATATCTAAAGAGAAGGTTGAAGACGAAATGGTTAAAACGATAAGAGCTCAATCTTTTTCAATTGCATTTATTGGTGGAGTGCTTTATACTTTATTGCAACCTATTGTAAATTTAATTGTATCATCTTTATTTAGACCTAATAAGATTATTTTTGAAGACTTGGGGGATTTTCAAGTATTGTGGTTTATGTTAATTGTTTACTTAGTTGTTTTTAGCAAACTTAAAAAAAGAGCTTAATGAAAAATACACTAAAAGTTGAAAGAGCAATTAATAACTTTACTCAAGAAGAATTGGCTAAAAAAATAGGAGTATCAAGACAGACTATAAACTCAATTGAGACTAATAGATATGTGCCTTCAACCTTATTAGCTTTAAAGTTATCTAAACTATTTGATAAATCTGTAAATGAATTTTTTACTTTAGAGGAGGAGGATTAAATTGGCATCATATAATTTAGAGCAAATAGATAAAATACTGGTATTGCTATACGTATCTTTGCATTTTCAAAATAAAATATGACAACATTTAAAGATTTAGGAGTTCATAGCAATTATATTAAAGCACTAAAAGAGCTTGAGATAAAAATTCCCACTGAGATTCAGGAAAAAACAATTCCGGTTTTACTAAAAACTAAAACAGATTTTATAGGTTTAGCTCAAACAGGTACTGGTAAAACAGCTGCTTATGGTCTGCCGGTATTAAATAGTATCGATACTAACTCTGCAGTAGTGCAAGCATTAATATTATCTCCAACACGTGAATTGGTTCAGCAAATAAAGAAGCAACTTTTTAAGTTCACTAAATTTAAAGATGAAAAGATTTTTTTGGAAGCAGTATATGGCGGTGAGAAAATTGAAAAACAGATGCAAAGGTTACAAAGACCTACTCATGTTATTGTAGCTACTCCTGGACGTTTAATAGATTTAATTGAAAAAGGAACTGTGAACCTTAGAAGCATTAAAACAGTGGTTCTTGACGAAGCTGATGAAATGCTAAGTATGGGTTTTAAAAAAGAATTAGACGCTATTTTAAACTATACAAGTGGATCTAGAAATACTTGGTTATTTTCAGCAACGATGCCAGATGAAATACTGCGAATTATTTCAAAATACATGGAGCCAAGTGCAGTTAAAGTTAGTGTTAATAAAGAATCACTAGTAAACGCAAATATTAATCATCAATATTTAATTACTTCAATTAAAGAAAAAACAACTATAGTTTCTCAATTGTTAGATAAATTTAATGAAGGAAGAGGAATTATCTTTTGTAGAACGAAATTAGGGGTTCAAAAATTAGTGAAAGAACTTAAAGAAGAAGGTTTTTCTGTAGATGCTTTAGAAGGAGATATGCAGCAAAGAGATAGAGATAAAGTGATGAGAATGTTTAAAAAAGGAACATTGCAGTATTTAATTTCTACCGATGTATCTGCAAGAGGTATTGATGTAAATAACTTAGCTTTTATAATGCATCACCAATTACCTGAAAATTTAGAATACTATACCCATAGAAGTGGACGAACAGCAAGAGCCGGAAAAACAGGAATATCTTTGGCATTAATTTTACCAAGCGAATTGCAACGGATTCATGAAATCCAGAAAGCATTAGGAATAAAGTTTGAAGAACAAATGTTATAAAAATTAATAGGAATTATAATGGCACTATCTAATAACGATATATTTAAAAAATTAAGAGTAGCCTTAAAATTAAGAGACGAAGAAATAGTAAATATTTTAACTCTAGTTGATTTTAAAGTAACTAAAAGTGAAATTGGATCTTTTTTTAGAAATGAAAAACATCCAAAATATGTAGAATGTGGGGATCAAATTCTTCGAAATTTCTTGAATGGATTGGTCATACATTTAAGAGGCCCTATGCCTAAAAAAGAAACAAAATAATAGCCTTTAATTCTTTACTATTAAAGGCCATTAGTTGGTTAATCTAAAATTATTACTCTTGAAATAGGGAAGTTTGTTTTGCAACAGATAATTCATTGTTGTAGTTGTAAAAGCTTTCTAGGTAATGCGTAAGTTTTTTATGCTTCTTGGTTATTCTAGAAAAATGCTGCTGTATTTGATTGGAAGTTTTCATATTGATTGATTTATTAAAAGCTAAGCTTTAATTACTTTCTGTACCTTCTTTTAGAGTTCCATATAAATGTTCTTGTGGTACTTAATTTTTCGGATAATTGATCGGTGTTTAAAGTTCTCATGATTGTTTTGTTTTATGATTGATTAATATTTCTTTACTATTATCTAAATCGTCTTTTTGTATTCCAGTTGTACGTTTTAGTAGTACTTAATTGTCGAGTAATTTGATTGTTGTTTATAGCTCTCATTGTTTTAATTTTTGTTGGTTATACTATATAGACGACCATAAATATTTTTTGTTACAGTACTATGCAAAACAAAGTAGTAAATTAACATATTTTAACAAATATTAGCCATAAAAGACAGAGAATAGGGGGATTAATAAAAATAAAAATAAATAATTAGATTCAATTAAAAAGAAAATGCCCCTTTCATATATATGAAAAGGGCATTTGTTTGATAGCGATACTATATTAAGTATCGCTATGGCTAATTCAAATTTTACTAGTACGTACTTAATTTATTGAAACGTCTTTTAGTATTCCAATTAAATGTTTTAGATGTTCTAGATTTTTCTGTTAATTTATCACTATTTAGTGTTCTCATAATT
>TARA_R110000787_G_scaffold73603_2_pt1 | contig 23527 bp, 41 predicted proteins | sample TARA_R110000787 | Tara Oceans TARA_R110000787 (sample SAMEA4397920) | marine metagenome | biome: Polar Biome; feature: [DCM] deep chlorophyll maximum layer (ENVO:01000326); material: water (ENVO:00002006), including particulate matter (ENVO:01000060) such as... | depth 35 m | reverse complement strand
TTCATCGCAGGCAAGCAAGCCGCATCGTTCCGAGCATCACGCGGCGGTTGACGCTTGCAACGCTGACAAGGCGCGAGTAGGTTTGCTCACGCACACCAGGGGAGACAATGACGGCCAACGGGCACAGATGGACATTCGACAGGAATCGCCGCGAGGCGTGGGCGCTGTGCCCTGCTGGGTCCGCGTGGCTGTCGTCTGCGGGCCTTGAACTCTACGGGGTGAGCGTGGTCCCCCTACCGGTGATGGATGCGCTGTGGGCGCTGTGGAGGGCCCCGAGATGACGCCAGAGACCAAGCGAGCCATCTCCGTCGCCTATCGGCAGAGCGGGAACGCCGCACAGGTAGCGCGAGACCTCGGGCTCAAGCCTGGGACAGTGCGTGCGTATCTGCGCAGTCGTGGGAGGATGAGGGCACGCGAGCCGGGTACGTCGCGGACGACGCTATGGCGGCGCTCAAAGGAGGAGAGTGATGGACAATAAAGACCGGATTTGCATCGGCGGCGCTGTGTACACGGTGGACCCTGATGGCGTCGTGGCTCTGGAGGTCGATGGCGATGAGTGGGAGTGGCGACCACATGAGACGGCATCAGGATGCTCCCCCTATGTCGAGTGGTTGCTGACCATATCCCTGGAATGGGCGCAGGCGGCAAGCCAGCAGGGAGAGGCGCAATGCTGACCGTATGCTCAGTGATGCGCGCCCTCGGCATGGACGGCGGGTCAGACCTCGGCAAGCGGGTCGCATGGTCCGCAGGCTCCCGCGTCCGAGACCAATGGGAGGCAGAGCACGACCGACGCCCTGAGATGCGGCTCGTCCCCAAGACCAACGGCAGCGGGACGCATGACAAGGCGACATATCCGCACGGGTGGCGCGCACGCATCGAGGCGGCGATACACGATGCAGAGATTGAGGTGGGCGCAGTGCCCGACCCTCGGCAAGTGGGGTTGTTCGGCGCTTAATTAGACGCGAGCAGGGGAGATGAACACAAGTGGCTAACGGGTCTACCACCACAGAACAGCGAATAGCGCGGCGGAATGCGGTCGCTGTCGCACTCGCCAGCACGCTCGGACTATCGCGCGCAAATGGCGCGGCGGTCTTACTCGCGGAACAATTCGGGGTGGACGAGTCCACGATATGGGCCGACCGCAGATGGCTACTGAAGCAGGCTGGCGGGACACTGGACGACCCGAAAGCGGTCGGCGCTGAGTTCCTGCTGAGGCTCAGGAGAGCGCAAGAGAGCGCGGCCCAGGATGGCGCGCACGGTCCACTGATGAGCGGTATGGGCCTAGAGGCGAAAGTCTTAGGCGTGCTCGCTGCGGATAGGGTCGAGATACAGCACTCGACATCCAAGGACCGGGCGTTACCCGCTGCGCTCTACGAGACCATCGAGCGAGTGTGGGGCATGAGCCAGCGGGGCGAGCTTGATGACATGACAGCCCCGGAGTTGTGGGCGCAGTTTGAGACCGCGATGGGCGAGCGTATGGCGATTGATGCGCCCGAGGCGATTGACGTGGGCGGGCTGTGATGCGGGTGATTGGAGCGACCTTCAACCCGGCTAGACGCTGATGCGTCAGTGGCCTTATCGCTCCCGCGCTTCGTGCCACCCTGTGGTCACGCACACCCCGCTCGCGGTTGGTGTGCAGAGGGTACAGGACGTGTCAAGCCGCTATTGGTCCGTCTCGCGGGATGGACTATCCCAGAATCAGCAACAATCGGAGCGAGTGCGATGGGAGCAGACGTGAACAAGCCGCCCGCGTACATCGTGAGCGTGCGTAAGGGTGCCGCCCTCGGCCATGTGAGAGCCGGTGACTCTGAGTCCCTGCGCGCTCTCCTTGAGCGGGCCCGGGGTGATGGCACCGAGGCCGACGTTCTGGCGCACATCAAGGCGCGTGAGCCTGCTCTGGCGTTCCTGCGCACGCCTGCTGGCGTAGGTCGATGGGGCGCGAGTGACTGGCAGAGGCGGGTTGTGATGGACCCTTCCCTGCGGATTCTAGAGCGCGGCGGGAACAAGACCGGGAAGACAGCGACGATCTCGTGGACGTGCTCGATGTTCATGGATGGCGCGCACCCGACCATCCAGAGACCCACCGGCCCCGCTCGCCTGCTGTACGTCGTCGCAGACCTTGCCAACGCATACGCCGACGATGTGTGCGTGGGCCTGCGCGAGTTCTTGCCCGAGAGCAAGTGGCACGCGGACACGAAGTACTCCGAGCTGAAGGGCTTCACCGTCCACGGACGGCGCGGCTACAAGCACCACAACGGGGACACCATCATATTCCGCTCTGGCACCCAGGACGGGCAAGCCATCGCGGGTGTCTGGTCTCACATCGTGCTCGTGAACGAGCCGCCGATGCGGTCCAGATGGGGCGAGATTATGCGCGCCGCTGCGCTCATCGCAGGCTGTGTGGTCCTCGTGGGATTCACGCCGATTGACGATCACGGGGTCTCCCGTGACGTGCTGTGGTTGCGGTCCATCGTGGATGAGGCTGGCTCAGAGTGGAGCGAGCATGTGGTTCCGCTGACGCACGCGAACGCGCCTCACAGGCGACCCGAGGACATCGACCGGCAGATCCGAGATATGCCCGAGTGGGAGCGAGGACAGCGCAGGGATGCAGATTGGGAGGGCCCCGCACCCGCGCGCCGCATCGCATCGTTCGGGCCTGACTCGGTGATGTTCGTTGACCCTGGACAGTGGCAGATGCTCCCGGGCATGGACGACACGAGAGAACTGAGCCTTGGCCTGAGCGCGGACCACGGCGAGCTTGATGCCAAGGAGCACTGGCTACTGTACGCATACCAAGAGGGCGGCGAGCCCATCGTGTGGGTGCTCGATGAATACTGCTCGACGGGGGAGACCTCCATCGAGACGGACGTGGATGGCGTGCTCAAGATGCTCAAGCCGTGGGGCATCTCGCTCGACATGGTGGACCGCTGGCACGGCGACACCAACAGCGCGGGCAAGTCGCATCTGGGGAAGATCAACGATGTCTTCGCGCGAGCCTTCCGGTCTGCGACTGGCACCCAGGTCCAGATCCTCAACGCGATGAAGGGCCCGGGGTCCGTGCAGTTGGGGATCCGCGTGCTCATCCAGGCATTTAGCAACCAGAGGCTGCACATCAACGACCGAGCCAGCCGCCTCAAGCGGGCGTGCAATCGGTGGGACGGCAAGAGCGGCAGCGAGTACAAGGACGCACTCGATACTTTGCGCTATGGGCCGGGAGGTCTACTCACGCCGACCCGTGGCAACGTGCGGCGGATTGGCAGAGGGTGAGCCAGTGCATAACAGATTACAAATTGCAAACGATTTGCTAGCGTATCGCGCGTGACAATCGCCACAGCCAACTCACTCTCTGATGTCCCACCTCTACCCGGAGACAACGACGCGGAGGTCATGCGCCAGCAACAGCGGGAGCGGCGCAATGTCCTAGAGGGCAAGTGGCTCGATTCGCTGATCGATGAACTCTCCCAGCAGTTCGTTGGCGTTCGGCAGATGGTCATGGGAAAGCCGACGATGGCGCGCAATCTCGCGCGCACCATCTACCGGCAGCTATCCGCGCTCTATGACCAGCCGCCCGAGATTGGGCACCACGACGCGCACGACAGCGACGAGGCCCACGAGGCGGTCGAGACGTACTCAGCGCAGTTGAATCGCGCCCGCCTGTGGCAGATGGGGACGAGGCTGCAACAGCGCACCCTCTTCATCCGTGAGGGGTGCATGGCTGTCGATATCATCGAGGACAACGGGGTCCCGCGTCTGGCGTTCCGCGATGTCCCGGTGGACTATCTCTACATCGAGGCGAGCGTGGACGACCCCGCCCGCCCTGCGCTGCTCATGGAAGCGGTCCCGCGCGTGATGATCTCGACTGATTCAACGGGCAAGGTCACGCGAACGAAGCGGTGGACGCTCGACTCGTTCGACCTCCGTGGGGACGTTCCAGAGTTCAGGGTGCTGCTACCGGGCGGCGGTTCAGATCCGGTGGATATCACCAAGACGATCTTCCCCGAGATGCCCGAGGGCGGGTTCACTGGGGACGCTTACCCGTTCCGGTGGACGCAGGGAGACCGGGCGGGGAGCCCATACATTCCACACGTCATCTACCACGCAGAGGCGACCGGGAGGATCTGGGACGCATGGTCAGGCATCGAGGCGCTAGAGGCTACGAAGATCGTGGCTGTGCTCTGGACGTTCTGGTTGCACGCGGTTCGGGATGCGTCATGGGCGCAGCGGTGGACCGTGAACGCGCACCTCCGAGGCGGGAGCCTTGAGGGCGATGATAAGGACTTCACTCGGCACGCAAACGTGCCAGCCGACCCGAGTAGCATCATGCAGTTCGCCACGGGCGACCCGATGCAGTCCGCGCAGATGGGGCAGTGGGATCCGGCAGTTGACCCGGAGCGCCTTGAGGTTGCGGTCTCATCGTTTGAGCGCGGGACGGCGGCACACTTCGACCTGAGCACGGGCGATTTCCAGAAGCAGAGTTCAGAGAGCGGCTATGCCATCGCGCTCAAGCGTCAGAGCGTGCGCGAGGCCCAGGCGAGGATGCGCCCGCAGTTTGAGGCGGGGGACGTTGAACTGCTCGCCAAGGGTGCGGCGCTGTCGAACGTGCGCGGGCTCAACGGTGAGACTCAGTTGCCCGAGGACGGGTGGCGGGTAGCCTACAAGCGGCTCCCGATGAGCGAGGAGGAGAGGCGCGGCGCGTCCGACCTCATCGACTCGATGGCGAAGCTAGGCATCAAGCCATCGCCAGTGTGGGCGCTCCAGAGGATGCTTGGCATCGAGCGGGCAGAGGCTCAAGACATCATGAAGCAGTGGACCGAGGACCTCGTGAGCGGCGAGCAGAGCGAGGATGAAAAGCGATTTGAAGCAGCGGTCAAGGCCGAGGCGGATAGGCGCGCAAACGCTGGCGAATAGCCACACAAGGGGAGCGAGAACATGAGCGACGAGGCAACCATTGAGGGCCTACAGGCGGAACTCGGGCGCGTGCGAGAGCAGAAGCGCACGGCAGTTGAAGAGGCGAAGACGCTGAGGTCTGGCATGGCTGACCATCAGTCGCACGCCACAGCGGCGAGCGCGGCGCAGAAGCAAGCCGAGAAGGCACTGGAGACGGCGACTAAGCGGCTCACGGGGCTCGATGCTCTGGGCGAGCAGCACGCGGGATTCCAGGCGCGAATTGCTGACCTTGAGTCCGCTGCGGTCAGGTCGGCAGCGCAGCACGCGCAGCATCTGACGCTGGCAGACCAGCACAAGCTCCCCGCCGAGGCGCGTGAGTTCTTCCTGCATCAGTACGGCAAGACGCCCGAGGATGGTCGCCCTGAGTTCTCGGCGTTCATGGAGGCGCAATCGGAAAGCACCGTCTACAAGGCATTCCGCGCGCCCGTTGTCGAGGTTCCCGCTGGCGTGACTCCCGAGGTCACATCGGCGGCAGAGGTCGCCACCACAGCATCTCCTGTGCTCGATGTGACGGCCCCGAAGATCCCCGGCGCTGTCGTTCCTGCTCGTGGCACTGGCAGAGTCGAGGGCCCCGCTGGAGGCACTCCCGCCCACGCTGGAGACGCCGCCAACGCAGTCGGGCGCGATGCTATCGGGTTCGCTGCTAAGTATGGAATCGTGGTCAGTAACCCGGAGCGGTTCAACGGGGTGGGCTGACGCTAGCCCAAGCACGAAACCCGCCGAAGCGGGTTAGGTGTGGGTTAGGTGGCGCGGTCTGGTTACTTCCACCCGTCGATTCCGTTGCGTCGGAGGATGGCGCGGAGGGCCTCAATCTCGCGCTCTGCGTGGCTGAGTCCGTCGAGAAGGTCGCCTTTGTCCGCGATGAGATCCTCGATGACGTTCCCGCTGTTCTGGCGGGCGTCCATGTTCTCGCGTGCTTCGGTGCGGGCGTTGCGTGCGGTGCGAGCTGTGTCGGCGTTGCTCATGTTCTTCTCTCCGGTTGCTGCGGGGTTTGTTCCCCTCCAGTGCTTTCTTTATATAACGCCCCCTGATTGAGCGCAAGCGGAATGCGAAAGAAAGTGAAGGAAAGCGCAAGAACACCCAAGCACGAAACCCGCCGAAGCGGGTTAGGTGTGGGTCCGGGGGCTGGTTAGTTGATGGTTACAGGCTGGGCGTTCCCGCCCCCGAGCCAGGGGTTGTTGGTGTCGAGTCCGCTCATGTGGCTTCCGTTGTCGAGGACCGCGCCCCAGCCGTTGGTTGCAGGGTGGCGGTACCAGTAGGCGATGGTTGCGGTGCGAGTGGTTCCGCTGCGAGTGGTGTAGGTGATTTCGGTTCCGGTGGGCATGGGCGCGTTGTTCATGTTCTTCTTCTCCGGTTGCTGCGGGGTTTGTTCCCCTCCAGTGCTCTATTTATAGGACACACCAGATTAGAGCGCAAGCGGAATACGAAAGAAAAGCAAAAGAACTATCAGAGTGCAGCCGCGTCAAGCGTTCATCACTCCACCAACCTCGCCCGCCATTGCCTGACAGCCTCCGCGCTCACCCCGTAAGCTCGACCGATAGCAGCGTGGCTCGCGCTCGACTCGCACAGGGCGACGGCTCCGGGGTGCCTGCCGTCGAGGTCTGCCGCGAACTCGGACAACTCCCTGCGCGGTCTCCCCGGCCCCCTGGTGGCCTTTGCCTTCTCCACTGGCTTGGGGCGCGCGTCGGGCGTCTCTCGTCGCCAGCGGGCGACTGTGGGCACGCTGACACCCTCCCGCGCCGCGATGGCTGAGAGGGTGTCGGCCCAAGGGTTGCAGTCGGGCGGGAGGGGGAGTCGAGGTCGGGTCATCGGGCACCCACGGCCAGCGACTTCGCTGCCAGCATGGTCGGCGCAGGCGGGCCAACGGCGTCTCCGTTGCGGGACACAGCCCACCGGAAATCAGCGGTCATCTGGATATCGCATCCTGCGAACGTGTACCCGGTGCCCTTCCGAGTGAGGGGAAGGCGTCGGGACCACTCAAGGCTCGGGGGCAGGGGGATGGTGGGGTAGTTGCTCATGTTCTCTGCTCCTCTGTGGGTTGGTTACACCAGCGAAGCCCCCTCGGCCGAACCGTAGGGGGCTGTGCGCGGGGTGGGCCGCTTCCTATCCGATGTCACGGGAGAGGCTGGCAAAGTCAGGGCAGCAGTCGGGCGTTGCGATGACGGAACCCATCTTCACCGAGTCGCAGAACATTACGGCCATCTCGTAGGCGCTGCGGTCCACTCCGTCGCGGCAGTCGCTCGCGCACGTTGCGATGTAGTCGGTGGAGTTGTCGTCGGCGGCGAAGTCGTGAATCAGGACGGTCATTTTCGTTATCTCCTCGGCGGGGTGTTTGTTGTCCCCTCCAGTGCGTTAGTTATAGCTGAGTCAGGATTAGGCGCAAGGGGAATCGGAAAGATAATAAAAGAAAGACTACCCGAGCAAGTGCCCAGATACCTCGCGCCCCTGCGGGTAGAGCGTCCATCCCTTCCCCTTGCGGAAGTCCACGAGGCCGAGAGCTTGCGCGCGGCGGATGGCGGGACCGCGAGGGGTGCCACCCTGCGCGACGACCATCACCGCATTGCAGGCTCCAGGCTCGCGCATGGCGAGGGCGTCGATACGGGCGGCGAGGGTCGAGGACGTGGCGGGCATGGCGGCTCCAGTGTCCCGGTACGAGGCCCCGGGCGGCGCTGGGTTGGTTAGGCGGCGAAGCGGCGGACCGTGACCTGGGCGATTCCAATCGGAGCCATGCGACCGGCGACCGCGCCGAGGTAGGTTGCTCCAGCCTCGATGGCGTCGTATCGGAAGATGACCCCGTTCGCGCCCGTCGTGGTGACGTGGACCTCGGTGCCGACGATGGCGGCGGGGAGGTTGTGGGCAGTGGCGCGGGCGATGAGGTCGGCGGTGGTCATGGTCTGTGCTCCTTCGGAGTGCTTGCTTGCCTCCAGTGAGTTAGTTATAGCCGAGCTGGAATTAAGCGCAAGCGGAACCGCAAAGAAAGTGAAAGAAAGTAGAGCCCAAGCAGAAACGCCCGCCTCGGCTTCCCGGGCGGGGTCTGTCGCGCCCGTGGGCGGGCTAGCCGAGCTTGACAAATCCGGCGGACCCGTCCGCAAGGGTGAAGTACATGTTCTCTTCGCCCATCTCTGTGATCTGAAACCACCCGAGGGTGGGCAGGTCGCTGACTTCGTACCAAACGGGCGTGCGGGCGATTCGGGCGGCGCGGGCGGCGCGGGCGGTCTTGTCGGTGTTGGTCATTTTCGGCTCCGGTTCGCTGGGCGGCTTCGTTGCCTCCAGTGAGTTAGTTATAGCTCATGGAGAATTAGACGCAAGCGGAACCGGAAAGAAAGTGAAAGAAAGTAGAGCCCAGGTAGAAACGCCCGCCTCGGTCTCCCGGGCGGGCGGTCTCTCCTGAGTTGCTAGCGGGCGAGGTAGGGCGCGTAGGCTGGGTGGTTGATGGCGCGGTGCTGCATCTCGCTGTGGGTCGCGCCCTCGGCGGCCCATGCCTGCCAGTCGGCGGCGATGGTGTTCCGAGCTGCGACCAGCGATGCAGGGAAGCGGACGCGGAGGGTGGTGCCCTTCTGCACGCGGCGGGTCTTGCTCTCTGGCGCAACCAGGGCGACGGCAGCGGCGATGCCGTCCATGGTCTCGCCCGCGTAGGTCTTCGGCGCGAAGTCGAGAGCGTCGTTCCGGTAGAAGACGTATCCGGGGACCTTGGTGGTGTCGGTCTCGATGTTCGGCTGGCCGTTGGTGCAGATTCGAAGGGTGAACATTGTGTCGGTCTCCTGGGTGGCTTCGTTGCCCCCCGTTGGATTAGTTATAGGGGAGACTGGATATAAGCGCAAGGGGAAAGAGAGAGATAACGAAAGAAAGCGCAGACGCACCACAACGAGAAAACCCCGCTCGGGGCGGGGCGTGCTCGTGGGTTGATATCTTAGGCGGCGTATGCGGCATAGACCTCGTTGCGGAGGGTCTCGCCAGCGGTTGCGGCGTCAAGGCCCGAGTGGCGGCTAATCAGGGCGCGGCGTCCAGCGGTGAAGGTCTCGATGAGCCACGCCTCGTTCTCGTAGATGGCGTCGATGATGATGCCCGACTCGTAGACGGTGAACCCGGTGGGCTCGATGTCCTCGGCGGTGAAGACCACGCCAGTCTCGGTCTGGAAGTTGGCGGCGATGGTCATCTCGATCTGCGTGATGTTGCTCATGGTCTGTGCTCCTTCGGAGGCTTGCTTGCCTCCAGTGCTTTCTTTATAGGACACCCAACTATTGAGCGCAAGCGGAATACGAAAGAAAAGATAAAGAAAGTGCAGACGCGCCACAACAAGAAAACCCCGCCTCGGTCTCCCGGGCGGGGTCTTTCGTGTCGGCTGGTTAGGCCCTGTTCATGATTCCGGTCGCCTTGGCCCTCGCCTGCTCCAAGCTGTTGGTGTACGCGGGAAGGGCTCCGTCATCCTGGCTGAGATAGTAGTCGGCCACCTTGAGGAGACGGGCACCAGCCTCGGAGGGCATCCCGCCACCAGCCACGCAGCGCCCGCCCAGGTTGCGGAGAAAGCCGCCGTCCGAGTGTCCGTGCCCGTGGCGCGCGACCTTGCCGGTCTTGGTGATCTTCACGGTGCGATTGCAGATGGGGCAGTTGCTCATGGTCTGTGCTCCGGTCGGTTGCGGTGGGTTCGTTCCCTCCAGCCCGTTCTTTATAGGACACCCGACTATTGAGCGCAAGCGGAATACGAAAGAAAAGCAAAAGAAAGTGCAGGTACACCACAACGAGAAAACCCCGCCTCAGTTTCCCGGGCGGGGTCTTTCGGGGTGGGCGTTAGGCGCGGTAGTACTCGGCGCGCTGCCATGCGTGGTATGCGGCGCGCATGGTGTGATAGTTGTCGTTGGTGGGAGTCTCGCCCCAGATGGCGCGGAGGGTGTTGTAGGTGAAGTAGGTGCGGGCGGCGTTGAAGGCGTTGCTCATGTTCGGCTCCGGTGTTTGCTGGGGTCATTCCCTCCAGCCCGTTCTTTATAGCCCACTGAGAATTGAGCGCAAGCGAATTGCGCGAGATAATGAAAGAAAGCCTACAAGCGCAGGCGCTCGGGTACCTCGTCGGCGGGAAGCCAACCTGCCCACTTGGCACCGCGTAGAAGAACGCACAGGCGTCCAGAGAGCGGCCCGGGGCCGATGAACTTCCCCTCACGTTCTGGCGTCAGGTCAGGGTGCTCGCGCAGTCGGTTCCTTGTTCGTGTCGATTGTTTCATTCGGTCCTCCGTAACCAGAAAAGCCCCGGAGAGTGGGCGCGCCCTCCGGGGCTTCTGGTGGTTCGTGTTTGGCTCTCCAGGGTGACCGGCCTAGAGCCGGACGATCTTCGCGTCGGTCGCCTTCCGGGGGAGAATGGCGGGGCTGAACTTTCCGTCTCGCCAGTCCCTCATGCGGGAGACCGCTTTTTCGCGGCTGACGGGCGCGGCGTTCTTTGCTTCGGTCCATGCCTCATCCGAGATGGGGGACCAGACCTTGAAGATGATGGCCCACTCCTTCTCGGTGCCGAAGCGTGCGTTGATTCGGGCGGCGGTGTCGATGTCCAGTGCGTTCATTTTGCTCTCCGTGCCACTAGGGCTGTTTGTTTGGTTCGCTTGTCTATTCGGTTTTCAAGGAGCCGCTGGTTGGTGTCTCGTTCCCTCCAGCCCGTTCTTTATACAACACACAGAATTAGGTGCAAGCGAATACCAAAAGAAAAGCAAAAGAAATCAGAGAGAGTCAGCCCTGTCTACCTGCGGAGCCTCTCCCGCCACTGCTGGACAGCCTGGAACGTGACGCCATAGGCGCGACCGATGCTCGCGTGCGGGGCGTTGCTCGCGCACAGGGAGACCGAGCCCGGGTGCCTGCCCTCAAGCTCGACCGCGAACACATCGGCAGGTGTGGGCGGTCGCCCTCGCGGCTTTGCCTTGCGCTCTACGGGCGCGGGCTTCATCTCGGGTCGCTCTCGTCGCCACTTGTAAACGGTGGCAGCACTCACGCCCTGAGCCGCTGCAATGATGTGAGCAGGACCGTCGAACGGGTTGCACTCGGCACCCATGACGGCGACGGGCCTGCCCTTGCGCGCGGCGCACGCTCCCTCGTGCCCGTGGTCCAGGGCGCACAGGCTCCGGGCTGGGGTCTGTCCTGTGCATGTGGTCTCGTTGCTCATGGTGTTTCCTTGCCCGGTACGAAGCCCCGGGCGGGGCGGTGGGTTAGTTGTTGTCGGTCCAGTTGCGGGCAGCTTTGCTTGCGCCCTTCTCGGTCTTGTAGGAGCGGCTTGGCTTTGCGTGGGCGCAGACGAACTCGCCGTCACGCTCGACGCGACCGAAGAAGCAGAGGAACCAGCCATCGGCGTCGGTGAAGATTCGGGCGGCGCTTCGGGTCTTGTCGTTGGTAATGGTCTGCATGGTCTTGTCTCCCTTGCTGGGTCGTTCCCTCCAGCCCGCTCTTTATAGGACAAGCGAAACACGAGCGCAAGCGGAAAGGATGAGATAATGAAAAGAAGGGAGCGGGCTCGCGGACCTGTTAGGCCATCAGTCCCACGCGGACGGTCCACGAGCAGGAGCGCGGGTCGGGCTTTCCGTCGATGCCCTCGACCCAACCGTCCAGGGCGAGCACGCCAGCCACAGCCGCCCGCACGTCGCGCCCGTGGTCCATGTCCACGCCGACGTGGACGAAGCCACGCTGGGAGCCCTTGCCGACGCGCACCCGGACGGGGACGCCCGCAGCGGCGCGGAGGTCGGCGCGCAGGTACTTGCACAGGGCCTTGATGGTCTCGACGTGGACTAGCTCGATGGTGCTCATGGTGTCTCCCGGTACAAGGCCCCGTGCGGCTCTGGAGTGGTTAGGCGATGAAGCGGCGGACGGCGACCTGCTCGCATCCCATCGGGACCGAGCGGCCAGCGATGCCGCCGAGGTAGGTCGCGCCAGCCTCGATGATGTTGTGGCGGAAGGCGACACCGTTGGGGCCGGTCATCGTGACGTGGACCTCGGTGCCAACGATGGCGGCGGGGAGGTTGGCTTTGGTTGCTGCGGTGATGATGTCGGCGTTGGTCATCTTCGGCTCCGGTTCGCTGCGGGGTTGTTCCCTCCAGCCATTTGTTTATATTACAGCGGGCAAACCAGCGCAAGCGGAAAGGGAGAGATAATGAAAAGAACAGTGCGGGTGTTCGCAGGTAGACACTGCATTATATCACACTTAAAAAAAGAAGCGCAAGCGGAAAGGCGGGAAGATTAGGAATAGTCCCCAATGTATAGATTCCGTTGACAGTCGCGCCGCGCATGGTTCAGACTGCCCGTTAATGGGTCGCCGCCATCTCGGGCGTTAGTCGAATAATCAACCCGCCGGTCAGCGGGTCGCCGCCGATGACACGGGCGAAAAGGACCGGGCACAGGAGCCTAGTACTATGACCATCACTTTCGCAGCAGACGGCGGTGACCTCCGCGTCCCAGAGGTAGCAAACGCGCTGCTTCACGTCCTCCTCGTTGACCTCACCGACCTGTATCAGGTGGGCATGGTGAACCTTGGGGATATGGCGGGCCTCGGCTCGGACACCTCCAACGTCTCCCAGGTCGATCTCGACGACGCGATGACCGCTCCCGCTGAGGGCACGACCATTGCCATCACCGACCCGGGCACCGCATCGGTTCAGGTCGCCATCGCTCGGCAGGCCCTGCGCCGCTCGGCTACTGACCTGTTCATCGGCACGGGCGCTCCCGGCATGGCATACGACGCCGCTACGCTCGCTATGGACGCGCGCAACAGCATCGTCCTGCGCCGTACCGGACTCGTCGCTGCGCTGTTCTCGGCTGTCGCCAACACGGTCGGAACGACCACGGTGGACCTCGACGTTGATGACATCCGCGATGCAATGTTTCAGCTTCAGACAGCGCGGAACTCTCCCCCGTTTTTCTGCACGCTGTTTCCCGAGCAGCTCAACAACTTCCAGCAGTCTCTCTCCGGTGAGGGTGGCGCTGTGCAGTTTGAGGCAGCGACGGCGGGCATGATCCAGGCGAAGGGCCCCGGCTACGCTGGCAACTGGCACGGGATCGAGTTCTACAGCAGCGATCAGGTTCCGACCGCCAACGCGGGCGCGGACAGTAACGGTTGCATGTGGGCCCGTGGTGCCTTCGGTTACGCCGAAGCTGCCATCGCCCCGATGCTCTCGGCGGCTGGCGTCATCAAGTCGGCGGTGCCCGGAAACGCTGTGGCCTGGATCGAGGAGAGCCGCACGCCCGACCTCGGAACCACTGATTTCACGTACAACTACTACACGGGAGTTGTCGAGATCGAAGACCTCCGTGCGGTTGGAATCGTGACCGACCGATAGTCATCGCGTGAGCGGGTGCCTGGGGATAGTCCTAGGCACCCGCAACCGCACTCTAAGGGGAGCAATAAACATGGCGATTCCAGCGGGCAAGCGGTGGACTCCAGAGGATGCAGCAGACGCGACGGCGCTGCCACGCAGGTATGCAGCGGCGCGGGGTGAGTGGCGGTTCGTCCATTTGCCTGAGCGGTGGAACTGGAACGAGGACAGCGGCGAGTGGTTGCCTGCCCTCGCTGAGATGTCGTTCACGCCGGGAGTTAATGGGATCCGCTCACAGCGCGGTCGCCCGCTCAACGTGTCTGCGGCAAAGGGCCTGATCGGGGACAAGGGTGGCAACGTCATCGACCCGAAGGATCGACGCCTCGGCAAGTACCAAGGCTACCTCCAGAGCTTCAAAAACGACGGCGGCGGTGTCCGCTGGGTCTCGATCTTTGAGAACCCTGAGACGGTTGGCCGACGTGCCTACTGGACGCGGGACGCTGACGGGTACACAGACTTTTGCCGAGTGCTGATGGCTCAGGGTCTTGTGGACTCGATGAGCCAGCATGTGCTGCGGACGTATCTGGAAAAGCTCGATTTCAAGATCCAGAACTACGTCAAGAAGGTCGGCAGCAACCCGACCCACGAGGGCATCAGCGCGACCCTTGAGCGCCTCCGCGCTACTCGGTACGGCATGGAGAACGGTGTGGGCCTTGACGATTCCATCGCCATCCTGCGCGGCATCTCGCGTGAGACTGTGGACGTTGAGCCAGTGCCTGCCGAGCCCGTCAAGCGTGGGCCCGGTCGTCCTCCCAAGAAGCGTCCGCTCGCATGAAGCGGCACATTCCCGGCGAGGGTCTCGTGCTCCGCGCCTCGCGCCCGTCTGAGGTGCTCGGTGAGTCGGCAGGGAACCGCGAGAAGATGGAGCTTATGACCGGCCACCTCTACGAGACGAGCAAAGGGAACCTCTCCCTCGCTGAGTGTCGAGAGCAGGCCCGAGGATGCGCCCTGCGCGCAGACGCGAGGGGCAAGCGATGAAACTGAGCAAAGACGACATCAGCCGCGCACGCGCGAAGACAGCGCACGCCCACACCGGCAAGCGTGGAACCTCCCGGTGGGATGAGTCCGCTGCGAGGGCGCGCGTCGAATACGACGACACAGACCACACCCGTGCGGTCGTCTCCTTCGGCTCTGCCAAGGTAGAGGTTTACATCGGCGGCGGGCTCCGGTCCTACGCTCTCATCGAGGATGGACGCAAGCCGAGCAAGTAGCCGAGCCCACCGCCATCAACCACCGGCCAGCGTCGTCTGGCCCGTCCCGAAAGGACCGTGATATGGCACTCCCTAAGCGCCCCACAGCTAGCACCTACCGACCCAATGGGCTGAAAGCCGTCGCCTTTGGCGAGGTCGTCATCACTGGCGAGCAGGACGCAGAACTCGTCCCAGACGCTCCCGTCATCTCTTCTGGCTCTGGCGTTCCCACAGCTTCGCGCGGCAAGGGCTCTCTCTATCTCCGCGATGATGGTGCCAGCGCCTCCGAGGTGCTCTACGTCAACACGGACGGCGGCACCACTTGGGTCGTCGTCTCCGCTACCTGATAGGGGCCTCAACTCGTGCCTCAGCGGATCCTCTACACGGCTGACTTTCAACGTCCTGACTGGCTTGTCCGAGCCAGGACGCAGACGTTGCAGATGCCGCTGCGGCGTGACGGTGCCCTGGTTGCCCCCTCCAGTGGCACCGTCACAATTCAGGACAGCAACGGCGACGACATCATCACAGGTGGCGTCGTCGTCGTTGCCTCGTCCATTGCCACCTATTCGCTAGCGGCAGCGGCTATCCCTGCCACGCTAGAGTTCTCGGATTTCTGGCGGGAGATCTGGACCCTTGTAGTCGCCGGGGAGTCTCGGACGTTTGAGCGTTCCGCCGCTCTAGTGCGCGAGGATATCGTGCCAGTCGTCAGCGTCTCAGACATCAGGTCGAGGCACACAGACCTTGATGCAGCATTCACGGATGCTGAGGTACAGGGACGGCTCGATGCTGCCTGGGACGACGTGAACGCGCACCTACTGGCTCAGGGTCGCAAGCCGTATCGCATCCTATCCGCCTACGATCTGCGGGAGCCTCATCGCTGCCGTGCGTTTGAGCTGTGCTTTCTGGATATGTGGACCTCGGCCTCTGGCGGCAAGTATCGGGCGCTGGCTAAGGTCTACGCCGACAAATGCGCGCGGGCGTGGGATCTCCTGACCGTGGACTATGACGCCAACGACGACGGCATCACCTCGCCATCTGAGACGGGCCAGAGCGGATCTGCTCTCCTGTTCACGGGCGGCGTCGGGTCGTGGAGTCGATAGTGCCCGCCTCCCCCGAGACAACGCTGATGGATATCGTAGCCGCCGTGCGTGCGTCTGCATCCGCTCTGTCTGGCATCACTGACACGGGCCGGATCTTCCATCCTCGCGCGGCTCCGCAGCAGATGTCCCACCGCTCGTTCGCCATTAGCGTCCGCGCTCGGAACACCAACAAGTTCCGCTCAGACCCTCGCCGCAGTATGCGGAAAGCGGCAACCATCATCATCCGGGTCTCTCACCGAATGAACCCGCGCGATGAGGTCTCGGGCCTGCCCGAGATGCTGGCAGACCTTGAGAACATCGAGGCGGCAGTGTGGGACTCTGACGAGGCCCCGCTGAATGGTGTCGCCCGCGTCAAGACGGTGGTGATGAGCGAGCCCAACCCGACGCCTGAGCGGGAGTTCGTCCACACTGACATCACGCTGGACGTGGAGTATGTGCGGGACGCCTCGACCGTGATCGTGGTGGCGGCATGACCGTCGAGGTCTACGGGTTACAGGCGACCACTGACGCCATGCAGCGCGCCATTGCAGGCGGGTTGGATGCTGTCCTTGCTGACCTCATGGCGCAGCGTGCGGAGGATATGCAAGACGCCTTGCGAGGCGCGGGGCCCGGTGGAGGCATCACGCCCTTTGATACCGGGCGACTGCTGACGACTGCGGACCTCGATGTGACTGAGCACACTGTCATCTTTGAGAATGACGCGGCGGAACTCGGGCGCGAGTCTTATGCCGGGTTCGCCCACTTCTCGGGTGATGATGTCGGCGGGTATGCGCGCGACGTTGCCGCGCTGTTTCGCTTCACCTTCGGCCAACCGTTTGCCGATGAGCTTGAGCGGGTGACTGCGGAGATGCTCGATGCCAGCTAGCGGCTCAGTGGACATCAGCATAGACGTGGGCTCCCGACTCGGGAACGTCCCACGCTCCGCTGTGAGTGACGTACAGGCTGTGCTCGGTGGTCTGCGTCGGCAGTGGCGGGAGGATCTGATCGGCGTCTGGCCTGTAGAGACCGGGCGAAGCCTGCAAGGCTGGCAGAATCGAGTCAGTGGGCTCGTCTGGATCCTCCGCAACCCCGTGGACTATGCCGAGTTCGTCCATGTGGCGGGCGACACCACGGAGGTCTGGCGGTTCCTTGAGGCCCGCGCGGAGCAGTTGGTGTCCTCCGCGATGCCTGAGATGCGCGCTATCGTCGCCGCCGCTCGGGTGTCTGCTGGGGCATTCGCTCCCCCGCGCGCTGCTCGTGGGCTCTCTGGGGCTCTCGCTGGTGCTATTTTTCGGGCGCGTGCTGCGCTCAATATCCGCACAGGGCCCGCTCGTCGCGCCCGAGACCTTGCCGCCCTGCGCGGCAGAACACGAACGAGGTAGCCAATGGCTGAGTCCACAATTTGCAAGACCCTACAAGACGCCACGATTCAGTTCGCGGCTCTCGGTGGCGGCGCGTACAACACCACGACCGGCGCTCTCATCGGCGCGGCCAAGACCTACACGGTTTCCTTTGAGTCCGGTGATGTGTCCATCACCTACCCGTCCCGAGCGGTTAACAACTTCAAGGACCGCAACCGCATTACCTCCCCGCCGTCGCTCCGCTATGGCGCAGACACAGAGGGCAGCATCTCGTTTACGGGTTACTTCCGCGATGCCACTGATTCTGCGGTGGCGACCCTGAACGATCTGCTCGCCTCTCTGTCTGGCAATCCCTCGGGATACGTCGGCACCGATTGGGAGTCCACGATGGACTCGGCGGCTGGCGCTGCGGATGCTGAGGTCTTCTCGGTCGCAATGAAGCTGACGATCACGAACCAGGGCGACGGCACGGACACGCATGAAATCGCCTTCAACTACATCGTCGGCGGCGGCACCTACGCTGACGGCGACCCCTCCACCCTCTCGTTTACCGGGGTCATCAACGACCCTGTTGACGACTACTACCTCGGATAGCCATGAGCCTCTCTACTACCATCGCCGTGAAGGTCTCGGCTACCCGATCAGACACCCTCGACATCGGCACGCAGAAGGCGCTGCACGAGTTAGAGACCGCCCTCGGGTGGGCCTCTGGCACGGCGGTCTCGCAGGCTGATGAGATCTTCAGCGACAACCGTGGCATCTCGGCGGCAGCGTTTGAGAACTTCGACCTCACTTCTCTTTCGCAGTTGGACTCGTCTGGCTCGACCATCCGCACTGTCTCGTTTGCGTCGGTGAAATTGGTCTGGATCAAGAACCTCTCCACCGCTGGCTACATCAAGGTTGGCGGCGGCACGAACAACGGCAGCGCGGCGAATGCCTGGGCACTGGCTGGCGGCATGTTTGCGACTGATGCCAGCATCATCTCGATTCCGTTCGGCGGCGGCACGCTCTGGTATGAGCCGACCGGAGTGGCTGTGAGCAACGGCACGGCAGACACGCTGTCCATCGGTGCCATCTCGGAAACGCAGAAGGTGAGCATCATCATCATCGGTGAGTCCACCTAATGCCAGCACGCGCGGAGCGAGATGCCGCCCTCCTTGCCCTCGGATTGCTCTGGGAGCGGGGCGGTGGGCGTCTCGTCCTGCGCGATGATGGGACCACTATCAGCAGACACGCCCTTGAGGGCGAGCTAATCAGGGAGGCGCGCGTGGCGTGCTACCGGGCGGCGCAGGCTGGCGAGGGCCTGCTATCCCCGGAGCCATTGCGCGAGCCAGAGACAGAGCCAGAGCCAGAGCCGAAAAGGGGAGACGATGAGAGACCGACGCCGACCGAAGACGATCCCGCCTGACCACGCAAACTACTTCGCGCTCGATGTCGAGGGCAGGGGTGAGACGTGGTGGCGGGTGCCGTTCCCGATCTTCATCGCTCCGCTGCTACAGGCTCACGCTGACGCTGTGCTCCGAGACCAGTCGAGCCTTGAGCGCGCTATGGAGACGATGATGGTGGCTGGCGCTGCTATCGGACTTTGTTGGTGTGACCCTGAGCGGGAATTACATGCAGGGAAGCGGGAGCACGGTAGCGACCTCATTGGATACGGTGAGGCAGTGCTAGACGAACTCCACGACGACGGGTGGACAGCGGCGCAGGTTGGCGAGGTCGCGCCCGCAATCATCAAGCGGATCACGGCAGCGGCGGCGACAGCGAACAGTGAAGTGCAGGCTCGCGTGGGTTTTTCCAGAGCGCGGAGGGCCGAAGCTCACTGATGCGTATGGATATTGGATTGCACCTCCTCGGCGGCGACCCGCTCGGATACTACCGACAGCCGCCAGAGGTGCAGGTGGATCTGCTCGCGTATTGGCGCGTGATGAATGACAGGGACGGCGCGTGGCGCTGGGCATCCCTCGGGCCGATGCGCCTGGGAGACCTCGCGCGGTTCTCTGTTCGCACGGGCCTTTCTGATGTCATCAGCGGGGCTAGGGCATGGCTTGAGGGTCGAGGCGGCGTCAGGTTTCGGGGCCCGGTGATACAGGACGCTCATAGGTCGCTGTTGAACGCAAACGCTGATCGCGTAGGGGCGAGTAAAAAGGCCAGAGCATTCTGGCTCGGAGGCTGAGATGGCTGAGATTCGCCACGTCCTGACAGCGGACGCCGACCAACTTCTCCAGACGATGGAGGATGTGAACGGCGCTTTCGATGAGAACGCCGAGGCCACAGGGGACGCGGACAAGCAGAGCAAGCAGTTCACGAAAACCACAAAGGGTCTCGCTATTGGGCTCGCTGCCACGACGGCGCTAATGGCTAAGGGCGTGATGGTCGCCATTAACTATGGCGATGCCCTCGGCAAGATGAGCGAGAGGACCGGGCTCGCCGTCGAGTTCCTGTCAGGTCTTGACCTACTAGCGCAGAAGTCTGACACGTCGATCCAGACGTTGGCGCGTGGTGTCTCCACGCTATCAAAGGGCCTGCTTGACGCCACGATCAACGGCACCGGGCCCGTAGCTGATGGGCTCGCTGAACTCGGGATATCGGCAACGCAGGCGAACGGCACCCTTAAGGACTCGGAGAGTGTCTTTAAGGAGATAAGCACAGCCCTTGCTGAGATGGAAAACGGGACGGTAAAGACCGCCCTGGCTCAGAAGTTGTTTGGCGGCGCTGGTCGGGAGCTTATCCCACTGCTCAATCAGAGCGCCGATGGCATCGAGCGGAACATCAAGGCGAGTGAGGAGCTTGGGCTCGTCTGGTCTGACGAGGCGTCTCAATCCGCCGAGGACTTCAACGATGCCCTGACGGACCTAAAGAGCGTCTCTGATTCCTTCTTCAACGCGGCGGCTCAGTCCTACCTCCCGGTGCTATCAGACATCGTGCAGGGCGCTGTGCTCGCCGCTCGTGCGTTTATGATGTTGGGCGTGGCGCAGCGTGACGCCGACAAGGACGCCAGGGAGGGCGCACAGGCGGCGATCCGGGATCAGTCCGAGCGGGTGGTCGGGCTCAAGGAGCAACTCAAACTTCTCAAGGGCGATGGGGTCCGCATAGCCACTATCGGATGGACTGCCTTCCAAGAGGAGATCGCAGCGGCGACGGCAGAGTTAGACAACCAGATCCGCGTCCTCGACCGTCTCAACGGGGAGCTGGGAGCCGAGGCCGGACTAATCACCGATGAATCCCGGCTACTCAGGGACAGTGCGGCGGCGCGCGGCGAGGTGACTGACACGGTTGCCAAAGACTCGGACGCGCGGAAGAAGGCATCAGAGGAGGCGGCTGATGCCGCGTCAGCGGAGAAGGATCGGCTAGATCTTGCGGCAGAGGAGGAGGCAGAGCGGCTAGCGGCGGCGCGCGAGGCCCAAGAGGAGTTTGACGAGTTTCTGGAGGGCCGAAAGAATCGGGACATCGACCGCGCCGAGGCTGTCAAGCAGGCACGCATTGACGCGGAGGTCGCTGCCTTCGCAGTCGCTGGCGCGGTGGCTGACTCGCTAGTGAGCCTCACCGACCTCGTGTCAGATGCCGCAGTCAATGCCACAGAGAAGGACAGCGAGGCGCGCAAGAAGGCGCTCAAAGAGCAGTTCATTGCGACGAAGATCGCCGCCATCGCTCAGGCTCTCGTGAACACTGCGCTTGGCATCTCAAACGCTATCGGCAACGCGCCGAACCCGATTGTGGGCGCGATCCTCGGCGTGGTTGCTGGCATCGCTGGCGGCATCGCTGTTGCTGCAATCGCTGCAAAGCCTCCCCCGCAATTCCACGATGGCGGCATGGTGAGTGATGAGATCGATATCAGGGCTCGCTCTGGCGAGGTCGTGGTGCCGAATCCAGAGGTGCGGGCAGCGGGTGGCGTTGAGGGAGTCGCCGCTGCGCTCGGCTCGGGTGGCGGTGGATCGTTTACAATCGTCCAGAAGCTCGACCATAAGGTGGTTGACGCACAGACCCACAGCGCCGTCAGACGTTCTGGGTCTCCTTTGGATTCCGCGCTACGGGCAACGAATCCGCGCGGCACGGGCCGACGAAACCCCTACCAGTCGAGGGCCTGATTCATGGGCATAGACCGCAGCGGAACGAGAGACCTACGCGGAATGCTCGTTCCAGATCCGCGCATCACCACGAAAAACATCACGGCTAAGGACCACGCCACGGCGGGTCTCCGGTCTGACTACACGGAGTCTGGTCGGTTCGCAGGACCATCGGAGCCAGATCAGAGCACGAATCTGATACTCCGCACGTCAGGATCGCAGAGCGCAGACGGCGACATTGAGATCCGCACTCAGAGGAGCGGAGGCGCGCTGATAGAGGGCGCGGGGTTCGTCTACCGGGACGTGGCAGCAGGAGACACCGCAACGCAGTACAAGGGCACTGACGGCGCAGCAGTGGTCACTGACTGGGAACCCCTCCTCTACACGACCACAACAGAGGGCGCGAATATCCGCCCTCATGTGATCCGCCTCCTGAGCGGGCATCTACTCGCTAGCTATTCCGTGACCAGCCTAGGCGTCGTCAGGATAAGGCGATACGACCCGAATACGAGCGACTGGACGAACGTGGACCTTGGCCCGACGAACGCGGGAACGGGATACATCACGGGAGCGGTCACGCTCTGCCAGTTGAGCAGCGGGCGCGTGCTGTGCTTCATACTCGCGGTCGAGCAACAGCAGATCGACGCCTACTATTCAGACGACGACGGGACTAGTTGGACCGCTGGCGGCTATCGCGTGCTTGATGCTGGCGTGACATACGCGACCATCACAGACATCCGAGTGGCTTACTCGCCAGAGACGCAGGAACTTCTTTTGTTTGCTTTATGGGCGAACACCGCAACCTCTCAGGCGACTGCAACGCAGTATGCGTCCGCAGACCTCGGGACCACGTTCACGCGCGTTCTCCTCGATTGGGAGGTGTCAACGGGCGAGAGTATCGAGACACTCGACATCGTTCCGATCCTCGGCGGCGGGTTCATGGTCGTCTACATTGACGAGCAACCTGCCAACGATGACCTGTGGCGCAGGCGTCTCGGCTCGGCGTTTGATCGCGTGAATACGGCGGAGCGGTCAGAGCCTGACAACGCAATCACTGCACTGGACGACGTGACTGCATGGGCTGACGAAGACGGCACCATGTGGCTCATCGTCGGTGATGGGTACACAGGCTCTAAGAGCCGTCTTGGGGCGATGTACAGATCGCTCGATCAGGGCGACACATGGGAGGACGGCGCAGACACACAGGGCACCTATTCGCTCCACACAGGCACGACGACGACCAATAGGCTGACCAGATACTCCGCGATGTCCATCGGCGGGAGGACCGCTCTGGTGTCCCACTGGACGGCGGGGACGAGCGCATACGATCCCGGGAGCACTGGCGTCCTCTGGTATGGCGGGCACTCGTCACAAACGGCACCGGTCGCCGCCCCGGTCCCGGGCCTCGACCTGAGCAACAACGATTACAGAGACGTTGACTACATCGCATGGGGGCATCAGCGCAGCGGCACGAACCCAGGCGGCATCTGGTATCCGGTGGAGACTCCCACCTCGGTAGATTGGACGGGTGCGGGCGCAGGCTCAGAGGCCCTGATCACAGCGGGGTCATTGCAAATCACGACCACTGCGGGTCAGTCGCGCGACCTGAGCAGGACAGAGACGGATGATTCTGTCTCCGCTGTCTTCCTAGATTTTGAGGTCGATATCGACGCGGGAGACGGAAGCACATCAGCGGAGGAGATCGCCTTTATTGTCCGACTCGCGGATGGCACATTTCAGTATGAGGTGCAAGTGCGGTGCTCCTCCGCTGGATACAGAGTCTATGACGTGAACGCATCGGCCAATGTCGGTGCGGCTGTGGCGTTTGACCTCACGGAGCCTGGGCATATCAGGCTGGCGATGGATGACCACGGACACGTCAAGACGTGGCACGGCAGAGGCGGGCACGCGCGGGCGTTCTATGCGGGCACCACAGGCTCAGGGCTCACGGATGGCGGCGCGGGAGCGGCTAACCTAATCTCGTGGGGTCACTCTGGCGCAGCGGCAAACGTGTCCCGCTGGACGCTCGTGGGTTATTGCTTCTGGCCTCACCGATGGTCAGGGACGCAGACCGACTCTCTCGCGGCTTCGTGGGCCAACCCTATCGACATCCACCCGAAGTCATACCCGACAAATGGGCCCGCCCTGCTTCACGATTCGGTGAGCATCGAGGCGATATCTGGCCCGAGCTGGATCGGTGAGACCCAGCGAATCAAAACCGCGTATACGCGCCCGATCTCTGCCGTTCACCCAGGCGTGTCTCCGTCTCCGTCGAGAGACTGGCAGGCGGCCGAAGACGGCCACACATACGACATCGTATGGGATCTTGAGAGTGAGGCGGCGTTCGCAGATTCGTTCTGGGAGTCGTCCTCTCTCGGGGCGTTCCTCTCGGGTAGCAACCTCACATCATGCAAGGTACAGGGCAGCGTATCCGGCGCATCCTGGGTTGATCTGATCACCCTGAGCGCATCCACCGGGTACAGCGAACTACCGTTCCATCGACACGGGCGGATGATCGAGCCAGACACGGGGACCGCGCCCTCTGGC
>TARA_R110000787_G_scaffold6861_47_pt1 | contig 23551 bp, 23 predicted proteins | sample TARA_R110000787 | Tara Oceans TARA_R110000787 (sample SAMEA4397920) | marine metagenome | biome: Polar Biome; feature: [DCM] deep chlorophyll maximum layer (ENVO:01000326); material: water (ENVO:00002006), including particulate matter (ENVO:01000060) such as... | depth 35 m | reverse complement strand
GCATTCCTTCTCTCAATGCTTGGTCATATGCGATAGCCCTCCCCCGCAGGGGGAGGATGAGGAACGGTGCAAGGCAATCTATGTCAACGAACTGGCGGGGCGGCACGGGCTGACGGTCTGAAGGCGTCAGTTCGCCTTCACCACTCGCCACACCACGCCGCCGACATCGTCGCTGACCAACAGCGCGCCCTTGGCGTCCGCAGTCACATCGACCGGGCGGCCGCGCGCATTGCCATCGGCGTCGAGAAAGCCCGTCAACACATCTACCGGCTTGGCCTTGCCCGCCTCGCCATCGGCAAAGCCCACGAACACGACCTTATAGCCTGCCGCCGGCTTGCGGTTCCAACTGCCGTGCAGGCCAACGAACGCGCCGTCGGTGTAGGGCGCGCCCAGCGTTACCGTGTCGGCGAAGGTCAGCCCCAGCGGCGCAACATGATTGCCCAGCGCATAATCGGGTCGCTTGGTATATTCGCGCAGTTCCGGCCGCTGCGGCTGGACCCGGCGATCCTCATAACCGCCCCAATAATTCCACGGCCAGCCATAAAAGCCGCCAAATTCCACCCGCGTCAGATAGTCGGGGACGAGATCGGCGCCCAGCATGTCGCGCTCATTGACCACGCCCCACAGCGCGCCGCTGGTGGGCTCGAAGGCGAGGCCGACGGGATTGCGCAGGCCCGACGCGAAGATGCGATAGCTGCCATCCTTGGGATTGACCTCCAGCACGGACGCGCGGTTGGTCTCGGTCTCCATCCCGTTTTCGCCGATATTGCTGTTGGACCCGACACCGACATACAGCAGCCCATCGGGGCCAGCCGCCAGGCTGCGGGTCCAATGCATATTGGGGGCCTGGGCGGGCAGGTTCAGGATCTTGCGCCCCGCCACGCTGATCTTCAGGTCGCCTGGCTTATAGGGAAACGCCATCAGCGCGTCGGTGTTGGCGACGTAGAGCGTGTCGCCGACCAGCGCCATGCCATAGGGCGAATTGAGACCGGTGAGAAACGGCGTCTTCGTTTCGGCGCGGCCATCGCCATCGGCGTCGCGCAGCAGGGTGATGCGATTGGCCGATGGATCGCCCGCGCCAGCCTTCGCCATCAAATAGTTCATCACGCGCTGGACGATCCCGTCCTTGGGCCGGGGCGGGCTGTTGGTTTCCGCCACCAATATGTCGCCATTGGGCAGGCGCAGCATGGCGCGGGGATGAACGAGACCATCGGCAAAGCGCATCACGTCAAGACCCTGTGCCGCAACTGGCTGTTCCCCGCCGGTCCATGGCTTCACCTCGGCGATATTGATCGTCGGGATCATCTCTCTGCGTGGCCTGGTGATGGTCGGTTCGCGCCCCGTATCCGCGCCGGGCGGCAACTGCGACGTGTCCCCCTGCGCGAGATACAGGAACGCGCCGCCGGTGACGGCAAGGGCGATGAGGGGGAGGGCGATCAGATGCTTGTTCATGCCATCCCATTTATGTCGCCGCGCCGCGCCGGGCAAGGCGGACAGGCGGGCTTATTTGTCGCGTTCACGCAGCCATAGCAGCACGGCGATCAGGATACCGAGCGCCAGCCCAGACAGCAGGCCGATGCTGGGCTGTCCCATCAATCCGCCCGTGATCGCGCCGCCCAGGATCAGGAAGGCGATGATGGCGCCCGCGCCGGTGGGGTCTTTCTTGCGGTTCGTCATGGATTGCCCTTGCCACGGCGCAGCGGCCAATGCCAGCGGCTTTGATCGGCGATCGAATGGGCGTCGTTTCGGGACAGGCGGTGCCATTGCAGGACGCATTGTCCCGCAATGGGACTTGGCTAACGCCCCGTTTACGATGTTGGCCCGCCATCAGAGCCAAAGCGGGGAAATGGCACGGCAATTGAAGGGCTTGCTCCAATATCCTATTACAATAATATCGGGGGTCCCAATGCAGCTACCATATCTTTCGGGTCGAAAGAGCTATGAGGATGCGTCGGAACTGATCACGATATTCGGGGCGGATGCGGGCTATGAAGCCGCCGCCCGTGCCGACCGCAGCCTCGACCTTGGCAATCATATCCATTTTTGCCACTGGCGTCAGATCGAGCGGTTGATCGTCCTGCTGGCCCATGACCAGCCGCTCGGCACCATTCACTGATTGGCGGCTTTAGAGCCGCAAGCCCGCCGTTTCGGGCAGGCCCGCTAGAATGTTGAGATTTTGCACCGCCGCCCCGGCCGCGCCCTTGCCCAGATTGTCGAGCGCCGCCACCAGCCGCGCCTGACCGCTGTCGGCATGGCCGAACACGAACAGCGCCAACCGGTCGGTCGCGCCGACATGTTCCAGTTCGACCTGTCCCATCGCGGCGCTTTCGCTCAAGGGCGCGACGCTGACCAGCGGCGACCCGGCATAGGCGTCCGCCAGAGCCGCATGCACGTCCTCCAGCGACGGCGCACCCGGCATGGCGCGTAGTTGCAGCGGCACTTCCACCACCATGCCGCGATAGCCGTTGGCGACGGCCGGTGCGAACAGGGGGGGATGGACCAGCCCGGAATAGCGGGTCATTTCGGGCACATGTTTGTGACCAAGGCCAAGCCCATAGGCGCGGAACGCCGTCGGTGCGCCCTCTGCCCCTTCATATTCGGCGATCATCGCCTTGCCGCCGCCCGAATAGCCCGATGCGCCCGACACGGTCACTGGCCAGTCGGCAGGCACCAGTCCCGCAAGCGTCAGCGGCCGAATGAGCGCCAGAAAGCCGGTCGGCCAGCAGCCGGGGTTGGCCACGAAGCGCGAAGCCGCGAGCTTTTCGCGATGGCCCGGCTCCAGTTCGGGGAAACCATAGGTCCACCCATCCGCCACGCGATGCGCCGTCGATGCGTCGATCACCCGCGTATGATCATTGTCGATCAAGGCTACGGCCTCGCGCGCCGCATCGTCGGGCAGGCACAGGATCACGATATCGGCCGCGTTCAGCGCATCGCGCCGCGCCGCCGCATCCTTGCGGTCCTTCTCATCCAGCGTGATGAGCGACAATTCGGGGCGGCCCGCCAGCCGGTCGCCGATTTCGATGCCGGTCGTGCCGACGCCGCCGTCGATAAAGATAGTATGGCTCATGCGCCGATCCTCCGCCGTGCGATGATGGGTTGGGCATGGTCGTCGGCCAGACGCGCGACGACATCGGCCAGCGGCTCCTTGACCACCGCCATCCAATGCGCGTTGGCGTGCAGCAACGTCTTGCCATCGGTCATGATGCCGACATGGCCCGGAAAGAAAATCAGGTCGCCTCGGCGCAGCGCCGCGTCGCTCTCGATCGGCAGGCCGATGCCTTCGCATTGCAGGTCGGTGTCGCGCGGCACCGCCATGCCGCACTGGCCAAGCGCGACCTGCACCAGGCCCGAACAGTCGATCCCGCGATGCCCGCGCCCGCCCCACACATAGGGCTGGCCCAGGTAGCGTTCGGCGATCGCAACCCAATCGGTGGCCGGGTCGCTGATCGGTGCGGCGTGGCGGACGTGGATATAGCCTTCGGCGCAGCTGAGAAACGCGCCCTCGACCTCCCCGGTAAACAGCGCGCCCATGGGCCAATAGTCCAACACTTGCGACTTGATATCGGGCTTGCGAAACAGGGGCGCTGTCTGCGCCACGATGCGGTGGCTCGCCGTTTCGGCGACGTCCAGCGCCTCGCGGCGGATATAGCCGACATAGCCGTCATGGCCGCAAAAGCCCCAGGCCCAGTCCGTCATCACGTCAAGCGCATGGAAGGTTTCGCCACGCAAAAGTTCGGTGACGGCTTCGGCACCGGGGGAGGGAGCCGACAGGATCGGCGTGCCAGGCATGACGCAAGTCAAGGGGACCGCGCGCGCATAATGGGCGGAAAACAAAATGCCCGCCAGCGCCAGGTCGGCCAGGTCGCCCCGGGCGGCATGAATACGGCGGTCAAGCGCGACCGAACGGCCGTCCAGCTTGAACCGGCTTCTTTCAGGCGGTGCGTTCCGCTTTGCTGTTGTCGTGCCTATCATCGCGCGCGGTTCCTGCGATGAAATGATGAAAGGCGTCAAGGAATTCCGCCCCTTTGGGGGTCCGGGTGATGAAAATATTGCGCCGATCGGCCACATCGCGCTCGCGACGGAGATAACCCAGCGCCGATAATTTGTTCAGTGCGCGGGTAATGACGGGCTTGGACACGTGCAGCGCTTCCGCAAGACCGCGCACCGTATGCGGCCCGGCCCCGATATAGACGGTCATCATCAACGCCATCTGACGGTTGGTGAGGTCGGGTTTCCCCGACCGGACATAATCCACCAGCGTCCGCATCCAGTGGCGAAGCGGCTGAACCCCGGGGCGTTCAATGGCGGCAACCTGATCTTGTGCTGTGAGGACGTTCATGCGGGCTTAACGCATGATGCCCAATCCGGTTGCGTAACGTCCAGGCGGAATGTGACGCTTTACGTATCCGGCCAGTAACGCTGCTGCAGCAGGCGGAACACCGCGCGCATCCCCAGCGCTTCGCCGCCTTTCGGGCGGCCGGGCTTGGCCGATGGCCGCCAGGCGAAGGTATCGAGATGCAGCCATGGCGTATCGTCGGGCACGAAACGCTGCAGGAACAAAGCAGCGGTGATCGCGCCGGCAAATCCGCCTTCGCCCGCATTGTTGATGTCGGCGATGTCGGACTTGAGCATATCGGCATAGCCCTCCCACAAAGGCAGCCGCCAGGTCGGATCGTCCACATCCGTCCCGGCCTGGGCCAGATCGGTCGCCAGTCCGTCGTCATTGGCGAACAGGGCAGGCAGGTCCGGCCCGACCGCGACTCGCGCCGCGCCGGTCAGCGTCGCGAAATCGACGATCAGTTCCGGCTTCTCCTCCGCCGCGCGGGCCAGCGCGTCGCCCAGCACCAGCCGCCCTTCGGCATCGGTATTGCCGATCTCGACCGTCAGCCCCTTGCGGCTGCGCAATATGTCGCCGGGGCGGAAGGCGTTGCCGCTGATCGCATTTTCTGCCGCCGGGATCAGCAGGTGCAGCCGCACCGGCAGCCGCGCCGCCATGATAAGCTGCGCCAGCGCCAGCGCATGCGCCGCGCCGCCCATATCCTTCTTCATCAGGCGCATGCCCGACGACGGCTTGATGTCCAGCCCACCGCTGTCGAAGCTGATGCCCTTGCCGACGATGGCGATGCGCGGCGCAGCCGGATCGCCCCAGTTGAGTTCGATGAGGCGCGGGGCGAAGTGCCGGTCGGCGGCCCGCCCGACCGCGTGGATCATCGGATAGCCCTGCGCCAGAGCATCGCCGCGCGTGACCACGACCGTCGCGCCAAAGGGTTTGGCGACGGTTTCGGTTGCCGCTTCCAGTTCGGCCGGCCCCATATCGGCGGCGGGCGTGTTCACCAGATCCCGCACCAGCGCGACCGCCCGCGCCAGATCGATCGCCGGCGCGATCCGCGCGACGTCGCTGGTCAGCAACTGGCGCGACCCCACCACATTATCCTCGCGGCGGTAGCGGTCGAACCGATGCTGCGCCAGCAGCCAGCCTAGCATCGCCGCACCGGGCGATCCCTCGGCCAGGCGATAGCGCCCTTCGGGCAGCGTCTCGGCCAGGCGCGCCAGGCACCAGGGGCCAAGCGCCCCCTTATCCGCTACCCCGGCAACGACCATCCAGTCGCCCTCGCGCTCGGCTGGCAGGATCGCCGTCTCATGCGGCTTGGCCCGGAATTTCTGTGCCGCCAGCAGCGCGCGGGTCTGGTCCGGGCGGGTCGCGAGCCAAGCGTCCAGCGCCTTGGCCTCGACCAGGTGGATGATATGGGCAGGCTGGCCAGTGTCGGCTTTGATGCAATCGGCAAAATCGGTCATGGCAGGCATGTAAGGGAAAGGCGCGCGTCAAGGGAAGGCGAAACATTCATCGCCCGCCCCGCACGTCCGGCCCTTTCTTCCTTTGCACTATCGCGCGCGTGGGCCTAGCCTTTGGCGCATAACCATAGCCAAAGGAGAGTGACGATGCTTCATGCAGACGACCGCGGCCTTCAGGCCCTTCGCGCGCGCGCCTATACGCTCGCGGAAACCGGGAAATTCGACACCATTCGCGCCGTCGAACAGGCGCTGATCGCGGAAGGCTGGCCGAACGCCGCGCAGGCGCTCGATAGCGAATATGCGCGCAAGGCGGTCGGCGAACGATGCCGCATGGCGCAGGCGCATTGATGCGGCAGGCCTATGCGATAGGCGGCCTGGCCGCTGCGCTGCTGGTCGCAGCCTGTGCCCCGTCATCCGACACGGTCGAGGGCAATGCGGCCGAAAATGAAGCCGCCGCCCGCTATGCCGATCGCATGGCGGGCACACCGCCGCCCGCGCCGCCCTCCAAGCCCTTTGCGGTCAAGGAAACGGCGGGCGGCCTCGAATTCGCCTACGCTTATCCGGCGGAGGCCGCCGCCGTCCCCGCGTTGGTCGACAAGTTCGCGCGTGAGATGGCCGCGACCAAGGCCGATGCGCTGAAAATGGCGAAGGAAGACAGCGCCAGCGCGAAACAGTCCGGCTATCCCTTCCGCCCGCACAGCCTGGAAACAAGTTGGAGCGTTACGGCCGACACGCCCCGCTTCCTCGCGCTCCAGTCGCAAACCTATGTCTATACAGGCGGCGCGCATGGCATGAGCGCCTATGACGTGGTGCTATGGGACAAGGCGCGCAGCCGCGAAACCAGCGTCAAGGCGCTGATGACGGCACCCGCTGCCTTCTCCACCGCGATCCGCGACCGTTTCTGCGCCATACTCGACCAGCAACGCGCCGAAAAACGGGGCGAACCTGTCGTGCGCGGTGACGATGACTTCACCCAATGTATCGACCCGATGGAACAGGTGCTGGTGCCGACATCGAAGGATGGGAAACTGATCGACGGTCTGACCGTGGTCGTCGGCCCCTATAGCGCCGGACCCTATGCCGAGGGCAGCTATGAAGTCGCGCTGCCGGTGGACGCGGCGATGCGCGATGCGATCAAACCCGACTATCGCGATGCGTTCGTGGCGGTAGAGTAAACCCCGTCATCCCAGCGAAAGCTGGGATCTCCCTATCTTTTTTCTAGCACCATAAAAGAAGCGGGATCCCGGCTTTCGCCGGGATGACGGGCATTCCTGAACTAAACCGGCACGCCATAAAGATCATGCTCATCGGCATCCTCGATCAGCACGCCGAAAATATCGCCCGCCTTCCGCCCTTCGCCGACATCGCGCAAAAACACATTGCCGTCGATTTCCGGCGCATCGGCCTGTGACCGCGCGGTGGCACCGATGCTGCCATCCTCCTCGTCCGGCTCGCCGACTTCGTCAATTATCACCGGCAGCACGCGCCCGACCTTCGCCGCCAGCTTGGCGGCGCTGATCGCGGCGGTCTTTGCCATGATCCGCTGATAGCGTTCTTCCTTGACCGCTTCGGGCACCGCGCCGGGCAGGGCGTTGGCCGCAGCCCCTTCGACCGGTTCGAAGCGGAACGCGCCGACACGGTCCAGCTGCGCCTCATAAAGCCAGTCGAGCAGATATTGGAAATCCGCCTCCGTCTCGCCGGGGAAGCCCACGACGAAGCTCGACCGGATCGTGATGTCGGGGCAGATCGCGCGCCATTTATGGATGCGATCCAGCACCTTGGCTTCATTGGCGGGGCGCTTCATCGCTTTCAGCACCGACGGCGATGCATGCTGGAACGGGATATCGAGATAAGGCGTCAGCAGCCCTTGCGCCATCAGCGGAATGACCTGATCGACATGGGGATAGGGATAGACATAGTGCAGCCGCACCCAGGGGGCGTTGCCGTCCGCGTCCCGCAACTGGCCGAGTTCGCGCGCCATGTCGGTCATGTGTGCGCGCACCTCGCGGCCCTTCCACTGGCGCGGCTCATGCCTTGTATCGACGCCATAGGCCGACGTATCCTGGCTGATGACCAGCAATTCCTTCGTCCCCGCCGACACCAGCTTTTCCGCCTCGCGCAGCACCGCGTCGATGCGCCGCGATACCAGATCGCCCCGGATCGAGGGGATGATGCAGAAGGAGCAGCGATGGTTGCAGCCTTCGGAAATCTTCAAATAGCTGTAATGGCGCGGCGTCAGTTTGAGGCCACCTTCGGGGACCAGGTCGACAAAGGCGTTGGGGATCGGCGGCGATGCATCATGCACCGCATTGACCACCTGCTCATATTGATGCGCGCCGGTGACGGCCAGCACTTGCGGGAATTTCGCGCGGATCAAGTCCGCTTCGTCGCCCATGCATCCCGTGACGATGACGCGGCCATTTTCGGCCATCGCCTCGCCGATCGCCTCCAGCGATTCTTCCTTCGCCGAATCGAGAAAGCCGCAGGTGTTGACCAGCACGACGTCGGCCCCGGCATAATCGGCGGACATCTGATAGCCGTCCGACCGCAGCTTGGTGAGGATGCGTTCGGAGTCCACCAGGTTTTTGGGACAGCCGAGCGAAACCATGCCGATCTTCGGCGCGTCAGGAAATTTGGTTGCCATGATGGTCGCGCACATAGGGATTTGTGCGCGCAATGTCACGCGCCGCCGTCAGCGTGCCGGGTTACGACCGGTCCTGGCCATCGCCCTCGGCGATTTCGATAATGGTATCGCCGGTCTGAAGCGCCTGCGCGCCTGCTTCCCAAAAGCCGATCGGCCGCTCGTCGCGATAGACACGCACGCCAAGGCCGGTGGTGACGGCGGAGAGCGGCTTGCCGATTTCATCGGGCAGAACCAACCGCTCGTTCAGCCGCACGCGCCCGCCCGATGCCGCCAGATCGGCCATATAATCGGCAATATGCTTCCCGCTGGTGCTGCCCGCCATCAACAGTCCGGCAAAGCTGACCGGGTTGATGACAGTGGTCGCGCCGGCTTGCCGCGCGGGCAATTCATTATCTTCGTTGCGCACCACGATGCTGATCGGAATGCGCGGGGCCAGATGCCGCGCGGTCAGCGTGATGAGGATCGAGGTATCGTCGCGCCCGGCCGACACGATCATGCTGCGCGCCCGGTGGATCGCCACATCCTTCAACACGCTGTCGCGGGTCGAATCGCCGCACAACACATTGCAGCCTTTCGACTCGGCCAGTTCCAGCGCCTTGTCGCTGCCATCGATCACCACGATCTCGCGCGGGTTGGTGCCGCGCGCCAGCAATTCGCGCACCGCTTCCTGGCCACTGGTGCCAAAACCGGTAACGACGATATGATTGTGCAGATCGGCCTGAATACGTGCCATGCGCCACCTGTAGAGGATATTGCGGAGGAAGAGATTATAGGCCGTGCCCAGAAAGATGAGCCAGACGAACAGTCGGATCGGTGTAACGAACAAGGCTTCGAACAGCCGCGCTTCGGGCGTGACCGGGACGATGTCGCCATAGCCCACGGTCGTCACGGTGACAGTCGTGAAATACAGCACGTCGATGAAGCTGATATGATCGTCGAGATTGTCCTTCAACCCATCGCGGCCGATCCAGTGCAGCCCCAGCACCAGCGTGATGAGCCCGAACACCAGCCCGACGCGCCAGGTGATGTCGACCCACATCGGCATCGACGAACGCCGCCGCAGGAAGCCCTCGGTGCTGGGGGAGGTGGCGCGTGGCTTGACGTTCATAGCGGCGGCAACTGGGTGACGGGGTTGACCGGCACCCGGTCCTTGCGCAGTTCGAAATGCAGCTTGGGCTGGCTGGCATAGCCGGTATCGCCGGTCAGGCCGATGACCTGGCCCCGCGTCACCTTCTGCCCGCGCACCACATCGACGCGGCTGGCATGGCCATAGGCACTGACCCAGCTGCTGCCATGGTTGATCAGCACCAGTCCGCCGAACACCGCCACCTTGTCCCCGGCATAGGCGATCACGCCATCGGCGCTCGCCTTGATCGGGGTGCCTTCGGACACGCCGATGTCGATGCCATTATTCTTGGCGCCACTGGCACCAGGGCCGAAGCGCGAGACGATGCTGCCTTTGACCGGCCAGGCGAAATTGCCGGTCAGGCGGCTCGGCTGGGCGATCGGCACATTGCTCGGCAGCGGCCGGGGCGCGGCGGACGCCACCGCCACCGGCGCATTCTCCGCCGCGGCGGGCTGGCCGCCGGTCAGCACATCATCGATGTCGATGCGAAAGGCGGCGGCGCGCTGTTCCAGGTCGGGTGCGCGCACCGGCGTATTGCCGGGCAGCAGCAGACGGCGTCCGCGCCGCAGCGTATAGGGTTCCTCCAGCCGGTTCACCGCCACGATCTCACTCCAGGGCACGCCATAGGCGGCGGCGATCGCGATCCCGGTCTCGCCCTCGGCCACCTGATGATAGCGGCCGCCGGGGATGGACAAGGCCTGCCCGGCGCGCAGCAGGAAGGGCGGGACAAGGCCATTGGCCAGCGCGATCATGTCCGATCCTACGCCGGTGCGGTTGCCGATGCCCAGCAGCGTATCGCCCGGCTGCACGACATAGCGCGATGCCGCGACCGTCTGCGCATCGGCCACCACTTGCTGCGCGGTCCATACCGGTTCCTGTTCGACCAATTCCACGGTGGACGCATCGGCGTCCAAACGCGGCGGCGGCGTGTCGCCGCGCGTGCGGGCGCTCTCGGTCGGGATGCACCCGCTCAGCAGCAGCGTGCCAAGAACAAGGCCAAGCGGGAGGTGCGGACGCAACATCAGCGCCTGTCTATCGCATTGCCGCCGACTTGCCACCCCCTGTCTGGTCAGGCGGGGAAGGCTGCTGCCGTTACCGCCATGGCGCTGTCCTGCGTCAGGTCATAGTGCAACGGCGTGACCGTGATATAGCCCTGCGCTATCGCCGCCAGATCGCTGCCTTCGGGCACCGCATCGCTGCTGCCCAGCGAGAACCAGTAGTAGCGATAGCCGCGCGGGTCGGTGCCCTCGACGATCTTGGTGCGATCGACATCATGAAAGCCCTGCCGCACCACGCGAATGCCCTTGACCGCGTCGGGGTCTATCGCGGGGAAATTGACGTTGAACAACATGCGCGGCGTCACGGGCAGCGCGATCAGCGGGCGCAGCACCCTCTCGCCCCAGGCTTCCGCCGCGGCGAAGGGTACATCGTCGCCCATCCCCGATCGGGCATAGACCTGGCTCAGCGCGATCGACCGTATGCCCGAAATCGTCCCCTCCATCGCGGCGGCGACCGTGCCCGAATAGGTCACGTCCTCGGCCAGATTGGCCCCGCGATTGACGCCCGACAGGATCAGGTCCGGCTTGGCGTCCTTCATCAGATGCCCCACCGCCATCATCACCGCGTCGGTCGGGGTGCCGGTGACGCTATAATGCTGTTCGCCATGTTTGCGGATGCGCAGCGGCCGGGTCAGCGTCAGGCTATGCCCGGCCCCCGACTGCTCCTCGCTCGGCGCGACGATCCAGATATCGTCGGACAAGGTCCGCGCGATCGCCTCCAACACCTTGAGGCCCGGCGCATGCACGCCATCATCATTGGTCAAAAGGATACGCATAGCCAAAAAACTCCGTTCGCCCTGAGCCTGTCGAAGGGCATTCCCTCTTGAAGAAAAGAACGGGGCTTCGACAGGCTCAGCCCGAACGGAATCTTATTTCGGGGTAAGCACCGTCACCCCACCCATATATGGCAACAGCACGTCCGGCACGATCACGCTGCCATCGGCCTGCTGATAATTTTCCAGCACCGCCACCAGCGTCCGCCCGACCGCCAGTCCCGATCCGTTCAGCGTATGCAGGAAGCGCGTCTGCTTCTCGCCTTCGGGCTTGTAGCGCGCGTTCATCCGCCGCGCCTGGAAGTCGCCGCAGTTGGAGACGGAACTGATTTCGCGATAGGTCGCCTGGCTCGGCAGCCAGACTTCCAGATCCCATGTCTTGCGCGCGCCAAAGCCCATGTCGCCGGTGCAGAGCAGCATCTTGCGATAGGGCAGGGCAAGCGCCTGGAGGATACCCTCCGCCGCCGCGCACATGCGGTCATGCTCGACCTCCGATTCCTCGGGCGCACAGATGGTGACCAGTTCGACCTTCTCGAACTGATGCTGGCGAATGAAACCGCGCGTATCGCGCCCGGCCGACCCGGCTTCGGACCGGAAACAGGGGGTCAGCGCGGTCAGCCGCACCGGCAGGTCGGCCAGCGGCACGATCTGGTCGGCGACTAGGTTGGTGAGCGACACTTCGGCGGTGGGGATCAGCCAGCGGCCATCCGTCGTGCGGAACAGGTCTTCGGCAAATTTCGGCAATTGCCCGGTGCCAAACAGCGCCTCGTCGCGCACCAGCAATGGCGGGTTGGTTTCTTCATAGCCGTTCACGCCGGTCTGGGTGTCCAGCATAAACTGCGCCAACGCTCGGTGCAGCCGCGCCATTTGTCCCCGCAGCGCGGTGAAGCGCGCGCCCGACAGCTTCGCGCCGCCCTCGAAATCCAGTCCCAGCGCCGGGCCAAAATCGGCATGATCCTGGGCTGCAAAATCGAAGTCGCGCGGCGTGCCCCAGCGGCTCACCTCGACATTGGCCTCCTCGTCCGCGCCCTCGGGCACATCGTCGGCGGGCAGGTTGGGGATCGCCGCCAGCATCGCCGTCAGCGCGTCGCCCAACTCGCGCTCCTGCGCTTCCAGCGCCGGGGTGCCATCCTTGAGCGCCGCCACTTCGGCTTTCAGCGCCTCGGCTTTGTCCTTGTCGCCAGCCGCCATCGCCTGGCCGATCAGCTTGCTCGCCTCGTTGCGGCGGGCTTGCCCGACCTGCAACTGGGTCTTGATCGCCCGGCTCTGCTCGTCGAGCGCCAATATATCGGCGGACAGGGGTGCCAGCCCGCGCCGGGCCAGGCCAGCGTCGAAAGCAGCGGGATTTTCGCGGATGAAACGGATGTCGTGCATGGGCCAGCCCTATGCCGCCCTGCGATCGGCCACGCAACCCTGTGCGCCGTCATCCGTTAGACACATATCCCTTAAAAAGAGAGAAGGAAGAGGCGATGCAAATAGACCATGATGCGCTCGTGCTGGTAGCCGACGGCCGCAAGATGTTGTTTTTCCGAAACAAGGGCGACGCCGCGATCTTGAACCTTGAAACCGAGCAGGTCGAAAAGCAGGATAATCCGGCTGATCGCGATCAGGGGACGGACACGCCCGGCCGCGCTTTCAATTCGGTCGGTGGCCATCGCAGCGCCATGTCGGAAACCAATTTCCACGATCTGGAGGAAGACCGGTTCGCAGCACAGGCCGCCGACATCCTCAAACATCGCGCTTTTGCCAACGATTTTGAAAAGCTGATCATCGTTGCGCCGCCCGGCACGCTGGGCGAAATGCGCAAACATTATCACAAGGAAGTGCAGGACCGTCTGGCCGGCGAAATCGCCAAGGATCTGGTCAACCACCCGATCGCCGACATCGAAAAGATCATCGCGGACAATTGATCCGACGCTGATCCGACCCCAACGAAAAAGGGCGGCTCCCGATATCGGAAGCCGCCCTTTTTGATATATTGAAAAGCCTCGCTCAGGCCGCCTTTTGCGCCTTGCGATCGGCAAAGCGGCGACGCGCGACCAGCGCCACGGCGGCCGCACCGAATAGCAGGACCATCGGCGGCGCGGGCACATCGGTGCCGCCCGTGCTGCTCGAACCGCCGCTCGATGACGAACTGCTCGACGACGCGCTGCTGGACGATGTCGAGGAGGACGAGCTGCCGGTGCTGCCGAAGCTGGACGACCCACCCGAGGACGAGGAGCTGCCCGACGAAGAGCTGCTCGAAGAACCGCTGCTGCCGCCGGTCGAACTGGGATCACCCGGCTTGTCGGGCTTGCCGCCGCTCGAACTGGACGAGGAACTGGAGGACGAGGAAGAGGATGAGCTGGAACTGGACGAGGACGAGCTGCTGCTGACGCCCGACGAGGTCGAGACATTCCCGCTGGATGTCGAGACATTGCCGCTCGACGTGGACACGTTGCCGCTGGATGTCGACACGCCGCCGGTCGACGTCGATACGCCACCCGTCGAGGTCGATACCCCACCCGTGGATGTCGACACGCCACCGGTGGAGGTCGAGGTGGATACCCCGCCTGTGGACGTCGATACGCCGCCGGTGGTCGAACTGGTCGAACTGCTGATGCCGCCGGTCGAACTGCTGGTCGAGGAGATCACGACCGATCCCCCGCCGCTGCCGCCGCCACCGCCGCCGAAAAAGCCGCCAACGAACCCGCCGCCGCCAAATCCGCCGCTGCCGCCCATCACGACCGGTACTGCGCCGCCGCCGCCCGACATCATCGGCATTTGCGCCGGTGCCATCGGAATGGGGGCGGGCAGGGGAATGGGGGCCTGCTGGCTGGTAACGGTCACCGTCTGGGGCGCGCACGTCATGGCGGTCTTCACCACCTTGCGCTTCACCGTCCGCACGGCGTAGCGCTTCTTGGGAGCGGCCTTTGTGCTCTTGGAGCTGTGCACCACTGCGGGACGTGCGCTCTCGGCCACATGGACGGCACCGCCGCCAATGATCGCGCCGCCGCACGTGCAGGCGCATAATTTAGCCAATGCCATCCGTACCGACATAGGTTCACTCTTCTTTTATGTTACCTTGCCCACCTGTGACCGGCAAATCCAGAAAACAGGCTGGCGGGTACTCCCTATCTGCAACAACGCAAAATAAAGCGTTAACTGCAACGCCGTTAACCCTCAATAGCAGTTGCAGGAAGGGCGGTAATTCATTCTTTTGCGAAGCGATATGGTTAACGTCCCACTATGGAACGGCGGCTGGCGGCGAAGTAAAGACGGGGCGCTGCCCGCAAACCGCCCGCCAGGGTGCCACCGCCCCTGCGCAAGAAATCCGCCCGATCGCGCGCAAGTCGCCAGAATGGCCGCTTGTGTCGCTGCCAGCCGATGGCTATGAGCGCCATCAATGCAGTGTCAAGGGCGACCGGTGGGTTCAAACGCCGGGGCCACGCGAGTCGGAGAGCCACATGGCATCGGTCCTGAATTCCGATAAAGACGGTGAAAAACCGCCCAAATCGAATGTAACGCTTCCCGCCGACTATCGTCCTTCCCCCGACGAAGAGTTTATGAATCCGGTGCAGGTGGAATATTTCCGCCAGCGGCTGTGGTCGTGGAAGAAGCAGATTTTAACCGAGTCCGAAGGCACGCTCGCGGTTCTTCAGAACGAACCGCTGCGCGAGCCGGACCTCAACGATCGCGCATCGAGCGAGACCGACTGGTCGATCGAATTGCGCACCCGCGACCGCCAGCGCAAGCTGATTTCTAAGATTGACGCGGCGCTGCGCCGCATCGATGATGGCGAATATGGCTATTGCGAAGTGACGGGCGAACCGATTTCGCTCGGGCGTCTGGAAGCGCGGCCGATCGCGACGATGACGGTCGAAGCGCAGGAACGGCATGAGCGCCAGGAAAAGATTTCGCGTGATGATTAACGGTTTTTCCATTCCTCACGCCTAGTCTTTCCGCATTCTACTGACATTTTACGCGCAGGGCGAATGATGGACGACGAACGGAACATGGCTGATCGGGGACCGGCGCGCACCGCGCCGCGCGATAGCCTGTTCCTGCTCACCAGCTTCGCCACGCCCGAAGGCGCACCGCTGGGCAAGGCCCGCGTCCGCAACCTGTCCGCCACCGGTCTGATGGCCGATTGCGAACGCGCCGTGCCCGCCGGGGCCAGGATCGAATTCGACCTGCGCGGTGTTGGCAAGGTGAGCGGCGTCGTTGCCTGGTCGCGGGGCGAAAAAATCGGCATCGCGTTCGACACACCGATCGATCCGCAACTGGCGCGCAAGCCGGTGTCGACCAGCAACCAACAGGGCTTGCCCGATTATCTTCGGACCTACCCCTCGCTCCGCCGCTGAAAGCGCGCGGCCGACTTTCCTATTGGTCTTAAATTTGATGCGACAAGCCTTCGGCTCTTAAAGCACGCGGAACGTCTCATCCACTTGTCGCGCCAGGACAAGGCCGGATCGACGGTCTGTGCCGCCGGATGCCGACCTCCTCCCTGGTGCAAGATGCGGCTCAATGCTTGGCCGACATCTCCTCTTTCAGCCGCAATTTCTGCTTTTTGAGCGAAGCCACCAGCGTGGCGTCGGGCATGGGCCGACTTGTTTCGGCCTTGATTCGGGCATCAAGACCGGCATGCTTTGCCGAAAGAGCGGAAATATGGCTGTTCTCCATGACATTCTCCTTACGAGGGTGATGGACGTAGAAGTAAATCATGATTCGCCCGCCTTGTCTCGCGTCGATTGGGGCTTTGCGACGGTCGCCCGAAAATTTGCGATGGCCCGTATGGCGTCCCGTCGCTATCAGTTGGCCATCTGCCATGGATGAACGTAAAGGAGCGCTGTGAGCCGGGAAGACATCATGCGCCGACTGGAGCTGTTGCGGGTCGAGCATCGCGATCTCGACACGGCTATCGCTGCGCTGGTCGATAGCGGCGGCGGCGACCAGATGCAGATCGCCCGGCTGAAAAAGCGCAAATTGCGGCTGCGCGACGAAATCGCTCAGTTGGAAGACGAACTGGTGCCCGACATCATCGCCTGACCGACCAATTTTGGGTCATCTGCGCCAAATCGATCACAAATGGGACACTATGCCGACCCAGGCATGATGTCGGACCTGACAAGATGGTAAATTCATGCCATTGTCCACGCATGCCCAGTGCAATCTCTCTTGATCGCGGCCTGCATCGGGGTCTGGTGGACGGCCTCTATCTCGAAGCCATGCTGATGGCTGACGAGGCACGAACCTATTTCGATGGTGACGGCGTCAAGGAAGACGGGTTGGACGATCCGCTTCGCCGGGTCGCCTTCGCTTGCGAATCGCTCAAGGTCACGACGCGGCTGATGCACGTCATCGCCTGGCTGCTCAGCCAGCGCGCATGGCAGCGGGGCGAGATTGGCGATGTCGATCTGTCGGATGAGAAATATCGGCTGGGCCACGCCAGTCAGAGCGATCCCTTGCTCATCGCCGGCTTCCCCTTCGCCGCACGCGCGCTGATCGACGCCAGCCATGAACTTTATGACCGGGTGGCCCGATTGCAGGATCGGCTGGATCGGATGACCATCTCCCTCGCCATGCCGGTGGCAAACCCGGCGCGCGCCTTGCAGGATCGGCTCCACACGGCCTTTTGAAGCATCGGCATCGCGCCCACCCGGCCGCTGCCCGGCGCAATTCGCAGCAAATCGCGACGAGCCCCCGATTTATCGCCGCTATGGGACTGGCGCTGATGCCCGCATCTGGTCTAGACCCGCGCGATGACCCATGGTTTGCGGACCCGACGCCGCCTTGCCGGCCGCCCGCAAGCCGCCCGGCTCCTTCTTGCGCCACTGCTGCTCGCCGCCCCGTGCGCCGCGTGGGCGCAGGACGTGTCGCCACCGCCTACCGCCTCTGAGGGCGCGACGGTCGATGTCGACACCCAACTCGACGCCATGCCCGACATCGGCCTTGACTGGCCCGACCTTGGCCAGGCCGATAGCGTGACGCCACTGCCCGCAGACCCCGCCGATGTGCAGACGGCCGCGCCCGAAACGCCCGGCACGATCATCGCCCCCGACGCGGAACCGGTCGAAGCCGTCGCGGCCTTTACCGAAATCGGCGAGGAGCGGCGCTATACCGTGGCGCTGGATGGCATCGACGCCATCACCGACGCCCAGTTCAAGCTGCGCTTCGATGAACTGTCGGTCCTGCGGCAGGGGGAGAATAAGGCCGCCAACCTCGCCCAGATCAACCGCCGCATCAAGGAGGACAGCGATCTGCTGGATCGGCTGCTGCGTGCCAAGGGCTATTATGCCGCGCGCATCCGCGGCGCTGTTTCCGCCCCGCCCGCGGGCAGCGACCGGCTCGCCGTGCGGTTCGCCATCACGCCCGGCACGCAATATCTGCTCGCCTCGGTGGATGTGGCCGGCCTGACGGAGACCGGCACCCGCGAACCGACGTTGCGCGCGGCTTTCCCGCCCAAGGTCGGCGATCCGGTCGATGCCGACAAGATCCTCGAAGCGCGCGACGCGCTCGCCACCGCCCTGTCCGAAAGCGGTTATCCCTTCGCCAGGGTGGACGAACCTGAAGTGCGGATCGACCATGAGGAACGGCAGGGCGATCTCGACCTCATCGTCACGCCCGGCGGCTACCGCACCTTCGGCGCGATCCGCCTGAGCAATGCGGAGCTGTTCAGCGCGCGCCATGTCCAGAATATCGCCCGCTTTGATCCCGGCGACCCCTATATGGCCTCCGATGTCGAGGATCTGCGCCGCGCCATCGTCGCGACCGGCCTTGTGTCATCGGTGACGTTGACGCCGACCGATGCGGGCGATGGTGACCATGTCGATCTCGCGCTCGATGTCCGGCCAGCGCCGCTGTGCACCATCGCGGGGGAACTGGGCTATGGCACGGGCGAGGGCTATCGCGCCGAGGTCAGCTGGCAGCATCGCAACTTCTTCCCGCCCGAAGGCGCGGTCACGGTGCGCGGCGTCATCGGTACGCAGGAACAGACCGCCTCCTTCACCTATCGCCGCAATAATTTCCGCCGCCGCGACAATGTGCTGACCGGCCTGTTGTCGGTCAGCAATATCCGGCGCGACGCCTATGACGCCCGCACCGTCACGTTGGCGGGCGCGCTGGAACGGACGACCAACATCCTGTTCCAGAAAAATTGGGTGTGGCGGGTCGGCGCGGAATTGATCGCGTCGGACGAAGCGGATGCCTTTTCCGGCGGCGCGCGCCGCACCTTCCTGATCGGCGCAGTGCCGCTCAGCCTCACCTATGACGGCAGCGACGACCTGCTCAACCCGACCAGGGGCTTTCGCCTCGGCGGGCGGCTCAGCCCCGAACTCTCCTTCCAGAACGAGACCTTCGGCTATGCCAAGGTGCAGCTCGACGGCAGCCTCTATCAGCCGATGGGCGACAAGCTGGTGGTCGCCGCCCGCGCCCGCTTCGGCAGCATCCTTGGTTCGACGGTCGAACAGATCGCGCCGTCGCGCCGCTTCTACGCGGGCGGCGGCGCATCGGTGCGCGGCTATGGCTATCAGGCGATCGGCCCGCGCTTTGGCGAGGATGACAACCCCGTGGGCGGCAAGAGCCTGGCGGAATTTTCGCTGGAGGCGCGGGTGCGCTTCGGGAATTTCGGCGTCGTGCCGTTCATCGACGCGGGCAATATCTCAACGAGCTTCCTGCCGCGCTTCCGCGACCTGCGCATCGGCACCGGGCTTGGTTTGCGCTATTACAGCAATTTTGGCCCGATCCGCGTCGATGTCGGCACGCCCATCAACCCGCAATCGGGTGATCCCAAGATCGCCGTCTATGTCTCGCTGGGCCAGGCCTTCTGATGACCGACGAAACCCCCGCCGCCCCGACGATCCGTCGCCGCGCCTGGGACGGGCGCTGGCAACGCTGGGTCGCGGGTCTGCTGGCGGCGGCGCTGCTGATCGTGGCCGGGTCGGTCGCCTGGCTCGACACCGGGGCTGGGCATCGCTTCCTCGTGTCCCGCATCGCCACCATCAAATCCCGGTCGGGCCTGCAGATCAGCGTCGACCGGATCGATGGCAGCATCTATCGCAAGGCGGTCCTGCATAATCTCGTTCTGTCGGACCCCAATGGCCGCTTTTTCGACGCGCCCAGGGTCGAACTGGAATGGTGGCCCTTGGCCTGGCTGTCCAACCGGCTCGACATCGACCGGCTGGTGATCCCGCGCGCGACGCTGCACAAATTGCCCAAACTCAATCCGACCCAGCGGCAGGGACCGATCTTGCCCGCATTCGATATTCGTCTGATGCAATTTTCGGTCGGGCAGCTTGCGATCGCGCCGGGCGTCACCGGCCGTGCCCAGACCGCGACCATCGCGGGCGACGCCGATATTCGCGGCGGCCGCGCGGTCATCGATCTCGCGGCGCGTACCCTCGATGGCCGCGACGCGCTCAGCATCGCGCTCGACAGCCGCCCGGACGATGATCGCTTCCGCCTCGACGTCACCGTCAACGCGCCCCAGGGCGGCGTGCTCGCAACGATGGCGGGCCTCACGCAGGACGGCACGTTGCGCATCGGCGGCAAGGGCAGTTGGACCCAGTGGGACGGTCGCCTGGCCGCCACGCTGGATGCTGCGCCCGCCGCCGACTTCGTTCTTGCGGCGCGTAGCGGGGCCTATTCGGCGCGCGGCACGGTCGAGGGGTCGGCCATCGCCGGGGGCAGCTTGATCCAGCGCCTGTCATCCCCCCGCCTGACCGTGCGCGCCAATGGCACCTTGGTCGATCGGGTGATCGACGGCACGGCATCGCTGCGCTCCGCCGCGATCGACCTCAGCGCTGACGGTGCGATCGACCTGCGCAACAATGCGCTCGACAATATGCGGCTCGACCTCACACTCGCCCGGCCCGAAGCGTTGCTGAAGACCATGCGCGGGCGCGATGTCGTCGCCAAGATCCGCCTCGATGGCCCGCTGTCGCAGCTTGGCTATGAATATCTGCTCACCGCGCGCGAACTGACGTTCGACAAGGCCCGCATCAGCGATGTGCGCGCTGAGGGGAAGGGCCGCACCGCTGGGTCCGGCCCGACTTTGATCCCTTTGCGCCTGCGCGCGGGCCGCCTGGACGGGCAGGGCGATCTGGTGGAGGGCATCGTGCGCAATTTCGCGCTCGATGGCGTGTTGCAGCTCAACGGGCAGCAGATCGTCAGCAACCCGATGGACCTGCGTTCCGACAAGCTGCGCGGCAAGCTGACCGTCCTCGCTGATCTCAAGACCGGCCGCTATGATATGGGCCTGGATGGCCAGATTGTGGACCTCGCGATCCGGGGCTTCGGGGTGGTCGATGTCACCTCCAAACTGCGCGCCATGCCGCGCGCCGATGGCGGCTTTGGCCTCAGCGGCAGCGCGGCGGCGCGGGTGCGGCGGCTCGACAATGATTTCCTGCGCACATTGGGCGGCGGTCTGCCCACAGCGCGCAGCGACCTGGCATTGCGGCCCGACGGCACGCTGGCGCTCACCAACATGCGCCTGGCCGCGCCGCTGCTGACGCTCGCGGGCAATGGGGTGCGCTTTCGCGACGGCACCCTCCATCTGGAGGGCAAGGGGCAGCATGATCAATATGGTCCGCTCACCCTGACGCTCGACGGCAATATCGAACGGCCGACGATCGACCTGATGCTCGCCCGGCCCATGGATGCGCTTGGCCTGCGTGATGTCCACGCGCACCTCATCCCCGACGCCAATGGCTATAGCTACACGGCGGAAGGCGGATCGACGCTCGGCCCATTCACCGGGCGCGGCGTCATCCTGCTGCCCCAGGGCGGGCAGGCGGTCGTGCGGGTCGCCAATCTCGCCGTGTCGGGCGTCACCGCCAGCGGCGACATTCGCCCGGTCACCGGCGGTCTCGATGGCCAGCTGGCGGTCAGCGGTCCCGTCACCGGCTATGTCGGCTTCAAGCCAGTGGACGACATCCAGCAAGTCCAGCTCAAGCTGACCGCGAACGGCGCCAGTTTCGACGGGCCGACGATCATCACGGTGCGGCGCGGTACGCTCGATGCGACCATCCTGCTCGATCCGTCGGGCACCACGCTCAAGGCGACGGCCCAGGCGCGCGGGCTGCGCGTCGGCGGCGTGCTGGTCGGCCGTTTCGCCGCCAATGCCGATCTGGTCGATGGGCGTGGCACTATCCGGGGCAGCCTGTCCGGCCAGCGCGGCCGCCTGTTCGAACTGCAGGGGGAAGCGCAGGTCGATGCCGATCGTATCCGCATCACTGCTGGCGGCACGATCGACAAGCGGCCCATCCGCCTGACCCGCGCGGCGCTGCTGACCCGCACCGACGATGGCTGGCGCCTTTCGCCTGCGACGATCAGCTATGCGGGCGGATCGCTGCAACTGGGCGGGGAACTGGGGGCGACGTCCAACCATGTCGAGGCGCGCATGGACAAGCTGCCGTTGGGGCTGCTCGACATCGCCTATGACAATCTGGGGCTGGGCGGTATCGCCACCGGCTCGCTCAGCTATGCGCAACCACGCGGCGGCCTGCCCACCGGCACGGCGGAATTGCGCGTGCGTGGCCTGTCGCGCTCCGGCCTGTCGCTCAGCTCGCGTCCGGTTGACGTCGGCGTCAATGCGACGCTGGGGGCCGACCGGCTCGCCACCCGCATGGTGTTCGTCGCCGATGGCAAGACGATCGGCCGGGGTCAGGCCTTGCTCAGCCCGCTCGGCCGCACCGGCGGCCTTGTCGAACGGCTGAACGCCGCGCCGCTGTTCGCGCAGCTTCGCTATGCCGGCGCGGCCGACACGCTGTGGCGGCTGACCGGGGTGGAGATTGTCGACATGGGCGGGCCGGTCAATGTGTCCGCCGACATGCGCGGCACGCTCGGCGATCCCCGCATCACCGGCACCTTCGCTACCGATAACAGCACGATCAACAGCCCGGTCACCGGCATGCGGCTGGCCAATGTCAAGGCGCGCGGCCGCTTCTCCGGCGCGCAACTCGTCATTTCCAGCTTCACCGGCGCGTCGCAAAATGGCGGGTCGGTCACCGGCACCGGCCGCTTCACCTTCAACGGCATAGCGGGCGTCGGCATGGACCTGGCGATGCAGGCGGACAATGCCGCGCTGCTGGAACGCGACGATATCGCCGCGACCGTCACCGGTCCCATCACCCTGCGATCCGATGGCACGGGCGGGACGATCGGCGGCGATGTCATCCTCAACAAAAGCCGCTTCACTCTGGGCCGTGCCGCCGCCGTCGCCGCCATCCCCGAATTGCGCGTCGTGGAAATCAACCGGCGCGGCGAGGAGATCGACACGCCGCGCACCAACGTCCCCTGGGCGCTGGCGATCAAGGCGCGCGCGCGCAACCGCCTGACCGTCACCGGCCTTGGCCTCGACAGCGAATGGCGCGCGGATCTCGACCTGGGCGGCACCGTCACCAACCCGGCCATCGCCGGGCGCGCCGAACTGGTGCGCGGCAATTATGAATTTGCCGGCCGCCGTTTCGAACTGCGCGAAGGCCGCATCCAGTTCGATGGCAAGACGCCGATCAACCCGACGCTCGACATCGACGCCGTCGCCGATGTCAGCGACCTGTCCGCCACCATCCATGTCGGCGGCACGGGGCTTAAACCCGACATCAGCTTCAACAGCATCCCCGCGCTGCCGCAGGACGAACTGCTCTCGCGCATCCTGTTCGGCACCTCGATCACCAACCTGTCCGCGCCCGAAGCGCTGCAACTCGCCTCGGCGGTCGGCTCGCTGCAGGGCGGCGGCGGGCTCGACCCGATCAACGCCGTGCGCAAGGCGGCGGGGCTGGACCGGCTGCGCATCATCGCCGCCGATCCGACCCAGGGGCAGGGGACGTCGATCGCGGCGGGCAAATATCTCACCCGCAAAACCTATGTCGAGTTGATCACCGACGGGCAGGGCTATTCCGCCACCCGCATCGAATATCAGGTCACCCGCTGGCTCTCGCTATTGGGGGCCATCTCGACGCTCGGCCGCCAGAGCGCCAACGTCCGCGTGTCGCGGGATTATTGAGCCATGACCAAGTCCCGCATCGACGCTGCCGCCGCCATCAGCGTGATGGACCTGTTCACCATCGGCATCGGCCCATCCAGCTCGCACACCGTCGGGCCGATGCGCGCCGCGCTCTTGTTCATGGACTCTCTCCCCGCGCAGCCAGTGCGGGTCTCCTGCGATCTCTATGGC
>TARA_R110000787_G_scaffold187120_1_pt1 | contig 23675 bp, 17 predicted proteins | sample TARA_R110000787 | Tara Oceans TARA_R110000787 (sample SAMEA4397920) | marine metagenome | biome: Polar Biome; feature: [DCM] deep chlorophyll maximum layer (ENVO:01000326); material: water (ENVO:00002006), including particulate matter (ENVO:01000060) such as... | depth 35 m | reverse complement strand
TATAGAGCGCCTCGTCGCTCTCCGCCAGCAATGACTCTGGGGGCTCCACTGTTTTGCGGTATTCACTTAACCCCAGTCTGGCAATCATCGCAATAGTCTAACCTTCAAAAGTAAAGGGCGCGTCGGCAATTTTCTCCCGAATTCGATTAGCGACATTAATACCGCCATTTATTCCGGTGTCCGATAGTACAGGTGTCGGATAGTACAACTGCAACCTCCTCGCCACCATAGCGAGCGAGGTAGTCGGTCGTACGGACCGCTTCCTTAAACCTTTTCGCGACCTCAACCAGAACATAGTCTCCAGCCGGATGACCCTAGGTATCATTAACTTGCTTAAAATAATCCAGGTCAATGAACAACACCGACAATGCGCCGCCATTGCGCACAACTCGATTAAATTCCCGGGTTAACTGAACCTGCAAATAGCATCTGTTATAAACGCCCGTCAAGGGATCCAGGTTACTCAACTCTTCCATGCGTCCCCGCACTTCCCTCAACTGCTAAATCAAGTCCGGCACACTGTAGCTCCGCCACCATCAAAAACTTCCCGTAAACTGTAGTAAGCGGGTACGCAGATGTTCAATGGAGTCGTCAGAAAGCAACATCACCAGATGACAGGAGAAATCAATTTCTTCGACGCGGAAATTGACCTCAATTAACAGGCATTTTCGCCAGTCGCGATCCCGACAATCAAGCAACTGGAAGATGGGCTTGCTGATATCGATCAAGACTGCTGGTGCGAAATCAATTTCTCTATTCAACTGCTCGGCAACACCTATCAAGCAGGCTCCCATCTATATATTGGTCACTTCAAGCAGGCGCTCTTCCTCAGCCGCACCACCTTCCTCATCGGACCCCATCAGCTTGCCCTGGTGTCGACAGCCGTCAGCCCCGTATAACGCACAAACCTCTCCCTCCAGCTGGTTGTAGAAGGTCTGACGTACGCCTGTCCAACTGTCTCCGTAACCTTCCACCAGCTGTACAGCCTGCTCAAAAAAATGCTTGCCATCTACCCGGCAGACCTGGGGAACAGATAAATGTACAAATACATCAAGTAGTTCTGCCAGTAAGGCGCCAACCTGGCCCATGCCAATATTGATGATCTCCTGCAGGATTTCATTCTCTTCGTCGTTCAACAGCTCAGTCATCACTGTATATCCCGCAATTGGCCAGACCCTCTGCCAGCGACTCCTTGCTAAACGGCTTTTTAACAAAAGCCAGTGCGCCAAGGGCTTTCACCCTTTCTTCGGCTTTCGGTTGGATATCGGCAGAAAGCACAATGACCCTGGTTTGAATATTTTCGGCGCGAACACTTTCCAATACACCGTAACCATCCAGAATCGGCATGGTGAGGTCAAGAAACATGACTTCCCCGGAACCATTTTTTAATGCGTCCAAAGCCTCTACACCGTTACAGGCCCGGGTAACGTTTACATCCCATGACTCGGGTAAGGCTCGGATAATCATTCATCTGGAAAACTTGAATCGTCAACTAGTAACAGGGGCAAGCTCATGCGGTCAGGCATCTTTTTCTTATATGAAAAACTCAAGCCAAGTTTACTGTAACCGGCGAAGCTTAGAACCCCATTAGAGAGAAGTCGAATTTCATATGCTAGCGACCACCCCGCCCGTTTCGGGATGAAATAATATCGGGGCATTCACTAGACATCGCCACGGTGAACGTGCAGACTCAAGCCCCCCGCCACGCTCGATCACCTTCACTTGATCCTTTAAATAAGGGGTATTCGTCTGATTTCTGTGTGTCCTGTAGTCGATTAGAAGTAGTTTTGCGCGATTTTCAAACAACGCTAACAAGACATCTGACACTATTCATGTTCGCCTGATCGAGGATTCCAGGTTTAATATGTGAGCGATAGCCACTTTCGGTTCAGCCAAACCCTGTCGCTCCTCACCACCACCGCCGGATATAAAGAACCTGAGTGCCAGGCTAGAATTTGGCCAATAGCTCCTGCCAGGCGCTGGTCAGTGATACTCGAAAATCGGGGTGCGCAATATCAATCAACGCCTGCGCGCGTTTTTCCACCGACAAATTCGACAACCGCGCAACACCAAACTCAGTCACCACATAGTCGGTGTCGTCACGCATCACCGTTACGGGTGCGCTGCTTAACAACGGTACAATTTTGGAAATGCTGCCTTTACGGGCTGTCGAGTGCAGCGCAATGATGCTGCGCCCGCCCCGGGATGTGCGCGCGCCACGCAGGAAATCGACCAGGCCTCCAACGCCGCCAATCTGCCTACCGTTAATGGTCTCGCTATTCACCTGGCCAAACAGGTCTATTTCAAGTGTGGTGTTAATGCCAACCAGTCGATCAATACTGGCCAGCACACCGCCATCGTGAGTGTAATTTACCGGTTTCATGCGCAAATCCGGACAGCGCGCACACCACTTATAAAACGCCGTGCTCCCCGCGGCAATACCGGTGATGATTTTGCCGGTATCAATATTTTTCCTGCGCCCGTTAACTACGCCCGCCTCCACTAGCGGCATTACTGCTTCGGTCAGTAAACCGGTGTGAATACCCAAATCCTGCTTACTGGTGAGGCTTTCAAGAATCGATACCGGCAATGTACCGATGCCTAGCTGTAGACAATCACCATCTTCAACCAGATCAGCGATGTAACTGGCAATTTTTATATCAGTTTCGGTACTGGGCGCCACGCCGTATTCGATCAAGGGTTCATCACTGGTCACACAATAGTTGATATCCGCTAACGATATTTTCAGGGCATCGTCGATATAGGGCATGCAGGGATTGATCTCGGCAATGATCAGATCAGCCTGCGCCAGCATGGTCGCCGAATAATCGGAATGTAGCCCTGCACTACAGAAACCGTTTGCATCCGGCTCAGACACTTTGATCAATGCAACGTTGATATTGTATTCATCGTCAATTGCCCGAAATCGGGCTGAGTGAAAAGCGGGCACAAATTCAAGCTTGCCCTGCGCGTAATACTCACGGTAAGCCCCCACGAAAAAACCGGTATTCAGTAGCGCACGCGACGAGAACTGATTGGGATTGAGTTGCGTCATGGTGGGCAGTGAATTATCGATAATGCGCAACTCGGAAGACAGCTCGGCCTGCTCTATCGCACGCATCACGGCGTCGGGCTGACCGGCACCACCGGACACGAAGACATTAACCCCGTCGACAAAGTGTCGGTGGATATGATCTGCTGTTAATCGCGAAGGGAGTTGCTGTCCGGTCATCCTGGGCACCTGTTCTACATGAGGGGAAAAATATGCCGCGCAATTTAGCACAGCGCCGACCCCTCGAACCACTGACGTTACAGAACCCCCGCGCTACGACCCACCGACGCAGTACACCACGACATCTTCAACCACCAGCAGAGCAGGAATACGATAGATCAAATCCGAAGTATCCAGTCTGCCGCTTCGAATCGCCCTGATCGTCAAGCGCTTCTTACTCAGTGCCCGCCTCGACCCATACCCTCAGGCCGCCACCCCAGGCCGCCGCCCTAAAAAGACGCATGCTGCACATTTGTAAGACACGATCCCCTCAAACCATCACAAACGCAGTCGCAAACTGCCCGCCCGCGGCCATTACGTAGATTGGCACAAAGTTTGTATAGCCTGTTACAGGCAGGCAGTTTCAGCGCTAATAACAGCCTCCGCCTGTTGGGCAACGCTGTCCATAGACCATCCGCCCCCTGGTGGTCTATGGACTTTTTTTTTGCCCAACCAACTGCAGGCGATGATCAGCGGATTGTTGTCAGTTGTAATTAACCCAGGAGAGTTGGCATGTTAATACGCACAAAAATTAATAACCCCAGCGTTGTTGGGACCCTGTTGATCGGGCTGACCGCAACGACCTTGGCCGCTGCAGATTCGACGACAGACCGCATCAGCAAAGCCATTGACGACGGCGATATCGCCCTGAATTTGCGCTACCGTTATGAATTTGTCGATCAGAAAGGGCTTCCAAAAGACGCTGGCGCGTCCACTTTAAGATCAAGGGTAACGCTAACATCAGGCAGAATAGGCGGCTTTCACGGCGCTGTAGAAGTCGATAACGTCGCCTACCTCGGTGGCGACAATTTTAACAACACAGAAAACGGCAAGACCGCCTACCCGATAGTCGCTGATCCCGACTACACTGAAATAAACCAGGCTTTTATCAGTTACGCCTTTAATGAAAAAAACAGTGCGACTGTCGGCCGCCAACGCATTGATCATGCCGGCCAACGTTTTCTTGGTGGTGTGGCATGGCGTCAAAACGAGCAGACTTTTGATGCAGCCAGAATACAGCTAACACCCCTTGAGGGGTTAACTGTTGACTACAGCTATATCCGGCAGGTCAATCGTATATTTGGCCCCGAGGGGGCCGATGCAGAGTTTGAAGGGGATACCCACGCCACCCTGCTCAGCTATAAAATCGCCGAAGGTCATACCGTTTCTGCGTTCAGCTATATCCTTGACTTCGACGAAGCCCCCGCCTTATCCAGCAAGACCTATGGCCTCGATTATATTGGCGCGGTCAAACTATCAGAAAGCGTAGGTCTCGGTATTCAACTCACCGCAGCCAAACAAAAAGAACACGATAATAACCCCGCCGATTTTTCCGCCAATTACTACCTGGGTGAGCTAACCACCAGGTTCAAGCCGTTTAGCCTGTCCCTTGGCCGCGAGGTATTGAGCAGCGACAATGGGGTCAGCTTTAAAACACCGCTGGCCACACTCCACAAATTTCAGGGCTTTGCGGATAAGTTCCTCGTTACACCGGTCAACGGCATCGAGGATAGCTACCTGAAACTGGCAACCAATATTGCTGGTGTGACTCTAATCGCTTTTTACCATGACTTTAAAGCCGAAAAAGGGGGTATGGATTACGGTAGCGAGATAGATTTTGTCGCCACATACCCTATCAGCAAAAACTACAGCGTATTATTCAAATATGCTGCCTACGATGCCGATGACTTTTCTGTCGACACTGACAAGGCATGGCTCGAACTTAGCGCAGCGTTTTGATCACCGAAGCTGTATGTGGTGCAACTTATCTGGGATTTGCACAGGGCCAGCTCCAGGCATCTCTCAGTCATTCGCCCGGCACTGAACTACCGTGACCAATCAACCACCGTGACTAATAAACCACAGCGTCTTTGGCTCTCCATTAACCCGCCTTGCCGCGGCCGCTCAGCCACGGGGACGCCAGCGTGACCTGCGCTGACCGCAAGGACATTCGGGTAATGCTGGTCGACGACCAACAGCAGCGGGCGGCTATGGTAGAACAGACTCTTACTTCGTCTGGGTTTCAGGTGGTTTCCATGCTGACCACCGCATCGGGCCTGTTGTTTCAGATACAGCAGCATAAGCCCCATGTCGTCATGATTGACATCGAATCACCTGACCGAGACATCCTGGAAAGCCTGGCAATTATCAACCTGCATAACCCAACACCGGTCATCATGTTCTCCAACGAGGACGATCCCGATTTTATTCATCAGGCCATCGGCGCAGGGGTAAGCGCATACATGATGGAAGACGTTAATCCCGACAAAGTAAAACCAATCATTGACGTCGCTATCGCTCAGTTTGAAATGTTCCAGGCGCTACGCCGTCAGCTTAACGACAGCCAACAACAGCTGGCCGACCATCAGTGCATTGGACGGGCAAAACGCCTGCTCATGAAACACCAGAGAATATCGGAAGAACTCGCTTACAAAAATATGCGCACGCTGGCCATGAACAACAGTCAGGCCATTGCCGAAGTCGCCCGCAATGTGATCGCTATTCTCGATAAGGACAAGATTGGCGCGCAGTCAGGGTCACGAACTGAGGTACGAACCGAGGCACGAATAAATGAACGCAATCAATCTTGAGTCAGCGGAAAAAGTCCGTCTTAAAATTGGCTTTATGCGCCTGTCCGACAGCGCGCCACTCATCATCGCCCAGGAGAAAAATTTCTTTACCCAATACGGCCTGGAGGTTGAGCTCTGCAGGGAGGTTTCCTGGTCCAACATTCGGGACAAGGTGACGATTGGCGCATTGGACGCGGCGCAAATGCTGGCTCCCATGCCACTCATGGGGCCTGCTGCCGCAGATATCCACAGGGACAATGGCCGCCAGGCCTTTATCACCGGCCTGATGCTCAGTTTGAATGGTAATGCAATCACCCTCGCCGCAGGCATTAGCGAACGCCTCAACCTACCACAGAATGTCTCCAACGGCGCCCCAGATCCCATTCTGGCGGCCCGGCGCTTACGCCAGTTCATTGAAAATTCGCCGCGACAACTAATCCTCGCGACCGTCTACCCCTATTCCATGCACACGCTACAACTGCGCCATTGGCTTGAATCAGGCGGCATTTCGCCCGACCGGGACGTCAAAATCATCGTCTTGCCACCAGAACAAATGGTAGACAACCTGTCCCAGGGCACGATAGATGGATTTTGTGTCGGTGAACCGTGGAATTCCGTTGCAGTGCAGGCTGGCGTGGGTGACGTTATGGTCACCGGTTATCAAATCTGGAATAACGCCCCGGAAAAGGCGCTGGTGGTCACCGAACATTGGCACCAGTTATATCCCGCTACCCATCTTCGTTTACGTCTGGCCGTTATGGAGGCTTCAGCATGGTTATCGAAGGCGGAAAACCGTCGGCGCGCCGTTAATATTCTCGCGCGTCAGCACTATCTCAATTTACCGGGATATTTCATCGAACCGACTCTGATCGGTCAGTTTCGATACCGCAAACACGGCATCCCGGTAAGCAACGAGGATTTCCTCGTTTTTCACCGCCACCACGCTGGCTTTCCATGGCGCTCCAGAGCGGAATACCTGCTTAGAAAAAGTTACGACATGGTAGGTAAAACTATCACCTGCGAACAGCTTTGCTCACAGAGTAAAAAAGTTTATCGAACCGACCTGTTTCGCGAAGCCGCCGCCTACCTGGGCTGGGATTCGCCACAACAGGACTACAAGACAGAGGTCAACCATAGCGAGGTTCACACCCTGGCAAAGCATATTCAACTTGGCCCAGACCGCATTCTCGAGGACAAAGCATTTTTGCCATGCGCCTGCTAATTTTTATATCCGCCTCCCGCCAAACGCGCACCATTTCTGGTCGGTCAGCCCACAACAGTGCACACCGTCAGCCAGGTCGGCATAAATATGCTTCCGGCGCCAATGATTTCGGAGGCAGCGGCATCCTGATTGCAAATATAGATAGATTTCTAAAGACCCATGTGGCTTTTGACGCCCCTAAAAAAACCCATAATTGTCCATTTAAATATTTTTTTAGACTTCATGTATTTTATTTAATGTTGGCATAAATATTGTATTTACTATCATTGCAGCCTGGTAATTCCGACTTATTTCGCTGCAAACGTTCACCTTTGGCAACGATGCCCATCACTCGTAATTACCATACATTTGCGACTGATGGGCATTTTTTATTTTACTACTTTATGTTTATTGTTCCGAGCATTCGGTTTTTGGCGTCAATTTTTAGTAACCGTTTTTAAATATCACCTTTAATGGTGAACGCAATGCACCAAGGAGTTATGTTTATGTTTAGTCAGACAATAAGCACAGTATTTTCAGCATATATAAGCATCCAGAAAATAGCGTCCCGCAAAAAATCAAAGGCATTAGCAAACGCCACCGCAATTATCATTGCCAGCTCGGCACTGTCCATGGCAGCCTGGTCCGCCACAGGGATTGGCGAACCTGAAAAAGCCGATTTAAAATTTGGCTTTATCAAACTCACCGACATGGCGCCACTTGCCATAGCCTATGAAAAGGGCTATTTCGAAGACGAAGGTTTGTACGTGACCCTGGAAGCTCAGGCTAACTGGAAAGTTCTTCTCGACGGAGTCATCGACGGTCAACTTGATGGGGCACATATGCTAGCTGGCCAACCGTTGGCCGCGACGATTGGTTTCGGCACCAAAGCCCACATCATCACGCCGTTTAGCATGGATCTCAACGGCAACGGCATTACCGTTTCAAATGACGTCTGGGCGCAGATGAAACCGCATATTCCGCTGCAAAGTGACGGCAAACCTGTGCACCCGATTAAGGCGGATTACCTCAAACCGGTTATCGATAAATTTAGAGAAGCGGGCAAACCTTTCAAAATGGGCATGGTGTTTCCGGTGTCTACCCATAATTATGAACTGCGCTACTGGCTCGCCGCTGGCGGTATTCATCCCGGGTACTACGCGCCCGCCACGGGCGATATCAGCGGCCAGCTAAATGCCGATGTTTTGTTATCGGTTACGCCACCACCGCAAATGCCTGCCACCATGGAAGCTGGCACGATTCACGGCTATTGTGTCGGTGAACCATGGAACCAGCAGGCGGTATTTAAAGGTATCGGCGTCCCCGTCATTACTGACTATGAAATCTGGAAAAACAATCCGGAAAAAGTCTTCGGCATTACCAGGGAGTTCGCTGAAAAATACCCTAATACGACCGTGCGCGTTGTTAAAGCCCTGATTCGGGCCGCGTACTGGCTTGACGAAAACAGTAATGCTAATCGCCCCGAAGCCGTCAAATACCTGTCTCAGTCAAATTATGTCGGTGCCGACTACGACGTTATCGCCAACAGCATGACCGGCACATTCGAATATGAAAAAGGTGACAAACGCGATATACCAGACTTTAACGTATTCTTCCGTTACCACGCGACCTACCCCTATTATTCAGACGCCATCTGGTATCTGACCCAGATGCGCCGCTGGGGACAGATCGGCGACAGCAAAGCTGATAGCTGGTACATCGATACAGCGAAAACTGTCTACCGCGCGGATATCTATACTGCAGCGGCACAAGCACTGATCGCGGACGGTGTTATCACTGCGGAAAACTTTCCCAACTTCACCTCTGAAACCGGTTTCAAACCACCACAGCGCGACTTCATTGACGGCATTGTTTTCGATGGCACTCAGCCAAATGCCTATCTCGAGAAGTTTCCCATTGGCCTCAAGGCCGACAACGCCCTCAAGTAATCATCGTGCCTGCATACCCACCGGCCAGTGGGTATGCAACGGGAGCAAGAAATCATGAATCAAACTATCGCGCCTCCCTTACAAACTGTTACGCCGCCCCTAAATGACAATACCACTCAGAACCTGGACAAGATTATGCCAACGAATCCAGATAACTCATCTGCTCACGCCTCAGCACATATGCCACAGAATTCGACACCAAGTACACGGCCAAATACCCCTGCTGTACCACCGAAAACACCACCGACATCAGCCACTCAAAGTGACAGGCCACGGCCGGGGACGCCGCTTTATGTACGCATTAATAAGCTTCTCGATCTGCTTGGTCTGACCTGGTTTGTGCCTCTGGTTAAACTTGCTGGCGGTGAAAATCCGCGCACACAGCTAGGTGAGATGTTGCGCATGGTTGGTGCACCGGTAATATTTTTCCTGGGCTTTCTGTTGCTGTGGCACTGGGGCGCAGCCCAAATTGAAACCAGCCTTGGCGTCGTACCCGGACCCGCACAGGTCTGGCAGGAATCAAAAGGGTTGATGGAAGAGCATCGCGTTGAACGCGGCAAAGAACGAGCATTTTACCAACGTCAAAATGACCGCAACGCCGACAAGCTCGCGGCAAATCCCAACACCATTATTAAGACCCGATCCTACACCGGCAAACCCACTTACCTTGACCAGATCGTTACCAGTCTCTACACAGTCTTTACCGGGTTCATCCTGGCCACCATAGTAGCGGTACCCCTGGGCATTGTCTGTGGCATGAGCCCGACCATCAATGCTGCCATCAATCCATTGATTCAAATTTTCAAACCGGTCTCACCGCTCGCGTGGTTACCTATTGTCACCATGGTCGTCAGCGCCGTGTATGTCACCACGGATAACTCCTGGTTTGACAAGTCCTTCCTGAATTCCGCCATTACTGTCACCCTGTGCTCGCTTTGGCCCACGCTGATTAACACCTCGGTGGGCGTTTCTTCTATCGACAGGGATCTCATAAATGTCGGCAAAGTACTCAGGCTCAGCAAGATGACCCAGATCACTAAAATCATTTTGCCATCATCATTACCGCTGATATTTACTGGTTTGCGCCTGTCTCTCGGGGTCGGCTGGATGGTGTTGATCGCCGCGGAAATGCTCGCGCAAAACCCCGGGCTTGGCAAGTTCGTCTGGGACGAATTTCAAAACGGCAGCTCCCATTCCCTGGGTCGTATTATGGTCGCGGTATTCACCATTGGCATCATCGGCTTTTTGCTTGATCGACTCATGCAAACCCTGCAAAACATTTTTTCATTTGGCGATAACAATGTCTAAGCGGATAACAATGTCTAAGCGGATAACAATGCCTAAGCGTCTGTTTTCGGGTGGTGCGATGCAAGCTTTATACGGTGCGCTGCAAGCGCCAGGATGCCCCGATATATGCCAACCATCAGCGATGGCTCTGCCTCTGCCATTATCAGGAACAATCGTATGACATTACTGGAACTTAAAAACGTCAGCAAAAGCTACGGCGAACGCGCCGGCAGAACCGAGGTGCTCAGCAACATTAACCTGACTATTCAGGAAGGCGAATTCGTAGCGATCGTCGGATTTTCAGGCAGCGGTAAAACCACCCTGATTTCCGCCATCGCCGGACTGATAGCGCCTGATAGCGGCGCCATCACCAAATCTGGCATCGATATAACCGGGCCCGGCGCAGATCGCGGCGTCGTCTTCCAGAGCTATTCGTTGATGCCCTGGCTGACAGTGCACGGCAACGTCGCACTGGCCGTTGACCAGGTATTTACTCACTGGCCAAAAGCAAAGCGTGATGAGCACACGCGTAAATACATCAAAATGGTCGGCCTTGAACCAGCCAGCCAGAAACGTCCTGCCGAACTATCCGGTGGTATGCGCCAACGTGTGGCCGTAGCACGGGCACTGGCCGCGAGCCCCGACATTCTGCTGCTCGACGAGCCATTGAGCGCGCTTGATGCGTTGACGCGCGCCAACCTTCAGGAAGAAATTCTGCGAATTTGGGAGCAGGACCGAAAAACCGTGATACTCATTACCAATGATGTTGACGAAGGCCTGCTGATGGCAGATCGGGTAATTCCGCTCAAGCCGGGGTCAAATGCCACCTTTGGGCCAGAATTCAACGTCGATCTGCCGCGCCCCAGGGACCGCGCAAAGATGAATCACGATCCCGCATTCAAGGCCCTGCGCGCGCGGATTACCCAATACCTGATGGATATTGGGATTAAGACAGCGGCGAGCGAGGCGACGGTCAAGCTGCCACCCATTCGACCCAACACCAGCATCGACTGGAAGCTCGATACCACGGCCCTGAAACCGAACAACGCAGATCTCGGTCGCGAGCGTTACCTGGAATTCACCGGTCTCGACAAGGTTTATGCAACCCCGAAAGGCCCGATCGCCGTAGTCAAAGACTTCAACTTAAAGGTCAGCAAAGGCGAATTCATCTCGCTCATCGGGCATTCCGGATGTGGTAAATCGACAGTACTATCCATGTGCGCCGGACTTAATGAAATCAGCAATGGCGGTATTATTCTCGACAACAAAGAAGTGGACTCTGCGGGACCGGATCGCGCGGTGGTCTTTCAGGCGCCGAGCCTCTTCCCCTGGTTGACCGCCCGGGCCAATGTCGCGCTCGGTGTCGAAAGTGTTTATCCGCACGCCGAGCGAAATGAACGTGATGACCTGGTCGAGTACTACCTCACCAGAGTTGGCCTGGGCGATGCGCTCGACAAAAAGGCGGCGGACATGTCCAACGGCATGCGCCAGCGTGTCGGCATCGCCCGCGCCTTTGCGCTGTCGCCAAAGTTATTACTACTGGACGAACCCTTCGGCATGCTCGATTCGCTCACCCGCTGGGAATTGCAGGAAGTATTAATGGAGGTTTGGGAGCGAACTAAACTCACCGCGGTGATGGTCACTCACGATGTCGACGAAGCCATTCTCCTCGCCGACCGGGTAGTAATGATGACCAACGGCCCGGAAGCGCAGGTGGGCAAAATTATCGACATCAAGTTACCCCGACCCCGGACGCGCAAAGCTTTACTCGAGCACCCTGACTACTATGCTTACCGAGATAGCCTGCTCACCTTCCTCGCTGAGTGCGATGCGCACTAAGGCCCGAAAACCCGGAGACAAATCCGTGCGGCCCGCGCTACTCGCTACCATAGTCGGTGCCAAATGTTACTCAGGAAAACATACTGGCAATCAGCAAAATATTGATAATACCGCTTAGAATCGCGAGACCCTGCCAAAACGCCAGGGGGTCTCGCGTCAGCAATGGCTCATCAAACTCGCGCAAAAACACAGCGTTTGGGTTCGACAAATCGTGTATAAATTCTGAAAGTTCACCGTAACGCCACTCGGCATTTTTTTTCACCGCTTTTTCCAGCGCGCGGTCGATCCACACAGGTAATCCCGGCACCCAGCGACGAGCCGAGATATAGTCCATTTTCTGCACAGAGCCCTCGTCATACTTCTCGCCATAGGGCAAGTGCCCAGTCAGCACCTCGTACACAATGACGCCGAGTGCAAAAATGTCAGAGCGGATCGAGCAGGGATACCCGAGCAGGTATTCAGGCGCGGTATAATTTTTAGTACCGAGTAATGTCAGGCGCTGTAAGGGCGAAGCAATTTCCTCGATACCAGCAATTTTTGTTGAACCAAAATCAATAATTTTCACCGTCCCCTGCCCGTCAATCATGATATTTTCAGGCTTCAGATCCTGATGGATCATTTCCATTTTGTGGAAGGCCATTAAACCCCGCGCTATCTGGTCGGTGATTTCACGCACTTCGGTCAAGTCCGGTTCGGGGTGATCATGCATCCAGCCGCGCAGGGTCTGTCCGTCCACGTACTCGGAAACGTAATACAGGAAATGACGCGGCCTGCGCTGCTCAATGACACGCAACACGTGATTATTAGTCAGCCGACTACCCACCCACTCCTCGTGCATAAACATATCGAGAAATACCGGGTCGTCCTCATAGTTTACCGATGGCGTCTTCAATACCACCTGTTCACCAGTGTCCTCGTCAAGCGCCAGATACACCTGGGTGCGCTTACTGGCGTGCAGTTCCCGCAGAATCCTGAAGCCATCAAGCTTCATGCCTGCGCTGAGTTCGGGCGGAAAGGGCAACTCCGTTAGCTTTTTATACAGCGCCTCCTCACCAAGGCCGGGCAATTGATTGATGCGAATAATCTGGCAGGTCACGTTGTCAGGGCTGCCGTTGGTCAACGCCAGCCTCGCTATCTCGCGGGCGGCACGATCGAGATTGTCTGCATTTCTGGACACCCTCTCAGTAATAGCAGCATCCGGCAGATATTCGTGGACACCGTCCGTGATCAATATAAAAATATCACCTGGCTCAACGACAAATTTGTGGTAGTCAATATCCAGCCGCAGCTCGATACCCATGGCGCGCGTGAGGTAGTTTTTTTCCTCGGATACCCAGACCCGGTGATCATTGGTCAACTGAACAAGATCAGTACCACGCAAACGATAGATACGCGTATCACCAACGTGAAATATATAACCCGTGGATGACTTCACCACTAACGCGCTGAGGGTAGTCGCCAGGCCCTTGCGCGGATCAAGCCCCTGCTGGCCCTGTCCGTACATCCAGCGATTGGTTGCCAGTAAGACCTTTTCGACAGCGTTTTTTACTGTCCACGAATCCGGCGTGCAGTAATAGTCTCCCAACAGGCTGGCCACGCAGGTTTCGCTGGCGACCTTGCCGGCATCGCACCCGCTGACGCCATCCGCCAGCACGGCGACTATACCCTTGTAGCTCAGCGCGGGTTCTTCGGGCACCAGCACGCCATAGCTATCCTGGTTATCGTCTTTAGTGCCCCGGTCAGAATATTGACCCAGACTTATCAACTCGTTGGCATTCATTGCTCGAGTGTACGGTTCTGCGTCAGGCCACGTCTATCATCTGCACCGTACCATCTTCGAGCACCTCGGCAGTTTGACCGCGGGGTTCATCCAGAAAAACCAGAATAAGTACCAGTACCAGCGCGCCGACGCCACCAATCACCAGAAAAAACGTCTGCGGCGCGACAAATGACAGCACTGTCAAAAACACCAGACCGCCGACGTTGCCATAGGCGCCCGCCATCCCGGCCACCTGCCCGGTCATGCGGCGGCTAATCAGTGGCACCATCGCAAATACCGCGCCGGAGCCGCCCTTGGCAAACAAACCACACACCAGCGTAACGAAGACGACCACCGCTACTGCCCAGTCCGCCGTAACCTGACCGAGCACCATAAAACTCAGCACGATGCCAGCAAACAATATAGTCAGGGAGCGCTTGCGACCTATCCTGTCACTGAGCACGCCGCCACCAGGCCGGGCAATCAGATTCATCACCGGATAAGCCCCGGCCACCACCCCTGCCATAATCGGCGATAACTTAAAGGTATCTGTATAAAACAGCGGCAGCATAGAAACCAGTGCCAGCTCAGAACCGAAGGTCACCAGGTAGGCGAGGTCCAGAATCGCAATCTGTTTGAACCGGTAGCGGAACATCTCAGGCACTTGCTGACTAAAAATACCCTTGTTCACCTCAATAATTTTATAGGCCTGATAAAGATAAATGCCCAGGATGCCCGCATAAGCAACGAATGCGACCTGGCCGGAAAGCCAGCCCATGCCCACTGGCGAAAGTTTCCATATGAGCAATCCGAGTGCACCGTATATCGGAGCGCTCATCACCAAATAAAGTGCCAGGTCGCCCTTGCTGGTCACCTCCATGGCACCCATTTTTTTGGGTTTGAAGTAAGTTGAGCCTTTAGGGGTATCGGTGACGGAAAAGAAATAGTAAATACCATAGAGAAACGAAATAGCTGCTGTGCACAGTAGCGCGTAGCGCCAACCGTTTTCCCCGCCAAACCACAACGCGAGACTGGGCAGCAGCATGGCCGATGCCGCCGATCCAAAGTTTCCCCAGCCGCCGTAAATGCCTTGCGCCGAACCAGCCTGCCGGGCCGGAAACCATTCGCCAATCATGCGAATACCCACCACAAAGCCAGCGCCGACAAAGCCCAGCAAAAATCGAGCGAGCGCCAGTTGCTGGAACGTCTGCGCCAGAGCAAAGAAGCTACACAACACACCGGACACCACTAAAATACTCGAAAATAAACGCCGTGGCCCGTAGGTGTCCACCAACATACCGACGACAATACGCGCCGGAATAGTCAGCGCGACATTGAGTAACAGCAGCACACTGACTTCCTGATCGCTGAGCGCGAACACCTCGCGAATGATGACCATCAACGGCGCATGGTTAAACCACACCATAAAGCTGATAAAAAAGGCCAGCCAGGTGGTGTGTAAGATTCGATACTTCCCTGTAAATGACAGTAACTGCAGTTTTTCCGACATAAAAATACCAGTTTCTCCACGTAATAATATTTTCCAGGCAACGACATATGGACGTTATGACGGGCGGCGTGGCCGATCCGTGTCACCTTTCAACATCCGCAGTGCAACCGTTATGCCAATAGAACGCTCATAATGTCTTTGCTCTGTGCAGGCACCTCAGGCAAGGCACCAAAGGGAAGCAGGGCAACATGCTTAAGGAAAAAATAACTTTAACGCGGATAAACCGGGCAGCAATCATGATCCGGTGTGGTGCATAACATGCCGATCTGAGTGTCGAGACTGGGGCGAAAATCCGCCCAAACTTGGGGCGGACGCACCATCGTTTATCATTTTGATAAAAATCAAACCTGTAAACATTAGTTATAATCACCCTTTCTCGGTACCCAAACCCCTCCTCAACGCCCTTACGACCGTCCCCCGCAGCCAGAACGGCGGTAACTTACCAGCATCAAGGTTTTTCAGGCCTTGGCACAGTGTGTGCTTGTTACTTTTAGTGGTGTTTATTGATGGGCTGACATTGTCAGCGGCGGTTCTTTTTGAACGGCCATTTTTAAACCGATCGATAAAGACCAGCGTTGGTGCAAGCGTTGGCGCAAACGTTGGTGCAAGCGTTGGCGCAATAAGCCACCGGCCAGACAGCGGCAGTAACAGGGGTTTACGAGAATGAGTTCAAAGCAAAGGGTTGTAGTCATCGGCAACGGCATGGTAGGCCACAAATTTCTGCAGGCACTTGCCGACGCGGGCGTTGCGGGTCAGTTCAATATCACCGTCTTTTGCGAAGAGCCGCGAGTGGCCTACGATCGTGTGCATCTCACGGAATTTTTTAACGGTCGCTCGGCGGACGATCTGTCGCTGGTTGCAGAGGGTTTCTACGCCGCACACAATATTCGCGTACTGCTCGGCGACAAAGCCGTGGCAATTGATCGCGCCGCCAAAACTGTTACCTCAAGCAAGGGCGAAACTCTGGCCTACGACAAGTTGGTGCTGGCCACGGGCTCTTTCCCTTTTGTACCCCCGATCCCCGGCCACGACCGGGATAACTGCTTTGTCTACCGCACCATTGAAGACCTCGAAGCCATTCGCGCGGGCGCCGCGGACGGTTCGGTCGGCGTCGTCATCGGCGGTGGCCTGCTCGGATTAGAGGCGGCCAAAGCGTTAAAGGATCTGGGGCTCACCACTCATGTGGTTGAATTTGCACCACGGCTGATGGCGGTACAGGTCGACGATGGCGGCGGGGCCGTGCTGCGTAAAAAGATTGAAGACCTCGGAGTATTCGTACACACCGGTAAAAACACACAAAATATCGGCGCTGGCGACCACCACTTTCACAAAATGACCTTTGCCGACGGCAGTGAAATTGAAACCGACGTATTGTTGTTCTCCGCCGGTATTCGCCCCCAGGACGCCCTGGCCCGGGAGTTTGGCCTCGACGTGGGCGAGCGCGGCGGCATCGTCATCAATGACAACTGCCAGACCTCGGACCCCGACATTTACGCCATTGGTGAATGCGCATTGTGGGGTGGCCGCATTTACGGGCTGGTGGCTCCGGGCTACAAGATGGCCCAGGTGGCCGCCGAACACATTACCGGTGGTGGCAAAAACAGTTTTACCGGTGCGGATATGAGCACCAAACTGAAATTAATGGGGGTCGATGTGGCCAGCATTGGCGACGCCCACGGCAACACGCCGGACTGCCGCGCCTATATCTACATTGATGGCAGCGATGAAATTTACAAAAAAATTGTGGTCGACAAAGCCGGCAAGCGTCTCCTTGGCGCCGTGCTGATTGGCGATGCCACCGACTACGGCAACCTGCTGCAACTGGTGCTCAACGATATCCCCCTGCCGGAATTTCCAGATGCTCTGATACTACCCCAGCGCGATGGTAGTGGGGTCAGCGGTCTGGGTGTGTCAGCGTTGCCAGATTCCGCACAGATCTGCTCCTGCAATGATGTCAGCAAAGGCGCGTTATGCACCGCCATTGCCGACGGCGCGACCACCCTCGGCGAGCTTAAATCCTGCACCAAAGCGGGCACCAGTTGCGGTGGCTGTAATGCGCTGGTTGGCCAGGTACTCAACGCCGAACTGGAAAAAATGGGCCTCGAAGTGAGCACCGATATTTGTGAACACTTCCCCTACTCCCGCCAGGATCTCTATCACCTGGTACGCGTCGAGGAGATAAAAACCTACTACGATTTGCTCGACAAACACGGCACTGGTCGCGGTTGCGACATCTGTAAACCAGCGGTGGCGTCCATTCTTGCCTCCTGCTGGAACGATTACGTGCTGGAACCGAAACATGCGGGCCTGCAGGACACCAACGACCGTTACCTGGGTAATATGCAGAAAAACGGCACCTACTCAATTGTGCCGCGCATCGCCGGTGGCGAAATCACCCCGGACAAATTGATCGTCCTCGGCGCCGTGGCAAAAAAATACCAGCTCTACACCAAGATCACCGGCGGCCAGCGTATCGATCTATTCGGTGCACGTCTGGAGCAGTTGCCGGAAATCTGGCAGGAATTGATTGACGCCGGTTTTGAAACCGGTCACGCCTACGGCAAAGCGCTACGCACCGTCAAAAGCTGTGTCGGTAGCACCTGGTGCCGCTACGGTCAGCAGGACAGCGTCGCCCTGGCACTGGAAGTTGAGCACCGCTACAAGGGGCTGCGCTCGCCACACAAAATCAAGTCGGCGGTGTCTGGTTGCACCCGCGAATGCGCCGAGGCCCAAAGCAAGGACTTTGGCATTATCGCCACGGAAAAAGGCTGGAATCTGTACGTGTGCGGCAACGGCGGCATGAAACCCCGTCACGCGGACCTGTTCGCCACCGACCTCGACAAACAAACGCTCATTAAATATGTCGACCGCTTTCTGATGTTTTACGTGCGCACGGCGGATCGCCTGCAACGCACTTCCACCTGGTTGAACAATATGGAGGGTGGTCTGGATTACCTGCGCGAGGTGGTCATCGAAGACTCCCTGGGGATCTGCGCGCAACTGGAAGCGGAGATGGCGCAAATTGTCGGCACCTACCAGTGCGAATGGAAAACCACCATCGAAAACCCGGAGAAATTAAAAATGTTCCGCCCCTTCGTCAACAGCGACAAGGGCGACAGCAATATTATTTTCGTCGAAGAACGCGGTCAGATTCGCCCCGCCCAGAAACTGGAAATCATCAATGCTGGCGCCGATAAATCTGCTGTCACCAGGAAAGAACAGGTGCCTGCATGACAGACCTGAGTAAAGCGCAGGGCACAGCGGCCGACCGCGCCATCTGGGTGCCGGTTTGTCGTGTCACGGACATTCCCTTTGATGCGGGTATTGCCGCGTTGATTAACGAAAATACGCCGCAGGAAACCCAGATCGCCCTGTTCCGACCGCTAGACTCGGACACCGTTTACGCGATTAGCAACTTCGATCCCTTTAGCGAGGCCAATGTGCTCGGTCGCGGTATTTTGTGCAGTATCGGCGAGCAACTGGCCGTGGCTTCGCCCGTACTCAAACAGCACTTTAACCTGACCACCGGCCAGTGTTTTGAAGACGCAGACGTTTTTATTACTACCTATCCCGTCAGAGTCAACGACGGCACGGTGTTTGTGGATACTTCCACCTCGCTGGAGGCCATGTGAAATATTCCTATTACACCGCGGACGTCTTTACCGATCAGGTATTTCAGGGCGCGCAAATTGCCGTGTTCCCCACAGCCAGCGACCTGTCGGACGACCTGATGGCCTTAATGGCCCGGGAGTTGAATCTGTCGCAAACCGTCTTTGTCATGGGCAGTGTCGCCAGCGCAGCCGACCAGCCGCCGCTGTTTCGCCTGCGTATTTTTAGTCCCAGCGGGGAAATTGATTTTGCCGGCCATCCCATGCTGGCCGCAGCCCGCGTGCTGGTAGAAACCGGACACATTGATTTAGCGACTAACAGCGCTACGTTGGCATTTCGCCAGAACACCGGCGACATTGCCGCCAACCTCACCCAGCGGGACGGCAAACCCCTGTTTGTGCAGTTCACCCTGCCCGCCAATCCGGTGGTCGACCGCTATACGCCGACCGAAGCGGAGCTGGCGCGTCTGCTAGGTATTGATGAGCGCGACATCGACACCCACACCTATCGCACCCGCCTGGTGTCAGTCAACTTCCCCTATCTGATGGTACCTCTGGTTTCCCAGCAGGCAGTGCATAAGGCGCGATTCAGCCTCGACGCCTGGAGCCAGTCCAGCGCCCCCGCCATGGCCGCCCAGGAAATTTTTATCTTCAGTAACCGCACCGTTTATCAGGAAACCGACTTTCATGGACGTTTAGTTGGCCCCGGCATCGGCGCCAACGAAGACCCACCCATCGGCTCGGTGATGCCCTGCTTTGCCGGTTATCTCGGCAGTCACGAACACCTGCGCGAGGGCACTTACACCTTCACCATCGATCGCGGCACAGATAAAACCCGGCGCAGCGTGTTGCACATTGAAATGGACCACCACAGCGACAAACCCTCCACGCTGCGGGTCGGCGGCGAAGTGGTGCTGGTCGGTGAATGCACCCTGAACATCGAGAGCCACTGATATGTTGTTTGGTCGCCCGCGCAAAAACCCCATTATTATCGCCGACAAAAAAGTCAGCGACTGGACCTATGCCACCTGCGGTTACTGCTCCACAGGCTGCGCCATCGAAATTGGCAAGGATGCCACGGGCAAGGTAGTCGCCTCCCGCGCTGTCGGCAATGCGGATGTCAATCGCGGCAAGCTATGCCTCAAGGGGATGTACGGCCACGAGCTGTTTAATTCGCCGGGGCGCGGCGAAACCCCACTGTTGCGTCAACATATCGGCCAGCCCTTTGCGCCCACCCACTGGGATCACGCGCTGGATCATATGGCCAGTGAAATAAAGCGTATTCAGGGTGCCTACGGTCGCGACGCCTTTGCCGTGGTGTCCACCGGGCAGATTTTAACCGAGGAGTTTTACACCCTTGGCAAACTCACCCGCGGTTTAATCGGCACCAACAATTACGACGGCAACACCACCCTGTGCATGGCCTCGGCAGTGTCCGGCTACAAGCGCTCGTTCGGCTCCGATGGTCCACCCGGTTGTTACGAAGATTTTGAACACACCCATTGCGTGATGGCCTGGGGCTCGAACCTGCCCGAACAACACCCGATTATTTACTGGCGTCTCAAAGAAGCGTTGGAAAAACGTAAGTTCCCGCTGATCGTGGTAGACCCCCGTGTCACCATGATTGCGCAATTCGCCGATATTCACCTGCCCATTCGCCCCGGCACCGATGTGGTGCTGCAAAACGCCCTGATGCACGTCATCCTCGACGAGGGTCTGCAAGATAACGCCTACATTGCGGCCAACACCACCGGGCTGGAAGAGCTCAAGGCTGAAGTCGCCAACTGGGACCCCACCACTGCGGCGAAAGTGTGCGGTATCGACGAAGACACCATTCGCCACGTGGCGCGACTCTACGCCAACGCCCCCGCCGCCATGCATATCTGGACCATGGGCATTAACCAGAGCACCCACGGCTCCGACGGCGTGGTGGGGCTGAATAACCTGGCACTGCTCACTGGCAATATCGGCAAGCCCGGTGGCACCGCGCTATCGATTACCGGCCAGTGCAACGCCATGGGCACCCGGGAGTGGTCATCCTGTTCCGGCCTGCCCGGTTACCGCGCCCTGGAAAACCCGGAACACCGGGAGGAAATCGGCAAGTTCTGGAATGTCGATCCCGAATTTTTTCCGAAAAAACGCGGCCTGTTTCAAACCGATATTTTTCCCGCCATCGAAACCGGGCAGATCAAGGGACTGTGGCTGGTGGCCACCAACCCACTGACCTCCATGCCCAATACGGCGCGCATTCGCAAAACCCTGGAAAAACTTGAATTTCTGGTGGTGCAGGACGCCTACGCGGATATGGAGAGTAACCAGTACGCCCACCTGTATCTACCCGCCGCCATCTGGGCGGAAAAAGAAGGCACCTTCACCAATACCGAGCGCCGCGTGAACGTGGTGCGCCAGGCGACGCCGCCCAGCGCCAGCTGCAAATCGGACTTCCAGATATTCAATGAGCTGGCACAACGCTTCGATCCGGATGGCAACGTCCACTTTCCAGAGACCCCAGCGAGGGCATTCGAAGAAATGCGCGCCCTGTCCAAAGGTCGGCACATGGATATTTCCGGGATGGATCACGACCTGATCGAAAAAAACCGGGGTATACAGTGGCCCTACACGGCAGCGCAACGGGACAACAACGAAGCGCCCTTACCCGGCGGCAAACGCCTGTATACCGAGCCCGCGTCGTTTTACCATGGGGACAAACGGGCCAAACTGATTCCCCTGCCATTTATCGACAATAACGAGCAACCAGATAACCAGTTCCCGTTCTGGCTGAACACGGGCCGCCTGGTGGAACATTTCCACACCCGCACCCGCACCGGCAAGGTCGGCAACAACAACAAATTCAGCCCCATTCCATTTATGGAAATAAATCCCGACGCAGCGGCAGAACTCGGCGTCCGCCATCAGGAATATGTGCGCTGTGTATCCAAACGTGGCGACGCGGTGGTGATGGCCATGCTCACCCAGCGCGTGCCCCGCGATATGGTGTTTATTCCGTTTCATTTTTTTGACTGCGTGAATCGCCTGACCCTGGGTTTGCTGGATCCCCATTCGCGACAGCCCGCCTTTAAACAGCAAGCGGTGCGCGTCGAAACCATTGCCGACCAGATTGGTGCAGCGCGGTTAAGCCGGGAACTACGGACCTACTGATGAATCATCGCGAAGCCATCGAGCCCAACGCCAACACCGCCCCTGCGACGGACGCAGGCGCCAAAAAAGCCGCCATATTTGAACTGCGCGGCGACGAACCGGCCAACGCGTTTCTGTGGGACCCGGTCCCGGAAACAACCGCCGGCCCGGCCACTAACTGCCACGGTAACCTGATCGACCTACTCGACCTTACCAGCCCCTTGCGCGGCGACAGCTTGCACATCAACGGTAACGACGCGGTGGGGAACAACCCCAACCGCTACAAGCAACACGGCTTTTATTTTAATGCCGACAACTGCATCGGTTGCCACGCCTGCGAAACTGCGTGCAGCGAGAAAAACGACAACCCCGCCCACATCGCCTTTCGCTCGGTGGGCTACATCGAAGGTGGCACCTATCCAGATTACCAGCGCATCAATATTTCCATGGCCTGCAACCACTGCGATGACCCGGTGTGCCTGAAAGGTTGCCCGACCCGCGCCTACACCAAGTTCGCCGAGTACGGCGCGGTGTTACAGGACCCGGATATCTGTTTCGGCTGCGGTTACTGCACCTGGGTGTGCCCCTACAATGCGCCGCAACTGGACCCGGTAAAAGGCGAAGTGACCAAGTGTAATATGTGCGTGGACCGGCTCGAAGTGGGCCTCAAACCCGCCTGCGTGTCCGCCTGCGTCGGCAATGCTCTGGATTTTGGCGTGGTGGAAAACATTCCTGAAAATCGCATTGAGGCTAAAATCTCAATCCCCGGCTTTCCGTCCACCGACATCACCCAGCCGAATATTCGCTTTCAGCAAACCCGCAGCACCCAGCGAGAAATGACCCGCCCCGACGGTATGCCGGTGAAATACCACAAGGACGACAGCGCTGGACCGTTCAAAGGACAGTTCAAACCGGAAGTGGACAAAAAACTCGGTGACAAAAAACAGTGGAACTGGCGCAAGCTGCTCACCTCCCACGAAAGTGCCCACGTTATATTTACCCTGTGCACCCAGGCGGTGCTCGGCGCCTTTCTGATAATTACTGTCGGTACGCTGCCGATAGGCCTGGTGAACAATGGCCCACTGGCGGCGCTGCAAACTCCGGCGGTATCCCCTGTGGTATTACTGCCCCTGCTGGCGGTGATGATAGTCCTGATCAGTTTTGGGCTATTCAAACTCAATATGCACCTGGGCAAACCCCACCGTTTTTATCGCGGCTTTAATAATCTGCGCTGGTCGCCGCTGAGTCGGGAAATCGCCGGTATTTCCGCGTTCTATACCTTTCTGCTGGGCTACGCATTATTTGCGGCCCTGGCGCTGTGGTTCGACAGCCCGTTTATTGTGCAGGCATCCAGCGCGCTGAAAACATTGTGCGCCGGACTGGCAACTCTGAGTGGACTGATCGGCCTGTACTACATGTACCGCATTTACCGTATACCGGCGCGGCCCTTCTGGAACCACTGGCAAACGGCCACCGCGTTTGGCGGCAACACCCTCAGCCTTGGCGCGCTGTTGGTCGGGCTGGTGGCCCTGCCTGCGCTGGC
>TARA_R110000787_G_scaffold13531_6_pt1 | contig 23684 bp, 21 predicted proteins | sample TARA_R110000787 | Tara Oceans TARA_R110000787 (sample SAMEA4397920) | marine metagenome | biome: Polar Biome; feature: [DCM] deep chlorophyll maximum layer (ENVO:01000326); material: water (ENVO:00002006), including particulate matter (ENVO:01000060) such as... | depth 35 m | reverse complement strand
TATGTCCCCTTTCAACCAATTCTTTACTTGGCAAACTACCAACGTGACTGATATTATTGAACAGAGAGATGGCTATATTAAATTTAAAACAAAAAATAGTAATTACGAATTATATAAATTATGAGGTATCAAGTAAGATGTAATGCAACAGACGAGGTTCTGTTTGAAAGCAATAGTCAGTATGAATGTGGAGAATGGATGGAGGATGAAGGGCTAGGTATGGGAGACGCTTGGATTCAGAAGGTTGTTAAATAAATTAGGATATGTCTAAATTTAGATGTACCTTTGTGTAAATCAAGTATAAATCAGAGGGGTGTCTTCAAAGACACTCCTTATAAAATCAAATCAATTATGTGTGTAATCATTATTAAACAGAAGAACAATATGATGTCGGAACAAATCGCAAAGACATCATCAAAAATAAATCCTGACGGGTTAGGTATCATATGGCTCGATACATTCGAGGTGACCTACCACGAATCAGAGGAGTATAAGCTACTACTAACGGACAGACCATTCATTGCCCATTTCCGTTACGCAACAAAGGGTGCGGTCAACTTAGCCAACACGCATCCATTTGTGTGTGGCAATAACACAGACGAGATGCTTATGCACAACGGTACAATAAAGGGCTTAGGCTCTAACGATATGTGCGACAGTAAAGAGTTAGCCATTCAGCTAGGCTCAATCAACAGGGCAGATTGGAAGTCACGACTAGAGCAGTACGACTCACGATTCGTTTCAGTAAACCTAAGGACACGTTCGTTTCAGATATACAATCGTAATCTATATACATATAGAGATGGGATATGGTATTCAAAGACCAATGTACTACAGGATAATCTAATAGCGGTGTACGGCACCCTAAAGAAAGGGTTGTCAAACTATCATTCATACCTTAGTAACGCAATCCATATCGGTGAGGGTGAGACACAGGACAGGTATCCATTGATAGTTAGCGGTCTGCCGTTCTTGGTAGACAAGAAGGGTGTGGGTCACAACGTCACGGTGGATGTATTCAAGGTGTCAGACGCGCAGCTTCAGAAGATTGACAGGCTTGAGGGTCACCCACAGTGGTACAGAAGGGTTGAGGTGCCAATAAAATTAGAGGGGCGAACGCTAAGCTGTTGGGTATACTTTAACCCAAAGGATATCACTGAGGGTGCAGAGATGCTAAGTGAGTATGTCGAGAGACAGAGAGGAGATTATTCGCTCAACTATTACGACACTAATGAGAGTCACAGTGCGATAGATATAGGATGGGATGATGATGAGCTGCCTACCGCAGGGACACTAGCCTGCATAGATTGTTTTAACGACGTAGAGCACGACCTATTTCAGAACTACTACTGCTCATCTTGTGGTGGATGGTTCAAAGAGGACGAGATATTAATCTTTAATAATAAATAAAATGATATACATAACTAAAGATAATTTTACGTGGCTAGACGTCACGGGTAGGTGTGAGGACACATCTATAGCTGAGGTACTCTTCAGTATTCATAACCTATACGCACTGTTTGATGACGAGTCAGAATCTCTTATCGAATCAATGGTTGAATTAGAGTACACCCTAAAGCTAGGGCTTAAGGTTGTTGTACCCGTAGGCTTCTTACCAAGAAAGAATCTGCCCTACTCAATAAAGGATAGCGAGACAGTCGTTAAGGATGGGTATCTATATGCAAGGGTAAAAGATTTATCTGCTAAAAGAGTAGTATATGTCTAAATTAATGCGTATATTTGTTTAAATTAATTATAAATCAGTGTCTTTAAAGACACATAAATCAAATCAATATGGGACGAACTAAATTATTATTCAATCAGATACTCGAAGAGGAATCACAACGAGAGAGAGAGGAAGGCAGAGACCTATTAGGAGAGATATACTTCCAATCAAGCAATCAGATGTTAAAGGATGTCTTCCAATCATTCGAGGATATAAAGAGCCGGATGGCAGTGGACAATAAAAATCAGACAGATGGCGACACTAATTAAATCAGATGGGACGGAGATACCCAACGTAGATATCTCAACATTAAAACATCAACAGGATATGGTGGATGGATACATAGAGTATGTATACTTCCCAACAAACAGGGTGGCTATTGTAAATGAGGAGGGTAGGCTTACGGGTCTACCCTACAATGAGGCGGCTAGTATAGCTGCAGGCATTCACCTTGTGGGTGACGTTATAATCGTTGATGCAAACGAATTAAATTAATTATGAGACTTGGTTTTAAATTATTCCAAGACACGGGTAGGATATCAAGTCCCTGTGTTCTTGAAGACACTAAAGTCCTTAACCGAAGGACGGATGATGTGATAGTGTATGAGGGAGGGCATTATATAGAGATGCTTGACAATGGATACTTCCTCTATAGACCTACAGGTAAGGGGCACGGAAGACGCTCATTAGATTTAGTAACCGTAGAGAGACATCTATGGGAATGTATAACAGTTAAATAAAATAAATTATGAAAAGGAGACAGTTTAATATTTACGTGTCACGGGTATGTGATACGTTCGGTGTAGGCAGGGGTGACCTGTTTGACAAGACAAAGAAAAGAAATATCGTAGAGGCTAGGCATATGTTATACTATCTATGCGAGACAAGACCAATGCGCGTAGCTAACATCCAAGACTATATGGGTGAGAATGGATACGACACAGCTCATTCACCTATTATACACGGCATTAAGATGGCAAAGAAAAAGATAGAGGAGGATAAGGATTGGATTGATGCACTAAAGAGATGTAGGAGGGGGGATGTTAGCAATGCTTTATAGCACTAAAGATATTTGGAAGCAGGCAGGTGACGACACCTTTGCGGTGGAGATTAAGAATTCCTTATACACATCAAGGATGGTGTACGGAATCAAGATAGTCCGAGACCATAAGACTTCTGATGTCTATATGATGAACACACAGATTCGAGGTGATTGGCATATACCATTATCCCAAGACGATATAAATATTTTTTTAGAAAAAGGTTGGAGATACGGATGTTATACACTATCTTTGTCTAACTATCGTTCAAAGCTAGATAAGGTTAAGGATGTGATAAAGTCAGAGATGAACGGCAAGAGGAGAGGGAGAAGGATACATCACCTAAAGACACAGCGTGAGAATATATTAAAGAAGTACACAGAAATAAATAATAAATTAAATCAAATCAATTATGGCAACAGTAAAAACAACGAAGAAGCAGACAACATTTGAGAAGCTATCTTCAATCAACGTCAACAAGTTTGTTGAGAAAAAGAATGGATTAACATACCTATCGTGGGCATACGCTTGGAGCGAGACAAAAAAGAATTGTCCGTCAGCCACGTACGCAATAGGAGAGACAGAGTATGACGACGCAACAGGATTTATGTGCCACACAGAGGTGACCATAGATGGAGAGACACTAGAGATGTGGCTGCCTGTGATGGACGGAGCTAACAAGTCAATGAAGAAGGTAGAGTACACCTACACAACTCGTTACGGGGAGAAGCAGGTTGCTCCTGCTACATCATTCGACGTCAACAAGACTATTATGAGGTGCCTTGTTAAGAACCTAGCAATGTTCGGGCTTGGCATATACATCTATGCAGGTGATGACCTACCTAACGCACAAGAGGAGGCTGCCCCTACAGTAAAAGCGAAAGCAGTCACGGGCAAGGATGCACTACGTTTCAATGATTCTAATTGGAGTAACGTAGCTAAGTTTGTAGCTGAGAATAAGCAGCTTGGTCTCAAGAAGCTGATAGATAAGGTTGAGATAAAGTATACTATCACACCTGCTGTCAAAGCAGAAATCCAAAAACTACTTAAGTAATGGATGTGCTAGATAAGCTACGTGATGACGAGCAGTACTATGGTGAGTTCGGACAGCAGTACCTGTCCAACTCAGACATAAGCAAGTTACTCACAGACCCCTTGGCATTTAGAATGCCACAGGAGGACAACGTAAACTTCCATAAGGGAAGATATTTTCACCAACTAATACTTGAACCTGAGAAGGCTATAGATACCGCGTTCATAGATGTGTCATCACGAAACACAAAGCTTTATAAAGAGGCTGTGTCGAGCAGTGGTACTATAATTATGCTTGAGAAAGAGGGTCAGGAGATACGTGACTGTGTGCAGGCAATGATGGGCAACCTATCATTCTTTGAGGGAGTACGAGAGGATGGCGTCAAGTATGAGGTGCCGGCTATAAAAGAGATACACGGTCTGATGTGGAAGGGTAAGGCAGATATCGTATGTAACGATAAGCTGATTGACTTAAAGACTACAGGGAGGATTGATGACTTCAAGTATTCAGCACGTAAGTATAACTACGATAGCCAATGCTATATATACCAACAGCTATTCGGTAAGCCACTTGAGTTCTATGTGGTTGACAAGACGACCGCACGATTAGGTATCTTTAAACCATCAGAGGAGTTCGTTCATAGGGGTGAGCAGAAGGTTATCAGAGCCGTGGAGGTATACAATCGTTTCTTCGGAGACAATCCAACAGAGGATATAAACGAGTTCTTTATTCAGGATACATTATAAATATGGTGCTGTTATGTGCGACGTCCCAACGTATGTAACAGCATCTTAAATAAACTTTGGGACAATAGTAAATCAATTTATATTATGGCACAAGACGAAAAAATCTTTGCAGACGGATTCTTATTCAAGAGAAAAGAAAACGCTCCCGACTTTGTTATCGGCAGTCAATCAATCAAGGTGGACGAGGCTATACAATTCCTAACGGATAACGTTAAGAATGGTTGGGTAAACATTGACATCAAGATGTCTAAGGGTGGTAAGTATTACTGCGAGTTAGACACGTGGGAACCGAAACCAAAAGCGCAGGAGGCTACAGCCCCAACGCCTGACCTTCCGTTCTAAGTGTCTTCAAAGACACAATCTAAAGATAAGGGGGGCAGATGGCTCCCCTTTTTTTTTCCTTATTAAATGTTGACATATCTAATCACTATATATATATTTATATTCTTTTATATTTTATTTTTTTTCTTGTATACAATAAAGAAAGTTAACATTATCAACACTACTACTGAGAATCAGGTAGTTATAAATTTAAAATCAACATAAAATCAACATAAAATCAACATAGTATGACATCTACAGTAACAATATTCAAAGACATCAAGGATACAGCGACCCCATTTCATAGAAGTATTGATATGGTATTAAGGAGAATCAAGGATGGTAACACGAAGAATCTAATCAAGGCTATCAGACAGACCAAGGATAAGACAGAGCGCAATGAGCTAAAGAAAAAGCTACCTGCCATATGTTTCTCAGGTGTCTTCACTAAGAGAATGGACACAGCTATCACAGAGCACAGCGGATTTATCTGCTTGGATTTTGATGGGTATCCAAACAGGAAGGATATGCTTTCCCATAAAGAGAAGCTATCAAGGGACGGGTATGTATACAGCGTATTCATATCGCCAAGCGGTAACGGACTAAAGGTGCTAGTGAGAATACCTGCCATTGCAGACAACCATATAAGTTATTTCAATGCCCTTAATAAATATTTTGACTCAGAGTATTTTGATAAGATGTGCAGGAATATATCACGCGTGTGCTATGAGTCTTATGACAAGCTGATACATATAAACGATAGCTCTAATGTTTGGGATACTATGGCAGAGCCTGAGTATGTAGAGATGAACTCGCACAGAGACCCACCTACCATACCAATAACAGACCACAATAAGATTGTAGAGATACTTGTTAAGTGGTGGGAAAAGAAATACCCAATGGTTGATGGGCAGAGGAATCAGAATGTATACATACTAGCAATGGCGTTCAATGATTACGGTGTACCTAAAGCACTTGCAGGTTATGTGTTAGGTGGTTACGCTGATGAGGGATTTAATATGTCTGAGATAAACAGAACGATTGATTCAGCGTACATAAACACATCAAAATTTAATACCAAATACTATGAGGATGAGGAGATGATATCCAATGTAAAGGGTAGCCTCCGCAAGGGTGTAGCAAAGAAGCAGATACGCTATCAACTTAATCAGTCAGGGGTTGACAGTGAGGTTACTGAGTTTGTAATCAACAAGATAGAGAATGAAAATTCCAAGCAGATTTTTTGGGAGAAGAATGAGAAGGGTGTCGTGCGTATAGTTCACTACTCATTCAAAAGATTCCTTGAGGACAATGGGTTCTATAAGTTCTGCCCTGAGGGTGGTAAGCATTATGTATTCGTAAAGGTCACCAATAACCTTATTGACCATACGAGTGACAAAGATATAAAAGACTTTGTGTTAAGCTACCTACTTGATATTGATGACCTAAGTGTGTACAACTACTTTGCTGACCAAGTTAGATTCTTTCGTGATGAGTTCCTGCACCTGCTATCTACTATAGACATCTTCTTTATAGAGGATACCAAGGATAGTGCGTACCTGTACTATAATAACTGTGCTGTAAAGATTACTAAGACCCTGATAGAGACAATAGACTACATAGATTTAGGTGGCTATGTATGGAAAGACCACGTGATAGATAGAAAGTTTGATGTGTGCGACGAGAAGACGTGTGACTATTCAGTATTCATTAATAACATATGCGCTGATGTAGTCGAGCGAAAGAGAACAATGGAATCTACGATAGGCTTTATGATGCACGGACATAAGACTAAAAGCTACTGCCCTGCGGTCATACTTAACGACCAAGTTATTAGCGATAACCCTGAGGGTGGCACGGGTAAGGGATTATTTATGAACGCGTTATCACAGATGAAGAAGGTGGTAATGATTGATGGTAAGGCGTTTGCATTTGAGAAATCATTTCCCTACCAAACAGTATCGGCAGACACACAGATACTATGCTTTGATGACGTCAAAAAGAACTTTGATTTTGAAAGGTTGTTTAGTGTCGTGTCAGAGGGGCTGACGCTAGAGAAAAAGAATAAGGATGCTATCAAGGTTCCATTTGAAAGGTCACCTAAGATAGGCATCACTACCAACTACGCTATCAAGGGTACAGGTAACTCGTTCGCTAGGCGCAAGTGGGAGCTTGAGCTATACCAACACTACAGTATGAACTACACACCATTTGATGAGTTTGGGAAACACTTCTTTGATGATTGGGATGAGGATGAGTGGTGCTACTTTGATAACTATATGGTTGGGTGTCTTCAGGACTACCTAAATACAGGTCTAGTCAAGAGTGCGTTTGTAAATCTTGAGACGCGTCAACTAGAGCAGTCTACGAACCACGAATTTATTGAGTGGTGTGGTCTTGTAGAGGGCATAGAGGGTGGCTATTCACTGATGGTAAACCAACGCATACGTCTTCAGGATGCGTACTACGACTTTGTTAATGAGTACCCCGACTACGCCCCTAACTCTAGGAGGTCTGTTAGCAGGGCTCAATTCTATAAGTGGGTTAGGTTGTACGCTATATTTAGTACAGGCGTAGAGCCTGAGGTAGGGAGAGACCCTGTAGGTAAATGGATTATTATTAAAGACGAATAGATATGGATTATAAAGATGAGCACGTGTCACGTATCGGTATCCAATCTGATGCTGTGATAGTAAGACGACCGGGATTCTCTGATGAGATGATGTATAAATCATTAAAGACATCACGCGACGTTCTTTTTAAAACCAAGAAAGAAAAAGTGGGGAGAGGTAAGAAGGCTACGTATAAAGATGTACGTGTGAACTCACCAAGAAAGGATATAGAAGAGCGTATCATTAAATCATTAAATCATTATAAGAATCTTATGAGCAATCCAATAACATTAAAGCTAAGACAGTATCAGAAAGATATAGTAATTAAGGGTGCAGAGATAATCTTAAAGCATAACTTCCTATACCTAGCAATGGAGGTACGGACAGGTAAGACACTAACAGGTATGGGTATAGCTCAGATGTTATCGTCTAGGTCTGTGCTGTTTGTTACAAAGAAGAAGGCTATCAGCAGCATCCTTGGGGACTACGACGGGTATAGACCTGACTTTGATATAACAGTTATAAACTACGAAAGCCTGCACAAGGTTGAGGATGTCGGTAGATTTGATTTAGTAATCCTTGACGAGGCTCACGGTATGGGTGCGTTTCCAAAGCCAAGCGGTAGAGCTAAGTTAGTAAAGCGGATTCTATCCGTGAAGAATCCATACGTCATCCTACTATCAGGTACACCAACGCCTGAGTCATACAGTCAGATGTATCACCAAGTGTATGGCGTACAGGGAAGCCCGTTTAAATCTTACGTCAACTTCTATAAGTTCGCTAAGGAGTATGTAGATATAAAGCAGAGGAAGATAAACGGATTCTTTATAAATGATTATAGCAATGGTCTTAAGAGTATCACAGATAGGATGAAGCCATACACTATATCATACTCTCAGAAAGACGCAGGGTTCAAGGTGGACACACGTGAGCACGTACTAGAGGTTGAGATGAGTGATATGGTATACAGTATAGCTAAGACATTGAAGAAAGATTTAGTGGTGCAGGGGAGCGAGGAGGTCATACTCGCAGATACGCCTGTGAAGTTAATGATGAAGCTACATCAGCTATACTCAGGCACTGTTAAGTTTGAGTCAGGCAACTCAACTATAATAGACCTGAGCAAGGCACAGTTTATCCACGATAATTTTTCGCTTGCTAAGATAGGTATCTTCTACAAGTTCAAGGAGGAGCTGAATGCTTTGAAGCAGGTGTACGGTGATAGCCTATGCACAGAGCTGAGTGTCTTTGAAGACACAGATAAATCAATCGCCCTACAGATTGTGTCAGGAAGGGAGGGCATATCATTAAGGCAGGCAGAGGCATTGGTGTACTACAACATAGACTTCTCAGCTACAAGCTATTGGCAGTCACGAGATAGGATGACGACAAAGGATAGGCTAGAGTCAGATGTGTATTGGGTATTCTCTAAGGGTGGCATAGAGCGAGAGATATATAAAGCTGTAACAAAAAAGAAAGACTACACCCTGTCGCACTTTAAAAAAGAATTATTAACTTTAAATGAAAATGACTGAACAGCAGATACAATCTAAAAGGATAAAGCAGTTGGAAGCTGAGGGATATTATGTACTTAAGTTGGTTAAGACAAACAAGAATGGTATCCCTGACCTGCTCGCCATACCCCCTAACTCTAATGTAATATTCAGCGAGGTCAAGACACTAAAGGGTAAGACATCAAAGCTACAAGACTACAGACTAAAAGAATTAGAAGGATATGGATTTAAGACAGAGGTATACAGAGGCGATAAATAATGAGGGGATAGGGTGTGAGCTAGACACGTGGTTCTTGGAATCAATGTATAGCTATTCTATAACGGAAGGCTTAGAGATGTTATCTCAGGTGTTAGTTGTGATAGATGAGCTACCCACAAAAGACGGTTGGGTACAGGAGATTTCGGGAGTTATAAATAGTATGCCACCTATATTCTTTGTTGTGGACTACATAAAGCAGGCAGGGGATACACCACTGCTTATAAGCATAAGAGATATAGACTGCGATACATATCTCGATTTTATTTTAAAAAAACAATCAATTAATTATTACTTAAATCTATAATAAAATGAAAAAAATAAAAATAGTTTCTAGCGAAGAGAAATTTAAGTCTCTAACAGATATAATACAATCAGAATTAAACGTCAATATATTAGAGGATAAGAGCAGGCTCAGGGTTAACGTTGAGGCGAGGATGATTTTCTGTTGTATCTTAAAAGATTATGGCTATGGATGTAGTGAACTATCAAGGGTCATTGGTATGGACCACACATCTGTGCTTCATTACTTCAAGAGCCTACCTAATCTTTTGCTCGTAGATAGGGAGTTGAGATTCAGATACAATTATATAAAGTCTGAGTTTGCTTGCTATGATACTGACACTGAGAAGCACCCGTCACACGACCCGTATCAGCTTAATCAGGTGGTTGTTGAATTAAAAAAAGAGCTATATGCTTTGAATAAAGATAATAAATTATTACATTGCAAGGTGTTAGATAAAGATATAGAACTAGACAACGCGAAATCCTACACAAAAAAATTAAAGATACGTGACGGGAGACTTGAAAATATTTTTAAATTAGTAGAGGAGAGAACGCGTATAGGTACAGAGGATAACATATTAATCAAACTTAATAGATTTTATAATGGTGCATACTGATAACGAGATAGAGAAGATTGCTTCGTATAAGACTTGGTCGGATAATAAAAAGCTTGACCGTCTACTAGAGATGGATTGTAAGATGTACTGCTACCTTGGTAGTGACTCCACCAAAGGCGAACGGAATGATGTGAGAAGAGCGTCTAAGAGAATTTATTCATCTATTAAAAAGATTGATAACACCCTTGGTACACTACTACTTCAATCAATGGACCCTAGTGAAATATTAAATAACATATAAGACAATGAAAAACCTACCGGCATATGAGAAGGAGAGAATTAATCAGGTAAACTTTTTAATGAATCAGATTCATATGTCGTCAGCATCTATATACGAGTCTCTTATTGATAGAGATTTTGAGGACTTAGAGCAAGAGCTCAACAGCTTAATCTTTATCCTTAAGGATGTATTAGCCTCAATAGAGAATGACATATGAATATCAAGGCTTCTACAGGGAGGCAGAACTTTTCAATTTTATAAAGGATTATTTTATATCAGACCTTCAAGAGTCTAAGAATTCTGTAGCTAGGTATGACTGCTCATCTAATGTATTTAATGTTGATATAGAGCTTAAGTGCAGGAGGAGGCATTACAATGAGCTTATAATAGAGAGAGCAAAGTTTGATGCGCTCATCAGCCTTAGCGAGATTAACAGCACTATACCTGTGTATGTAAACTCTACACCTAAAGGGGTGTGGGCTTTCTATCTTCTTGACCACCCACAGATTCAATGGGAAATCAAAGACCTCCCTCAGCATACTGATTTTAATAGACGGGATAATATACCTAAGGAGATAGGCTACCTAAATATAAACCAAGGCATCAGCCTGCTAGATATACTGCCCAATGAAATATAGACCACTACTAAACTTAATATTCGTAGCGACACTTAATGTCATTATATTCTATTACCTTATAAGGCTATTCTTTTTCTAATCGTAAAGAATTTATTTCTGCCGAAGACATAGGAGAACTCGTCTTCTTCTTCGTCTCAGGTTTCTTCTCTCTATTTACAGGTATGGTTATGAATTTTTTATCCACACTTATATTCCCCGGTCTATATGATTTAGATATACCCAATATCTCGTACATCACCTCCTCATCATAATCCCCACTAATATAATCAGACACACCTATAAGCGCATCTATATCAGAGCCTAGAGATAATTCTAATAAAGGCTTAGTAGCCTTCCATATATCCCACTTGTCTTGCTTTCTATCATACCCTTTATAGACTTGTTCTGTGATAGCCACTAAAGCGTTAGTACCATCATTGGCAAAACCTGATTCACCACTAGATTTATTAGCCGCCACTTGGATAGCTGTCCCAATAATAGGTATGTTATATATCAGGTTCTTACCCATTAGCGCATCCTTAATCTTGTTCCACACGTACTCCTTATCGTCATCATCTCCGTGTAACAGCATCCCTGCGTGTGCTGTCGCTACAAAGAGTGCATTCATTACAGATAAGTTTAATGCAACCTTTCTTACATCCTTTGCCTTTGGCATTTTCTTTCTGCCTATATCCCTCATTATAGAGTTCGTACCCTGCATAGTATTGTTAATATGTAAGAGTGGTGAGCTAATAAACATTGTAAATATTTTGGCAAAAACACTATTAGATTGCTGCATTGGGGTTTTCTCTGAAGCTCGCTGTGTCTGCTGCGTTCTGTTGTACTCATTAAACAGTTTTCTTAGCTCAGCCTCAGGCACACCCCTTCTCTTAGCAGCCTTATACACAGCCATCTGCCCAAGCACCCCTGCGATATCACCTACCGCTGTCCCCATTCCTCCTGCCGATTTAAGCACTCTACCAACCTTTGTTTTTTGAATCTTTTTATAGACCCAATTTGGTGTACCCATTTTTGTACCAAGCTCTATCGTGTAGAAGTCACCTCTTCTATTTTTTCGCATCCTGTCCTTAAATGTAGCCGATATCTCTTCTGCTTTTGATAATGTCTTTCCTGTAAAGACGCCTAACAGAGATGTTGTATAGTCAATAGCAAACATAGGTAGGTCAATAAGAATTGACTTACCTCTACTAAGCGTTTGGTAGTCTTCAAATTGACCTACAAATGACGACGCTTGCTTAAGAATCTGTATTAATTTAAAATTTAAGGCAAAGCCAATAAACTTTCTCCCCAAAAAAGTTACCCACCCCTCAGGCTGCTTTGGTCCTGCATTAGGGTTTATTGCGTAGTTTATAGATGCTTTAAATAGCATACTAAGACCTGTCTCCTTCAATACAGTTTTTATACTATCGCTTCTAAGTATATTATTCATCTCCTGCACACCAAGAGCATATGTCTTATACTGCTCCATCTGATTTATATAGTTTTTAAGCACATCCGTGAATGCTTCTTGGAGCACGACATCCCCTGTAGTGTCTGTTCTTTCCTGTAGTGCCGGTGACGTCTCAGTATTAAATATACCATTAAAGTCTCCGCTAGACATCATCTCTCCAAGCTTCTCTGAGCTAACCGTTTTCGTAGGGAAATAATTCTCAACGTATCCAAGGCTGACATCATTAGCCTGTATGTACACATTATTGACCTCATCAAAATATGTATTACTCAGGTAGTCAACAATCATATCCGCAATTGCAAGGTTATCCTTTCCTAAGAACCCTTCTATTTTTTTCATTGCATCTACATATGGATTAGTCTCTTTATTATGTGGCTTGGTCTCGTCCATTAGTATTACCTTATCATTGAACCCTTGAGATATAAGCTTCTCTCTTTGGACAGGGTTTTTGTACAAGGCGTATATGCGCAGTGCATCATTCTTTGATATATAGCCCATCTTCTTAATAGATGGTATCTTAATGTCATCCAACATCTTATTAAGGGATAACGCCCATTTTCTGTAGGATTTAAATTTAGGGTTTACTGAACTAACTATATCATTTAATATATCCTCCTGTCTAAACTTACCCCTAAGATGGTTCTCACTCATCTCGTTCAGCTTATCATAGAACATCTTAGTAAACATACCATCCTCTCTACCCCTGTCTAATATATTTGTTATCGTACCTAGGTGAATTAGATTGTTTCTAAAAAATACTTTAATCTTGTTAGGGTCGATTTTGCCATTTGTAGTAAACTTAGAGGTAAGCGCTTGAATACCCTTAAGAATCTTCTTATCCCTGAAGTATTCATACACTGATCGTGAATCTTTTTTTAGATCATTTTCGTCCTTAGGCGCACCGTCCTCATCATATAGTATATCATAATCTCCCTTAACCTGCTCCTCTATCTGCTCTCTTTTCTCCGTGTATACCTGTCTCTTAGCATCTCTCCTATTGTTAAACCTAACGATAGCCTCAGCCCTTTGAACTTTTAAATCTGCAAGTAGCTGCTCTAGCTGCTCAATATCCATAGAGGATATCTCAGCAAATGAATCTAGGGCAAGCTGAAGGTCTAGCATAGCTCTCTCATTAGCTGTAACTGTTATGTTATCTTTAGTGTATTTGGCAATCTCTTTCTGTGTCGCGCCCTGCTCCTTCATTTTTTCAACAACACTCTTGTGGAAATCAACATTGCTAACCTTATCTATAGCACTTATCACCACCTCATCATCTATTGATTGCTGAAGGGCTGTAAGTGCACTGACATCCTCTTGAGCTGCAGCATCTAATACTTTATATACCTGTTGAAAATAGCTTTGAGTTACAGCGTCAATACCTTTAGCTCGTCTCTTTTTAGATGCTGTTATTGCTGCCTTAGATTTACTCTTAACTAATTCTTCGATTTTTTTAATAAGGGATTTTCGTACCTTTTTACGAGCCTTCTCCATCTCATTAAACACTTTAGTAGCTTGACCCTTAAAGTTTTTCTCAGTCGTATCGTTTATAATCTTATTTAATCTATTAATGACGCCACGTGTGTACCTGTCAAACTTCGGAAGTGATGTTCTTATCAGCATTCTCATCCTACGCTGTGCATCCTTTAATGTCTTGGCTCCAAAAAATCTCTCCTCAAGCTTGGCTCTAACCTCAGCTATATTTTTTTTAACATTAGTATTACTTCTTATACCCAAGCTTCTATCTAAAGCTGATTGAAGTTCTAGCTGTACAGTCTCAGCCTGCTCTTGATATACAGGCTCAGCCTTTAATATCTCCTGTGCCTTCTCTCTTATCTCTGAGAATGATTTTGTTTGAGTCGTACCTACACCACCTCTCGGTCCCTCGGTAGCAAACCTCTGTAGCTTTTCTTTTATTGATGTAAATAATTCAAGACCGGCAACAGCCCCCTCCTCTATATTCCCAAACTCTCTTGGCATCAATGTAATCAAATCAAAGTTTACCTCTAACGCCTCATTTATTTTGTTAGCCTTAAATCCTCTATCTAGTAGCACCACCTTTATAGATTCATTAGGGAAACGATTCTGCCTACCAATCTCAATAATACTTTGCATTGATACGTTAGGACCCGTCATTAGCTGTAGGCTTTCAGAAAGCTTTCCTATAGGGGAATCTTTAAACAGTGCCTGACCTGACAACAGGTCTACGGTGACAGCCTGTAAGAATTCATCTAATGTTATATTCTCAAGCTGCTCTGCTGTAAACTTAGATATACCAACCATCTTCTTGATATTGTTGAATAGGTCTATGAGCCACCCCTTAAAGTCCCTAGAAACAGATGCGTTAACGAATGACTCACCCTTGTCACCTATAGCCGTAGCCAATGCCTCCTCCTTGATGTATGTGGCAATATCTTCCTCTGACACCTTCTGATCCCTCATCTTTTTGATAACACGCTGATAGTCAGGACTATTTTCAACCTGATTGATGTATGTAGGGTCCTTAGTTATAAGCTCCATACCCTTATTGTAAGCCTCAGTATTAGCCTCCTTAGCTATGTTAAGCCACATATGTCCGAACTCGTGTATAGGGGTGTTAAAGTTTCTTAGTCTTGGGTTTAGATATATCTTCCCCTTATATACAGCACCATATATTTTTTGGTTTTTAGTTGATAGAGACTTAGCGTATACGTCTTTTATTAGTGCGTCAAATTCTGCTTGTGTTGCCAATACCTCCACATTTGGGAATGACTTGCTAAGCATATTTATAAATGTTTCATAAGAAGATGCCACAAAATCAGATATCCCGTATGATGTGCTGCTTGTTGTCATAGCTGAAGTCATAGCCGCAGCCTGTGCTTCGGCTGCACTATATCTCCTCATCTTAGCTAGAGGGGTCTCTGCCTCGTAGAGTAACTCTTTTATTTTCTGCGCATTATTTAGCTCTAAAGCCTGTTCTAATAGTGGCTTGATTACCTTAATGTCCTTAGCTTTTAATTTTTTAAAATCTTCTGAATCAAGTACCTCTTGTATCGCAGCCTTTTTGTCCTTTTTATTTACACCGTCTTGCTTGGCTTTGTTAAGAACGGTGTATACTCGTTCTTCAAAATCTTCGAGACCCTCCTTTAATCCTTTCGCTCTCTTCTTATCTACCCCTAACACTCTTGCCTGAACATCATCAGAGTATTCTTTAATAACTCTATAGAATGGCACAGTCTCCTCCATCAGCGCAACTGCCCTACCTCTAATATAGTACGGGTAGTTACTATGACTCGGTATGCCCTCAGCCACTTGCTGCTCTTGTGTCATCTTTGCAGACGCTATGATATCTTTGAAAGCGGTATCATACTGTTTTTTGGTCATCTTCTCTTTTATACGCCTTTCATCAAGCTGCTTTTTTAGCTCACTAACCTTGACACCATCCTTGTTTGTAACCTCAAGCACCATAGTGATAGCACCTGCCTTTAAATCTTTAGCAAAGCTCTCACTCGTCTCCTCGATTAGACCATCTCTTGATATGCCAAGTCCTTGTAACTCCTGTGCTAATTTACCTTCTGACTTTACATCTAAGTCTTCAGGCAGTATGAGCTCCATAACAGCAGCCCTTGACTTTACATCCTCTTTTTGTAATAACTTAAAAAATGAGTTTATATCGGTACTATTCTGTATGTGCTTTTTTGCAGGTTTAACTTGTTTTAATCCTGACTCCAAAACTGTTTCTTTGATAAGCTCATAAAGTTCTGCCTTTCTCTTGTCAGGTATCTTCTTATCTAACATCTCAGCTATAATAATGTTTGACATAATCCCACCGTTACCCATATTGTAGACTACAGAGTAGTCTCCGTTCATAGCACCCGTGATAATCTTTGTTGTCGCAGCATCCGTGATTGATGCCCACGCAATCTTACCAAACATCTTCTCCATTAGAGGGAAGAAATTACCGCCCATCATTACATATGGATTAGTCTCTTCATCATATGGCTTGGTCTCATCCATTAGCATTACCTTGAGTTTGTCAGCCATTAATAGGTTAAGCTTCTTTCCTATGATATCCTTTAGTTTAAACCTTTTAATCTTATCAAGAAGCCTATTATTCTCTTTAACCTTAACAGGTGTTGGGGTCACAGTGGGGGCTTCTACCTCTACTGCCTCTTCAGCTAATGGCTGTTTATCTAACTCTTTAAATACTTTCTTAGCATCTTTTACCTGCTTCTCTTTCCTACTATCCTCTGTCTGTCCCTTAGATAATTGGAATTGAGTCTTCTCATCTGATGCAGCCTCATCTATCAGTGACTCTAAATCAGATACCTCTTGCGCCTGTGTCTTCAAAGACACAATCTCATCTAGTCTCTTTTTATTCGCAGCCTTCACTCTCTTCTGAAATGCTGTGAGCTCTTTATCTCTGTCCTGCTTGTCAGAGATGGCTACAAGTATACCATCTAACCTATCTGTTGAAATGGTGTTATCCTCGAACTGCTTTTCGTCTTCTATGGTTACCTCTGTAACAGGCTTAGGTAGCTTTACCCTCGGCTTTTCCTCGACTTCAGTTTCGACGGCTTCGGTTTCACTCTGTTCGGTAGTGGTCCCCTCACCGGGTACTCCTTCTCCCAACGTTTTGCTACCTCCGGTTTGTTTTGGTGCATCCACCTTCTCTGTGCTTGACTCTTGAATGGCATCTGTTTCTGTTTTTAATGTTGCTAGTTCTGCATCAATTAATTCTTGAGGTTTAAACTTTAACAGCTTGCCCCCTTTAACTTTCTTTTTTGATGATGGCTTAATGTCCGACAATGACTTAGGCACGTCCTGTCCGTTCCTCACAAACACCGTCACCTCAGATGTGTTATCCTCTAGCTCTAATGTTTCAAACACACTCTCAAGTTTACCTGTCTCCTTGTTAACCCCAAAATCTTTCTTCTTTATAAAAAATTTAGGTATAACAGTTTCAGTGCTAATCCCTGCCTTTTTCTTAGCCTCATTTATCTTATCCGAAACTAATTCAGATGTCTCAGTATCATTCTTTATAACAGCGGTTAGTCTTCTTAGCTTACGACCGCTAAGCCCCTCAATGTGTTTAATAAAATTCTCCTTTGAAAAGTTTTTCTTACCTATAGAGTAAGATGTGGCATCAGGTCTCACATCTGTTGATACCTTCATACCACGCGACTTGGTTATACCCGATAGGGATACCTGCTCTTCTTTTTCTAAGTTCTGCCCTGTCTCCGCTATATGTGATATCTCCTTTTTAATTTTAGATATCTCCCCACTAAATGTCTCTCTTAGATTTGACGAAGACTCTAGCTCTTTCTTTGCAGACATAAGCTCCATAAGCCTAACATTAGCTGCCTGCCTATTCTTAGCACCACCTAAATCAACATTATTAATAAAGCCTCTTGAACTAATAACCTCTCTAGCATCTCGTCTTATGCCAACATTCTCCTGTATGCGTTGGTTCTGCTCAGGGGTTATCTTCCCTAGCCTCTGCATATTATTAGCCCACTTTGTTATATTCCCATCAGATGATATCTCGTCTGAGATAAATTCTATGTCCATTAGGTTGTCAGCTAGTCCCTTGTTGTTTCTGTTCTTAATATCTAGACCCATATTGACAGCCATAGATGGGGCATTCATAAAGAAACCTCCCGACATCTCTAAGACTATCTCTCCCCAATCAAGTTCGTCACCGACTGATAATTGAGCTAGACCCTCACCTAGACCCTCCGTTAGTGGGTCAATCACTAAGCCTTGAGCCGAAACCGCACCAATCTTTTTACCAAGACCTGCTGTGCTACCTGTCTTAAAGACCCTACCTGCTATGCTCATACTTAGGTAATCAACAGCACCAATCACAAGACCCCTCTTTAGACCACGGTCCTTAGTCTCCTCCCAAACATAATTATCGTTCAACGCCATTAGCGCATCATCAGGGTTTGTTAGGTCAAACCCTTTAAACTCAGCCGCCTCCATAAAGGCTGACCCATACTCTAACGCCATCATAGTGGCTGACATCCCTACCTTTAAACCTTGAGCACCGTATCTAAGACCACCTGCAAGCATACCTGCACCGCCGCCACCTGAACCCAATGCCGCGCCTGTTACTACTCCTATACCTACTGTCTTGGGGATTATATCCAATCCGGGGGCAAGCATCATAGATATTGATGAGGCTGCCATTACTGATGAGAACTCAAGTGGGTTATCATTAATAATATCCCAAGACTCCATAAATCCGTCAGCCATAGCCCAACTCTTCATTATCCTTGAGTCTGTATCAGCTCGTTCGCTCATAGCCTTAGATATCTTATAGGCTGCCTTCTCCATTGCGTCATCATCATTTAGGTCCATACCACCCAAAATCTCAGGGAACATACCGAACTTCGCCACCACAAGTGACACCTCACCTGTTGCCAATCCATTCTTCCACTCCGCTTTAAAAGCTTCCACCCCCTCACTTAACTCCCTTGATATTGACTTGTCGTGCTTCATATCGTAGAATAGGGTGCTACTCTCGTAAGCGTTTGCTGCTAATTGTTTGCCTTTTTTAGCCGCTTTGTAATCGGTAACGATATTATCAATTGCCTCAGCCTCCTGTACAGTCTTTGGTGTTATAGATTTAAGCCCCTCAATGGTTGTTCCAAACTCATCATACGCCCTTATCTTTAAGTTTTCGCTTACCTCTTTGAGTTGAGCGTTTACTTGGACTGCCTGACCTGCTCGCTCCGAGAAAGCCTCATTAAGAATAAGGTCAAGGTCTTGAATAGCATATTTTTTATCTGTCTTACCATAGATTGCATTATATAAAAGGTCTTTCTCCTGTTCCAATCCCTCTCTCATTTGGGATATATACTCATCAGATAATACCTGTCCATCTACATAGACAGCCTCATCAGCACCCTTTAGGGTCTCAATATCTTCCTCGCTCATTGCTGATTCGAGAAAAACAGCTCTATCTAAGACATCAAAGACATCCTTTATTTCTTGATATCTATTATATTGGTTTAGAGATTCAGCACTTAATCCTCGGTCTTCAAGATATTGGCGAGTAAATTTTTCTGCATATGTTGCTGATGCTGATGTCTCATAATCCATAAAAGCCTCAGCCTCCTCCTCTGTATCAAACGTGTACAGCTGCCCTGCCTTTTCAGCCTTAGCCTCAGCCTCACTGAATGATTCATACTCAGTCCAAATCCCCTCGTGTTTAAGTAGTGTTGGCACGACAACAACCCTGTCATCCTTCACCTCCATTTTAAAACTCTCTAATACCTTGATGGCATCATTATTAATAATCCCCTCTTTTTTTAAGTTGTCTTCAAGTTTTTCTGCGTTACCTAATTCAGGGATTGGAGTGACATTATCCGTAAGGAAATCCCTCAACTTGGTAGCCTCCTCTTCATCACTAAAGAATGTCTGTAAATCTACAATGTGTTCCGTACCATCTTTTGCTGTAACCGTAAGGGCGTCACTTAGTGGTATCTCAGGAACACCCGGAAGTCCTATAGGAATTGCTCGTCCTGCAGTCTCAAAGTCAAATCCATATTTTGAAAAGTTGCTCTTTAATGTTTCTACTGCATCCTCATCATCTTTAGCGATAAGGAACTTGTTGACATATTCTAGCCCATTTTGAAACTCTTCAGATTCTACTGTTTTTGAACGGTCAGCCAAAAATTGTTGCTGATCCTGTCTTTCTTTATATATGCCTCGAGCCCCCTCGGCTTTCTCAAGCTCCGCAGCATCCTCATTGACCACAACGGCGTGGGTTCTTAGAAAACCCCTTAACTTATTTCTATTTGAGGTCCCTTCCCCCCAACTAGCTCTCGCTTCATCTTTCTCTTCACGTGTCCCTAGGTCACTGAACTTAGTCAAATCCTGTAATTGGAAGATAGTTCCATCAGGTGCCTGTATTTGCCCGTGTAATAATTCACCTACCTTAATATTATTCTTATTGTTACTTGTACTAAATCCATACTTATTAATAAGGGTGCTCATATCCCCTGTAGTGAATAATTCATTTACAGCGTTATCAAGTCCTTCTATGTCTGCAGTGTCACCTGTGTCCTTAACATACTTATTTTCTTTCCGATTAGCGTCGCTCCCACTCTCTGCCTTTCTTTGCTTTTCTACCCCTATTTGTTTTTTAACTTCATCAGAAGCCATTTCTAAATGCCGGGGGTTCTTAGTAAAGAATGCTACGTCTTCCGCTATGGGTGATTCGAGCTCACTTTTTGCAACATTAGCGTTGTATAAAAATTGGGCGTGACGCTCAAATTTATCTACCTCCTCTTTCGTTGCCCCTGCGTAATTAAAATTAAGTAGTTTTGCTTGGTCTTTTTTAATCGCTCCTAATGATTTCTTTTCAGGTGCTTTATAATCTTTAGAAAAGCCTAGCTTATCGGCTAGAAAGAGTTTTTCATCCTTAATAGCCTTAGCCGCCGCCGCCGCCGCCTTAGTATCAATAGCAGCAGAAAGGGCTTGCTCTGTTCGAGAATAGTCAGTAAGTTGTTGCTGCTCTATGTCCTTAATATTATCTATATCGGTTGCTCCTGAAACATCCGAAGTACCAACTGCCTGCTCTGAAACCAATGGCTGACTTTCTGAAGTAACCTCGGAAGAATCTTTTTTTTTTACTGCGTATTTATTAACAAAGGAATCCATATCCTTAGTGTATAAACCATCTCTTGTTACAACACCAAATACTTTTGATTGATATTCTTCATCCTGAAATTGGACTTTAAATTCTTCAAATGATTTAGTGTATAAACCATCTCTTGAAAGTAGGTTGTAAAGTTTCTGTAATTCTTCCATATTAATCTAATTCTCCTGTTGTGACGGTTGGATTAACATCTACCTCCTTAAGCTCCCCGGGAGGAAGCTTTGCCACGACTTCTTGTTGCTGAACCTCCGACAGATTATTGAAGGCTTTGATTTCTTCCTCTGTGTAATCTATAGGAACTTCTACCGTCTGCTTAAGCCTACTAGTGAATCCATCCTTATAGGCTTCATTATTTGCAATGGGATTACCTTCCACATCAGTTACAAATCTAGTGAGTACTTTATTACCACTTCCCTTAGTTTGTTTTAAGACTTCATCAGGGTCGATTTTATTTGCTTTAGGTATAGCAAAGTTGACTCCTGCCGTGATGAATTGTTCATAGCTCTTTCCTGCAAAATCTACAGGGTTGAAGTTACCATTCGCATCATATATCCTAATTCCGTCATCAGTCCTATCAATTCTTGTAATACCTTCATTCATAGACCTTAAGCTATTCATAGCTTGGTCAATCTGCTTATCCGTACCGTTGTATAATAATCCGAAAAGATTTATTGTAGCCTCTCTTGTCTCCTTTGCATTTTTCTTATCATCCAACCATTGTTGAGGGGAGTCATAGAATTTTACAGCCTCTACCTCCTCTGTGTATTCAAGACCCATATCCATCTGTGTGGCTAACGCTCTTTTGGCAACATTTTTCTGTGTCTCTGTAAGCTGACTTACAACCTGATTCCCCTTCTGTATTACCAATACAGCGTTAGGGTCCCCTGCTGCTGCATCAGCGTCAAAGGTGGGGTAATAATCTACACCCGTAGCAGGATTAACATCAACATAATCTATTAATACAGATAGTGCTGCAGTTGATTCTACATTCTCTGCGATTTGACTATCAATCCACAGGTTTTGAGTCTCCTGATATTTAGTCAGTGGCTCAAGGTCTTCAACCTTAATACCTAAGCTAGTGGCAAGCTCGGCTTTTGCTTCAGGTGTCATATCGGCAATCCCACCCGGTTGAGCCATTGCAGTTGTAAGCTTTGTAACAGACCCCTTTGATGTCGAGCCACCCTTGCTAGTAATCTCTTGTATAATGGCTTTGCCTAGCGTTCCTGAGTACTCTTTCGTTATAGAAACAACGTCATACTTCCTGTATGTGCCCCTCATCCTGTTAGTAAGATTATTCGCTGACACAAGCTTGTTAGGGTTAGGGTCAGGTATCCTAGGACCATTAGGGTTATCAGGGTCATCAATTAGCTTAGCTAACGCTACCACACCTGTACGTGGGTCAGCTACAAACGCAGTATCTGTAAAGTTATTGAATCCCTCTACGCTCTCCATAAGAAAGTTTTGAAGGTCTGACGCCTGCTCCCCATAGGGTAGACTTGGGTCATTCATACCCATCTTCTTAGAAAACTCCTCGCTATACACATTAAAGACATCAAGGGCTTGCTTTGTTCCGTCAGTAAGATTCTGACTCATAATATTAAAGTCGCGTGGCTTTAGTTGACCCGACTTTAGCAACGTGGTCTGTAATAATTTTGTCTCTTTAAGGTCAGCTGCGAAATTAAGTAGCGTAGTGTTTAGCTCGTCACTCTCACCAAGCTGAACATCCTTTAAAGTATTTAGGTAGTCACGCGTACCCTCATCTATCTCAGCTTTTTTTTCTTCTCTTCTATTAGCCTCGTTACCGAGCATATCAGAAAATTCTTTCCCAACCTGTGACCAATTAATATTATCCTCTGCCTGTCTCTCTACGTACTTATATGCTGTTGCCATCTCTTAGTTATTTTATTGTTGATTATACGCATCTATATACGCAGGGTTATATTGCATATCATCATATAGGCTTTTGTTTTTTCTTTTGAAGTACCTAAAATCCCTATTGCTCATATTGCCAAAGCTATCATTCATATATTCAGTCCCTCCTCCTCTAGTGTTGTACTCATCACCACCATAAGCCTTAGAAGCCATTTCCCCTACAGCCGCCTTCTGTTGACCAAGGTTCTGTTGGTAGAGTGGTACGAAATTAAGACCTAGCTGTGCCGTGTTTAATGCCCCTTGGAACCCTTGCTCTTTTGATAGCTCAGCAGCTCTCTGTGCGTCAGCTGCTTTCTGTTGGTTACCTGCGACCTCCTCTAGGTCTAGTGCTACATTTAAGTCCCTTAGACGAGAGTCCTCATCTATGATATCAGACTCAATATTAGTCATCTCATCAGCCATTGCATCCCTTATAGCTGACTGACCCTCCTGCTGACCTGCGTATATACGACCTGCTGTTGCCGCTGAGCCTCGCTCACTCTCTATCCCTGCTTGGGTTGCCATAGCACCCTGAACCAACATAGCCTCTCTCTCCCTATCATAGGCTTCTTTCTTTATACTCCTGCCCTCAGCATAATTAACATCAAGCCTCTTTCTAGCCTCAGCCATAGCCGACTCTGCGTCACGCTCTGCCTCTCTTTGTAATTTCT
>TARA_R110000787_G_scaffold32357_6_pt1 | contig 23698 bp, 17 predicted proteins | sample TARA_R110000787 | Tara Oceans TARA_R110000787 (sample SAMEA4397920) | marine metagenome | biome: Polar Biome; feature: [DCM] deep chlorophyll maximum layer (ENVO:01000326); material: water (ENVO:00002006), including particulate matter (ENVO:01000060) such as... | depth 35 m | reverse complement strand
CCTTCGCCATCATTCGCGGGCGGGGCGAAACGATCGTCGGCGTCGCGATCGCTACGGCTCTTATGCCGCCGCTGGCGGTCGTGGGTTTCGGTCTTGCGACTTGGAACATGCCGATTTTGGGCGGCGCGCTGGCTCTTTTCATTACCAACTTCGTAACCATCGCTTTGTCGGCGATGGTGATGGCCCGTTATTATGGTTTCGGCCATTATCTGTCGAGCCAGCAGAGTTGGACGCAGACCGTCTTGCTGATGCTGGTCTTCGTCGTGATGGCTGTGCCACTGGCAATCTCGTTGAGCCGGATTGCGGGCGAAGCAGTAGCGGTAAGCCAGATCCGATCCTTCCTGTCCGACCGTTATGGCGCGGAGTCGCGGGTCACCCAGTTGGATGTCAATTTCGACCGGACGCCGCTGGCGGTGCGTACTGTGGTCATCGCGCCCCGATCGCGCGCGGAAAGCAATGCGTTGCTTCAGACTGACCTTAGCGATCGGCTGGGTCGGCCCGTGGCATTGCGGGTCGATCAGGTCTTGCTTGACCCAGGTGCAGGGTCGGTCGAGGCGCAACGCGCCGAATTGCAACAGGCCAATGAAGCACTGGCCAATGACCGTGGCAGGGCGAACAGGGTTGCAGGACTGGTCGCGCTGGCTGCCGGGGTTGCGCCTGATGCCGTAACGGTCGACCGCGATCATCAGCGTGTGACGGCGACAGCGGCGCTGCTACCAGGCGCTGACCTTGCTACCTATGGCACCCTGGAACAGCGCGCGGCGCAATCTGTGGACGGATGGGAAGTGACGATCATTCCACCGCTCACGCCGCTGCCGGTCATCACGTTTGCCGACAGTGTGGATATCTTGGATGCCCCGGCACGGCAGGCTGTGCTGGTGTCGGCTTGGGCCGCGAAGCGCTGGAACAGCCCTCGACTGTCAGTACCTGGTCTGCCGATCGATGATGCCGAACGACCGCTATTGTCGCAACGTAGGGCATTGGCGATCGCGGCTGTACTTAAGGAACAAGGTATCACACCTGTCGCCGCACCGGCAGCCGGACAAACTTTCCGCTTGCAGACCGCGGTGACTAACCTGCCTTAGGTGGGATGGGCAGTAAACGCAGTAGCGGCAATCACTCGTCCTTCTTCCACCCGACCGCTGACATCATGATGTCGAACAATTTCGTATTGGCGAAAAAGCCTCGCACTTTTTCCGATCCGGGGCCGGATGCGGCGGCGATCACTTCTTCGCCGGTGTGACTGTCTTCGACGCTGATGATGGGGTTGTTCTCGACCGTCGTTTCGGGCTTCGCGGCTTCGGTCGCATATTGCTCAGCGAGCGGCGTGGCCCGCTTTCCACCGCCCATTCGCAATCCGAAACTATGGTCGGCGGTGAACAGGATCAGCGTGTCCTTGCCCGCAACCGCGCTGATGCGGCGGATCATGTCATCCATTTCGACGACATGCCGCAACCCGTTGGCCAGATTGTCGGTGTGCATGTCCCACTCGACCATCAGGAAATAGCCTTTGGGATTGCGCGCCAGTTGGGCGATCGTTGCTTCGACGGCCGGGGTCGGTGCGAAGTCGCTATCGCGCAGAACGGCCGCGCGCTTCGCAGTGCTGACGATCGCCGGGTCATCGCCAAATATATAGCCAGCGCGCGTGAAGGCTTGTTCAGCTGTCGTCTGCCGCTTTGCAAAGGAGGCCACAGCGTCGGAACGGCCTTTGCCAATCAATATGTCGACGCCATCGCCGAAGCGGGGCGCGAGCATTTGCTTGAAAATCTCGTCTTGGTTTTTGCGCGATGCGACATGGGCGTAACACGCAGCCGGGGTTGCGTCCCAGATCTTCATATTGGTGACGATGCCGGTCGAAAGCCCCTTTTGTTCAGCATATTCCAGGAAGCTTTTGACCGGCGTTACGGCTCCGTTCGCGCCCGATGGTACGACCGATATCATTGAGCCGTTGGTCTTTTGGCCCGTCATGATCGCCGTCATGCCGGCGCCGGAATCAGTGACCCAATTGTTCAACGCCGATGTGTCCGACAGGCCAACATTCGGCATCGAATGGAGGAACAGCGATTGCGGCCGATCATGGGCCATGATCCCGCCAGCGCTCAGCGTCGGTACGCCGCCCGCATCTCCCAGGAACAATATGATATTGCGCGCTTCCTGCGCCTGCGCAGCGACGGTGGAACAGGCCAACATCATGCCTGCCACAACTGCTGCAAGACGATATTTTGTGGAGGGAGTACGCATTCAATTGCTCCTTGAAAAATGGGAGAGAGGGCGGCGCTGCGACGTCAGAAGCGCGCCCGAACCCCCGCCATCAGGGTCGTGCCATAGTCGGTATAGCCCGCGAACCGGTTGTCGCGCACATATTGCCACTGGACGCCACCGGCGACGTTGATCCCCTGGACGACGAATGTGACATTTGGCGTCACCTTGTAGGAAATATCGAAGTCAAGACTACCAAAGGCCGCGTCATTGTTGGCCGCCAGACCGGCACCGCCAACGTCGCGCAAAACCTTGCCGCGCCAGCTATAGCTCGCGCGGGCACCGACCGGCCCTTTTTCATAGAAGGCGGTGAGGTTGAAACTGTCCGACGCCACATCGGTCAGGTCTTCGCGAAAGGTCGTTCCGTCCGACATGGCATAGGTGCCTTTGCTGGCGGTGTGCGTATAATTGGCCTGAAAACCTAATCCATCGAAGGGCTCGGGCAGCATCTTGAACAGTTGCTGATAGGCGATTTCGATACCCGCGACATAGGCATTGCCGCCATTTTCCGGCGCAGTCAGGCGATAGACCTGGCCGTCCAGATTGAAGCTGCGGGTCTGTTGGAAGACGAAAGTGGTGATGTCCTTGTAGAAAGCACCACCAATCAACGCACTGCCAGGTGCGAAATACCATTCCATCGTGGCGTCATATTGCCAGGCTTCGAAGGGGCGCAATTCCGGGTTGCCGCCGACGGCAGTTAATATCGTCGGGTTGGAGTTGATCGTCAGGCGCGGTGCCAAATCGGCTAGAGAGGGGCGGGTAATGACCTTCGACGCAGCAAAATGCATCTGCAGATTTGGCGTGAACTCCGCCACCACGTTCAGCGCGGGCAGGAAGTTGTCGTAGTTGCGTTCGAAGCGCACCGGTACGGCCACCGTGCCGTTGTCGGCATGGCCCGATGATGTCTGGCGCGTATGGGCATAGCGAACGCCGGCATCGCCGCGGATGGTGATACCGCCCAGCGGAAATTCGAACTCGCCCATGCCATAGCCTGCGATGATGCGTTCATCGATCGCATAGCTGTTACGAAGGTCGCCACGCGTAAGCGGCGCACTCAGCAAGGCCTCCTTGCCGGTCGCGACCTCTAGGAAGCGGTCAGGATTGGGCATTAGCCAGCTATTGGGCAAGTTGCCGCCGACACCATCCAGAAAATTATCGACGGGGAAGGCGTCGAAAAAGCTGGCGTCGAAGCGCCGACCTGCGATGCCGCCGGTGAAATTGATATCGCGGCGATTATAGGTGCGATCACGTTTTTCGATTTTCGCGCCAGCGCGGAGCGCGCGAAGAGCGCCATCCAGATCGCGAGCGATGTCGAAGGTGGCGGCACGTTGCCGATCGAGCGAATCGTTCACCCGATATTCGATCCGCCGCCCCGGCAGGGTCGTCGGCTCGTTAAGATCGGCCGTTTCGAAACTGATATTGGGTAAGCGCTCGCCAACCTTGCCATAGTCGAACGACACGTTGCCAACAGGACCTAACAAGCGCGAACGGTAAATGGGGGTTGGCGTATTCGAATAGGCACGGCCCATGCTGGCATCGGCCATGAGGGTCCAGCCATTGGCTGTCCATTTGGCATTGGCACCGATCAACCAGTTTTCATAATCCAACCGGGAGGTTTCGCGCCCGATCTGCGTCGATGTGGCGACGGTTGCTGCCGTTAGTACGCCATTTTCAATGACTGCCGTGCCCGGGACGATGGAACGAAGCCCTGTTGCCGAGAAATCGGTCGAATAGGTCAGTTCATCATAGTCGATCTTGAGTTTGCTCCAGAGGCCATCGACATTGAGCTCAAACCGATCATCCGGGCGCCACTGGATCGCGCCATTGAGGCCAATACGATTGCGATCTTCCCGCTCAAGCGTAGGACGCGTGCTGTTGGGCACTAGGATGGTGTCGCCATCCCGCACGCCATCGCCATCGCTGTCTATGCGGCCTTCGACCCAACCGACGCCGGTGACGCGATCCTGCCGCGTAGTCCGCTCGTCATAGACGGCGGCCACCAATGCGCCGAAGGTGCCTTCCTCATTTACCCAACTGGCCATACCAGAAATGCGCGGATCGACGGCATCGGCGAGGCGCGGCGAACTGGCGGTTGCCGACAGTGCCAGAACCGGTTTTTTCAGGTCGATCGGGCGAAAGGTCTGCAGATTGACGATGCCGCCAATGCCGCCTTCAGTCAGGTCGGCGCGAGGGCTTTTGATAACTTCGACAGCCGACATCAGTTCGGACGGCAGCGTGTCGAAGCGAAATTGGCGTCCGCTCTGGCCGCTGTCGCGGACATTCTCGTTGACGGCGGCGGCGCGGTTGTTGAGGGTCACAACCTGAAAATTCGCGCCAAGGCCGCGGATGCGGACGAAGACGCCTTCGCCGCGATCGCGCACGATCGATACGCCGGGAACGCGCTGAAGCGCTTCGGCGATATTCTGGGCGGGAAATTTGCCGATATCCTCGGCCTTTACGACATCGACGACATTGGTGGCAGCGCGCTTTTGCGCCAGCGCTCCGGACAGGCTGGCAGCATAGCCGGTAACGACAATTTCAGGCGTTTCCGCCGTTGTCGTAAGGCCCAAATCCTGCGCGGAGGCAGCCGCTGCGACGATGAGAAGCGCGCCATTGGGCTGCTGCCGCACGGCCAGCCCCTTGCCAGCGATCAGCCGCTCGACAGCCGCGCGCGCGCCCATCCGTCCCTGCACCGGTGTCGCGGTCAGGCCGGATACGATGGCAGGGGTGAACAATATGTCGGTGCCGGTCTGCCGGGCGAGAGCCTGGAAAGCCTTACCAAGTGGCTGAGCAACAATCTGAACGGATACGGATTTGTCCTGCGCATGGGCCGGTGCGGCGCACAATGCAGCCAGCGCAACGCCCATGGCGAGTGAAAGGCGCAGGTTGCGCGAACGATATATGGTCACGAAGAAAATCCCCCAAGGATCACGGCCATAAGGTGCCGTGTTCCCCCGACGCGCCACCGGTCGTTTACCTCACCCGGGCGATGCTATTTTTTTCAACCGCCCAGAAGGACGGCCTCGTCCGTCGGTCGCACACGGATCGACAGTAATTGTCCCAGCGCCTGTCCCAGCGCCAGATTATCGCCCATGCGGTACATGCCGCTGACCCGGAGGTCGGCAGCGCCCGGATCAGCGATCACCAATTTGGTCGGACTATAGCGGTTCGCCTCGGCAACGACGAAGGCCAATCGGTCGTCCTGGAAGGCGGCACGACCACTTTGCCAGGCTTGCGTCGCATCAAGGTCGGGGCGGTCGACCGGGGCGGCAACGCCTGGTTGAGCGCGCAGCCGATCGCCCGTTTCGAGCATGCGGTTGGTCCCGTTAAGAGCGACCTTTGCCTGGCCAGCAAGAGCAGTCAAGGCAATCCGATCCTCGGCATCGCGGCGAAGATCGAATTTCCCAGGCCCGGCTATTGCAGCGCCATTATCCAGCGCGATCGTGAAAGGAACGGGTGCCGGTGTGACAATGAGCGATACGCGCCCCTCATCCAGCCAAAGCCTACGCCGCGAAGAGTTGGCCAGCACGCGCACCCGTGTCACCGCATCCAGGAACAGGGAAGATCCCTCAACCAACATGACGCGACGCTGTTCACCGATGCCAGTCTCATATCGCGTGCCGGCAAGGGCTGATTGCATCGCCACCGTGCCAGCACCGCCCGCAACCAACGTGCCGGCACAAGCGGCCAGAATATGTCGACGCGACAAGATCGGAGATCGCGCATCAACCTTTACGGCTACACCAGGCACCATTGCCCAAAGATCGGTAGCGCGCTCGAACGCAGCGCTGTTATAGGGGCTTGCTGCAAGCCAGGCGCGAAATGCCTTCTCGTCGTTGACCGTGCGGTCGTCCGCATTCAGCCTGGCGATCCACTCGGCGGCGGTCCGATCAAGAGGGCGCTCGCCGTGCATGTCCTGGGTCTCCAATCCTTCGTCCAGTCGCCAAGGAAGGTCATTGCCTTGGCCATATGTTTCTCGACGCCGCTTTGACTGATATTCAGCCGTTCTGCAATCTCCCGATATTTCAGATTTTCCATCCGTTGGAGCAGGAACACTTCGCGGGTCCGAGGCGGGAGCCGGTCGATGCCTTCGCTTACGCGCTTGAGTCGAGCCCTGACGATGATTGCCTCATCCTGCATCGGGGCATGGTCGTGCAGTCTATCGAGCGCGTCGTCGCCGTCCGAGCCACCTCGCACCTTTTCCCGGCGATAGGCGTCCCGACCGCGATTGACCGCCGCCCGCACCAGAAACGCTTCCTCATTGTCTGGCTTGGCGGTTCGGGCGGCCATGCGAACATAGGCGTCGTGCAACAGATCTTCGCTGTCGGCCCTGCGGGTCAGTCGTTCGACTTGCGCCAATAACGCAGCCCAGCCAGTCCACAAACGGCTTTCGGGAATGCGCCCGACGTCACTGATGCCCTGATCATCCATGGGACGAGTCGGATATCGGGACCGTCATTCATTTTAATGACTGGTTCGCGTAGATTTGGTGACAGTCGATCATCACCACATGATTAGAGCGACGCGCCAATGGACCGGAGCGCGCGAATCAGGGCATCGATATCGTCGGCGCTGTTGAACAGGGCCGGGGTTATGCGGATGCAAGCGCCGCGCGCCGGGCCATTGCGCTGCACAGAGAAGATGCGATGCTCGTCGAGCAGGCGCTTGGCGATGGCAATATTGTCGCTGGCGCTGGTGTGTCCTGTATAGCGGAACGAGGTTATTCCGCCGTGCAGGCGCGGATCGGCGGGCGTCAATATCTCCAGCCCCTGCATGTCACGCAAGGTTTCGGCCCAGCGATCCCGCAAATAGGTCAGCCGAGCGGCCCGGGCGCTGTCACCGATCGCGTCCTGAAAATCGAGGGCGGCGGGGACGGTGAGTTGCGCCGCGAAATCGACGGTACCGGTATGGACGCGCGCATAGGTGTTGGCGGGGAAGGGTGGTGCATTGCCGATGTCGGGATCGATCAGGTCGATCTTGGCCTTGCGGATGTAGATGACGCCAACGCCAAGCGGCGCGCCCCACCATTTGTGAAGGTTGAAGCCGATGAAATCGGCATCAAGGTCGGGCAACGAAAAATCGATCTGGCCCCAGCTATGCGCCGCATCGACGATGGCATCGACGCCCCGCGCGCGGGCCATGGCGACGATCTCCCGCACGGGGACGACCAGTCCTGTGCGGTGGCTGAGATGCGTGAGCAGGATGAGCCGAACCCGCGGATTGGCCTTGAGCGCTTGCTCATAGCTGTCGATCAACCCCTGATGCGTGGCGGGTTCGGGAAGGTCGATGCGGACGACATCGACATTGCGGCTGTGTTTGAGCGAGTCGAAACAGGCCTGCATGCTGTCATAGTCGAGATCGGCATAGAGCACGGCATCGCCAGGCCGCAGCCGATTATAGCCGCCGATCAGGCTTTTGAGCGCTTCAGTCGCATTGCGGGTGAAGGCGATTTCGGCGGGATCGACCTGCATCTTGGCGGCGACGCGGTCGCGCACGGCGATCAGGTCGGGCGTCAGGCCACGCCTGGCATAATAGCTGGTGGCGCGATTGACCTGCCGGACCTTAGCCTCATAGGTTTCTAGCACCGGACGGGCCATCATGCCCCAATTGCCATTTTCCAGCTGGATGATGTCGGGCACTACATCATAATGCGCCGCGATCTTGGTCCAATGGCTTTCGTCATCGGGCCGGACGGCGGCTGCCGCTGGCAGGGCGGCTTCGATCCGTCCTGCCAGCGGGGCTGCCGCCGTTGCCATCATCATCTGCCTGCGACTGATATCCATCGAGCCATGCTATCCGATTAGAAGTTCACGCCCAAGCGAACATAATATTGTCCGCCATCGGTGTCGAAGGGGGCGTTACGCGAGTAGATGAGTCCACGCACCGCCTGGTTGGTCGCTTCGTCGGGATAGGTGTCGAAGATATTTTCCGCACCCGCCCGGACCGTGATATCGTCGGTCAGTTGCGCGCTGGCCGATAGATCGAACAGCGTCATGGAGCCAAAGCGCTGGAAGATGTCGCCAGTCGCATTGCCGCTAACGTCGGTCCATTTCCCATAATAGCGGGCGCGCGCCTGCAGCCCGAACCGGCCGATCGTATAGCCGAACGAAGCCGTACCATTATGTTTTGGCAGCCGTTCTTCGAAGATGATCCGCTGGGTTTCGTTGGCAATCGCGGCGGAGGTGCCACTCGTCACCTTGGTCTGGTTGTAATTATAGGCGAGGCTGAGGTCTGCCTTGCCCGGTCCCACTTGCTGGGCATAGGCCAGCACGACATCGATGCCGCGGGTGCGGGTGTCGAAGTCGTTTGTGAAATAGGTGACCGCCGTGAAACGCTGCGGATTGGGCAGGGTCGCGGGCACGGCGAAGGAGCGCGATTGGCCGAACCGGTCGCGTAGCTTGATCTGATAGAGATCGATGCTGCCGCTCAGGCCGAACTCGGACTGGAACGTCAGACCGGCCGTAATGGTGCGGGACTTTTCCGGGGTCAGTGGCTGGGCACCCAGCGCGATGGCGATCGGGTCATTGGGTGACAGGCGCCCGGTGTTGAAAATCTGGAGCGTCCGCGTGTCCAACCCCTGGGTGGTGTTGACGGCATTCAACTGCGCCGGGGTTGGGGCACGGAAGCCCGTGGAATAGGTGCCGCGCACCGCAACGCCCTTGACCGGCTCCAGCCGCGCCGAGAGCTTGTAGTTAAACGTGTCGCCAAAGGCCGAGAAATCCTCATAGCGACCCGCTGCGCCGAGCGTGAGCGCCTCGACCGGGTGGACTTCCAGGTCCAGATAACCGGCATAGCTGGTCTGTGACCATTCACCTGAGCTTAGCGGATTGAAGCCAGGGAAGCCGTTGCTGTTGGGGGCAAGGCCAGTGGCGGCACCCGGTCCGATGGCGTAGGAGGCGGGGTCACCGGGACGGATGCCATAGGTTTCCTTACGCCGTTCCGCACCGAAAGCGATGTTGGCGGGCTCAACCAATCCCAGCGGCAGGCGATAGACGAAATCGGCGTTCAGGTTGAATTCGCTCTGGCGCAAACGACCGAGATAGAAGCTGGTCGGGCTGAGAGGTCCCAACGAAGCGTTCAGCGATTCGGACATGCTATAGTTGATTCTGCTCCGGCCAGACGAGGCGCTCAGATCATAGGTGAACTGATCGCTGATCGCGCCGCGCAGGCCGCCGTCGGCTTGATAATCGTCATATTGCGTGGCGAAGCGCGGCGTGAAACCGACGGGATAGACGCTGTTGAAGCTGAAGCCGGGAAAGGCCGCGCTGGGATTATAGACGTTGCCGGTGCCTACCGGATTGCGCCAGTTGAAATCGGTGACGCCCTCGCCATTGCCGACCGTGCCGAAGGCATAGGCGGTGACGGCGTCGGAAAAATCATAATGGGCGTTGATCGCGCCACGGACGGAGCGCAGGTCGGGCTGGCCCCAGCGCTGGACCGGGTCGGGTACGGTGAGCGTTGGATTGGCGGCCTGGAAGGCAATGGCGTCGGGACGCTGGCGGGTGCGGGAGGTGGCATCCGATTTTGAAAATTCACCGGTGAAGACGATGCTGCCGCGATCACCCAGGGCCAGGCCGCCTTGGGCACCGGTCTGGTAATTGGTGCCATCCCCTTCATAATATTGCGAATATTGGCCGAAGGCTTCCATGCCCGGCTGATCGTCCAGAATGATGTTGACGACACCGGCGATTGCGTCCGAGCCATATTGGGCCGATGCACCGTCGCGCAGCACTTCGATGCGCTTGATCGCCAGATTGGGGATGGTTGCAAGGTCGGCGGACTGCGCGCCGCGGCTGCCCAGCAGAGCGGAGCGGTGATAGCGCTTGCCGTTCACCAGCACCAGCGTCTGGTCGGCCGAGAGGCCACGGAGCGTCGCGGGGCGAACAAAGGCCTGGCCGTCCGCCGCGGGCAAACGCTGGACGTTGAACGATGGCAAGAGTTGCGCCAAAGTATCGGACAGATCGTTGGAAATACTATTGTCGATGGACTTGGACGATAGCACGTCAATTGGTGCTAGTGTATCGAACTTCGTTCGCTTGGCATCGCGCGTTCCAGTCACAATGATGGAGTCGCCACTGTCGATATCGGATGCAGCGGGCATATTGTCTTGCGCCACCGCGAACGCGCACGCAGAGAATTGCAGCGCGATCATCGCGCTACCGGCCAGAAATTTCATGATGGTCCCCAAAGGCTTGGTCGATATTATGTATGACCGCGCCTTTAGTGTGCGCTGATGACGGTTCTGTGTATCGAACTTGGAATTTCTATCGATCAGGGAAAGGCGGTAATGGTACGGGCGGGGGGACTTGAACCCCCATGGGCAAAGCCCGACGGATTTTCTTACCCGCTACGGCTTTCGCCGCCGCCCGGAGGGGCGTTTGTGGTCTGGACTATCCCTTCACCATTCCCGGCAGGCCGGGGCGCAGGTGCTGCCCGTCTAGTCTCTACACCTTCCTGAAAGCGGACTTTCAGGCTTGGCTCGGGATTGCCATGTTAAAGGTTTCCCCGAATTTGAGCAGTTCTACGTCACAGATTTCCCTGTGCGCACTCAATGATCTAAGTCCGTTGCGTCTACCGATTTCGCCACGCCCGCATTACCAAGGCTGGCTATAGTCGGGAGGATCGGCAGAGCCAAGCGCGATTTGATGGTCAGCGCCGGGCGACATAATCGTCAATCCTCATGATCGGCATTCAGCCGTTCACGCATTTCCTTGCCGGGTTTGAAATAGGGCACGCGCTTGGCGCTGACGGGCACTTGTTCGCCGGTGCGCGGGTTGCGGCCGGTCCGTGCGTCGCGAGCGCGGGTGGTGAAGGCCCCAAAGCCGCGCAGTTCGACGCGCCCGCCTGATGCCAGTCGATCGACAATCTCCTTGAAGAAAAGGTCGACAATTCGCTCCACTTCCGGGAGGGTCAGGCCCGGATTTTCATCGGCCAGTTTCTGGATCAATTCCGAACGGATCATCGAATTCCAGAGCCCCCTGATTTTTCCCTGCCTAATCATAGGGGTTTTGCAGGGCGTTGACAATCACGCAGGTAAGGGATTGTTTCGATCCGGCAAGGACATGAAAAGCCCGCCGGGATTATGATCCCGGCGGGCTTTTCTAATTAGTCGACTTTGACGGAAGGACTTAGCCTTCGGTCTTCGCCTTGAGCGCTTCGCCCAGAATGTCGCCCAGCGACGCGCCGCTGTCGGACGAACCGTACTGCGCAACAGCCTGCTTCTCTTCAGCGATCTGCATCGCCTTGATCGAGAAGGTGGGCTTCTTGGCACGGTCGAAGCCAGTGATCATGGCGTCAAACTTCTGGCCGATCTGGAAGCGTTCCGAACGCTGCTCGTCACGGTCACGGCCAAGGTCGCTGCGCTTGATGAAGCCGGTGGCACCATCGTCGCCAGCCTGGACTTCCAGACCGCCGTCACGGACTTCAAGAACGGTCACGGTGACGATCGCATTCTTGTTGAGGCCAGCAGCAGCAGCGGTCGTACCGCCAGCGGCCGGACCACCACGCTCAAGCTGCTTCATGCCAAGGCTGATGCGCTCCTTCTCGACGTCGATGTCGAGAACGACAGCCTGAACGGCCTCGCCCTTGCGGTGCAGCGCCAGCGCGTCTTCGCCCGAAATGCCCCATGCGATGTCGGACATGTGGACCATGCCGTCGACGTCGCCGTCCAGGCCGATGAACAGGCCGAACTCGGTCGCATTCTTGACTTCGCCCTCGACGGTCGAGCCGATCGGGTGACGCTCGGCAAAGCTGTCCCAGGGATTGCTCTGGGCCTGCTTGAGGCCGAGCGAGATGCGGCGCTTTTCGGGATCGACTTCGAGGACCAGAACTTCGACTTCCTGGCTGGTCGAAACGATCTTGCCGGGGTGGACGTTCTTCTTGGTCCAGGACATTTCGGACACATGGACCAGGCCTTCGATGCCGGCTTCCAGTTCGACGAACGCACCATATTCAGTGATGTTCGTGACGCGGCCCGACAGCTTGGCACCCACAGGGTACTTGGCCGATGCGCCTTCCCACGGATCGCTTTCAAGCTGCTTCATGCCGAGCGAGATGCGCTGCGTGTCGCGGTTGATGCGGATGATCTGCACCTTCACGGTGTCGCCGATGTTGATCATCTCATTGGGGTGGTTGATGCGCTTGTAGCTGAGATCGGTGACGTGCAGCAGGCCATCGATGCCGCCCAGGTCAACGAACGCACCATAGTCGGTGATGTTCTTGACGACGCCTTCGATGATCTGGCCTTCGGCCAGCGTCTGGATGAGGCCGCTGCGCTGTTCGGCGCGGGTCTCTTCCAGAATGGCGCGACGCGACACAACGATGTTGCCGCGGCGGCGATCCATCTTGAGGATCTGGAAAGGCTGCGGAATGTCCATCAGCGGGGTGACGTCGCGCACGGGGCGGATGTCGACCTGCGAACCGGGCAGGAAAGCCACAGCGCCGTCGAGGTCGACGGTGAAGCCACCCTTGACGCGGCCGAAGATGACGCCTTCGACGCGGGCGCTCTCAGTGAACTCGGCTTCCAGCTTGTCCCAGGCCGCTTCGCGGCGGGCGCGGTCACGCGACAGCATGGCTTCGCCATGGGCGTTTTCGACGCGATCGACATAGACTTCGACTTCGTCGCCGACCTTGATGTCGGCCTTCTGGCCGGGCATCGCGAATTCGCGCAGCGGCACGCGGCCTTCGGACTTCAGACCTACGTCGATGACGGCCAGGTCGTTTTCGATGGCAGTAACGGTGCCCTTGACGACGCGGCCTTCGAAGCCGCCGTCCTCACCACCGAGGGAATCATTGAGAAGCGCGGCGAAATCGTCGCGCGTGGGGAATGCCGTAGAGGCCATGGTTAGTCCTTCACTCATCATTGCTGGCCAACCGGTTGTATCCGATGGTCTTTGGCCAAACTGTCCCGGACGCCGCATGCGGCCGGGACATCCGTTACCGCAAAGGCGTTTGCGGACGCGCAGACGAGAAAAGCGAAAAGGGCGCACGGAATATCCGCGCGCCTTGACGGGTCAGCTGCGGGAGCGACCTTCAAGCTGGGCGTCCACAAGCGCAATCGCCTGGCGGACGGCCGCGTCTATAGACAAATCGCTGGTGTCTAGCAAGTCCGCACCATCGGCGACTTTGAGCGGCGCATGGTCGCGGCTCATGTCGCGGGTGTCGCGCGCCTGGATGTCGGCTACAAGCGAGTCCATGTCAGGATGGCCACCGTGCGATAGAGCATCCTGATAGCGGCGTTGCGCGCGGACATGGACGCTGGCGGTGACGAACAGCTTGGCATGGGCGTCAGGCGCGATGACGGTGCCGATGTCGCGCCCGTCCAATATCGCGCCGCCCGGCTGGGTCGCAAAATCGCGCTGCCGCTTAACGAGGGCGTCGCGCACCGCCTGATGGACGGAGACGCGTGAGGCGAGGCTACCGACCGCTTCGCTGCGCAAGGCCGGGTCGGCGAGGGTTTCGTCGTCAAAGGCGCAGGCGGCGAGCGTGTCCGATTCTATGTCCGGGTCGCCGCCCGCCTTAAGCACGGCTAGGCCGACGGCGCGGTAGAGCAGGCCGGTATCGAGAACGGGCAGGGCGTAATGGCGACCGAGTGCCTTGGCGATGGTGCCCTTGCCCGATGCGGCGGGGCCGTCGACGGCGATGATCATGCGGATTTTCTTTTCATGGCTTTGACGAGGCCCAGCAGGGCGATGAGGGTCCAGACGATTTCCAGCGCCATGGACGCTAGGTTGAAATGCACGGTCAGCGACCAGATGAGCAGTAGCGAGCCGATAAGGTTCAACAGATTGAAAAAGACAAAGTTCATCTGCTTGGCGATGTTGCTGTAGGCATAAGCAACGACCATCATGGCGCTGCCCGCCAGGCCGATGATATTGGCCCAGTCGAAGGTCATGCCATGGCGCCCAGCGTTTGGAGCAGGGCGGTGAAGGACGGGAAGCTGGTGGCGACCGGGCGCATGTCATCGATCGTCACACCATCGCGCGAGACCAGCCCAGCAACAGCGAAGCTCATGGCGATACGATGGTCGAGCTTGGTGGCGATCGGCCCGCCGCCTTTGAGCGGTGCGCCGCCGCTCCCTTCGATGATGAGGCCGTCCTCCAGTTCCTCGACCGTCACGCCGATCGCACGAAGGCCGGCCGCCATGGTGGCGATCCGATCGGATTCCTTGACGCGCAATTCGTCCAGTCCGCGGAAGACGCTGCGCCCCTGCGCCAAGGCGGCGGCGACGAAGGCGACAGGATATTCGTCAATCATGCTCGGCGCGCGGGCCGGATCTGGCTCGACACCCTGGAGGGCCGAGGCTGTGACGATCAGGTCACCCACCGGTTCGCCGCCAACTTCGCGCGCGTTGATGACCTCGATGGAGCCGCCCATCTCGCGCAGTAGGTCGATAAGGCCTGCACGCGTGGCGTTGAGGCCGACATTGGCGATCGTTACCTTCGACCCCGGCACCGACAACGCGGCGACCATCGGGAAGGCGGCGGAGGAGGGGTCGCCGGGCACGACGATCTGCTGCGGCTGCAATTCGGCTTCGCCGACCAGCGTGATGATGCGGGTGCCGTCGGCTTCCACTTCTACGCTAAGGTCCGCACCGAATCCCCGCAGCATCCGTTCGCTATGGTCGCGGGTCGGGATTGGCTCGACGACGCGGGTGATGCCTGGCGTATTGAGGCCTGCGAGCAGGATCGCTGACTTCACCTGCGCCGAGGCGACGGGCAGGCGATAGTCGAGCGGCACGGCGGGGCAGGCACCGTGCATGGTGAGTGGCAACCGGCCGCCAGGGCTGGTGGTGAAGCTGGCACCCATTTGCGCCAGTGGGTCGGTGACGCGCGCCATGGGGCGCTTGCTGAGCGAGGCATCGCCGATAAAGGTCGCGGTCAGATCATGGCTGGCGAGCAGGCCCATGAGCAGGCGGGTCGACGTGCCGCTATTGCCCATGTCGAGCGCGCCCTCCGGCTGGAGCAGCCCACCGACGCCCACGCCATGAATATGCCAGATGCCATCCGCGTCGCGTTGAATGTCCGCGCCCATCGCCCGCATGGCGGCGGCGGTCGCTAGCACGTCCTCGCCCTCCAACAGGCCTTCCACCCGGCTTTCGCCCACGGCCAGCGCCGAAAGCATCAGCGATCGGTGCGAAATGCTCTTGTCCCCCGGTACGGTCACGCTGCCTGTCAGCGCAGGCGCGGCGGTGAATGTCATCGGGCGGGGCAATTCGGCAGCAGCGGTCACGGTTCGTCCAGTCTGGTCTGGCGGGAAAAAATGCGCCCGGCTTTTGACAGCGCGCTTGGGCTATGGCAAGGCGCGCGACGTTTCGTGGGCAACAGCCGTTGCGCCGCGTAAAGTCTATTTGAGCATCTATAAAGGAACAGGCCGGACATGGTGAAGGCTGAATGGGGCACGAAACGGACCTGCCCGAAATGCGCAACCCGCTTCTATGACCTGGGCAAGGACGATCCGGTCGTCTGCATCAACTGCAACGCGGCCTGGGAACCGGAGCCGGTTCTCAAGTCCAAGCAACCGCTTCCCTACGAAGAAGCGCCCAAGAAGGTTATCGAAACCGCCGATGGCAAGCTGGAAACGGCTGACGATGATCTGGATCTGGATTTGGACGTCGATGATGACGGCGATTCACCGGATAATGACGTCGATCTGGGCGGCGACGACGACCTGGGTGTCGAAGCCGCGGGCGACGACGACAGCGATGACAATTAACTGATTTTTGTTCTTGCCAAGGAGGTTGCTGCGACTTAATGGCAGCGACCTCGCAAGCGCCGTCCCAACGGCGTTTCACGATGGTGACGGGGCCTTAGCTCAGCTGGGAGAGCGCCTGCATGGCATGCAGGAGGTCAGCGGTTCGATCCCGCTAGGCTCCACCATCCTTATATCCGACCGACGGTCTTATCCCTTGCGGGATTTGCCGGACAGGGTTTGATCCATGTGGCGTGCGGCCTTGCACCACGCCCAAATGGGGCCTTAGCTCAGCTGGGAGAGCGCCTGCATGGCATGCAGGAGGTCAGCGGTTCGATCCCGCTAGGCTCCACCATTTTCTGACATTGATGATGTTTGGGCGAACGGCATAACTGCGTCTGGTGGACATGTGCCGCGCCCGGTTTTTCCCTGATTACTGCACAACGAAAAACGGCGCCCCTCTCGGAGCGCCGTTTTTTTGGTCAGACCGTTTTTTTCGGTCAAACTTGGCGCGGATCAGCGCTTGTCGACAGGCACATAGTCGCGCTGCGTCGGGCCGGTGTAGAGCTGGCGCGGGCGGCCGATCTTCTGCGCTGGGTCGGAGATCATTTCGTTCCACTGCGCGACCCAGCCGACGGTACGGGCGAGGGCGAAGAGGACGGTGAACATCTCGGTCGGGAAGCCGATCGCCGACAGGATCACACCCGAATAAAAGTCCACATTGGGGTAGAGCTTCTTTTCGATGAAATAGGGATCGTTGAGGGCGATCTGCTCCAGTTCCTTGGCGACGTCGAACACGGGATCGTTGACGCCCAGCTTCTCCAGCACGTCCTTGGCGGTCTTTTGCATGACCGTCGCGCGGGGATCGTAGTTCTTGTAGACGCGATGGCCAAAGCCCATCAGGCGGAACGGATCGTCCTTATTCTTGGCGCGAGCGATATATTCCGGGATCTTGTCGACCGTGCCGATTTCGCGGAGCATGTTGAGCGCCGCTTCGTTCGCGCCGCCATGCGCCGGACCCCACAGGCAGGCGATGCCGGCCGCGATGCAGGCGAAGGGGTTGGCACCAGACGAGCCAGCCAGACGCACGGTCGAGGTCGAGGCATTCTGCTCATGGTCGGCATGGAGAATGAAGATCTTGTCCATGGCATCCACGATCACCGGATCGGGGATATATTCTTCAGCCGGGACCGAAAAGGTCATGCGCAGGAAGTTTGCCGTGTAGGACAGGTCGTTGCGCGGATAGACGAAGGGCTGGCCCACCGAATATTTATAGGCCATCGCCGCGATCGTCGGCATCTTGGCGATCAGACGGTGGCTGGCGATCTTGCGCTGTATCGGATCGTTGATGTCGGTCGAGTCATGGTAGAAGGCCGACAGGGCGCCGACCACGCCGCACATGATCGCCATCGGGTGCGCGTCACGGCGGAAACCGCGATAGAATGTGGTGAGTTGCTCATGCACCATCGTATGACGCGTGATGGTGGTGATGAAGTCGTCCAGCTCGGTCTTGGACGGCAGTTCGCCGTTCAGCAGCAGATAACAGACTTCCATGAAGCTGGATTCTTCGGCCAGCTGACCGATCGGATAGCCACGATGCAACAGCACGCCTTCATCGCCATCGATATAGGTCAGGCCGGATTCGCAGCTCGCCGTCGAGGTGAAACCAGGATCATAGGTGAACATGCCGGTATTGGCGTAAAGCTTGCGAACGTCGATGACCTGGGGCCCGACCGAGCCGTCCATGACGGCATAGTCTTTCGTCGCTCCTCCGACGGTCAAAGTGGCATTATTATCCGACATATTGTTCTCCTTGAGTGCCATCAACCAACCGATGCGTGCCCCGCATGGGTCAGCCGTTCCAAGCTTTCCTCTTTCCCCAAAAGGAAGAGGACATCGAAAATTCCCGGCGAGACAGTGCGCCCGGTGAGTGCCGCCCGTAATGGCTGCGCCACCTTGCCCAGTCCCAGACCGGCATCCTCCGCCACGTGGCGTATCGCGTCTTCAATCGCTTCGACCGTCCAGGATGGAGCGGCCGAAAGAGCGTCGGCTGTCTTTATCAACAGCGCGCGTGCCGAGTCGTCTAGCAGAGCCGACGCCTTTTCGTCAAAATCGAGGGGGCAATTTTTGAACAGAAATTCCGCGCCCTCCGCAATTTCATTAAGCGTTTTAGCGCGCGGTTTGAGCGAAGCCATTGCCTCGCCTAAAAGTGCTAGACCGGTTTGTGGCAATGGCTTGCCGAGCCGTGCTTCGACGCGAGGCGCCACCAAGGCGGCGAGACGGCCATCATCGGCCTGGCGCAGATAATGGCCGTTGAGATTTTCCAGCTTCTTGATGTCGAAGCGCGAAGGCGAGCGGCCGACGCCTGTGATATCGAACAGTTCGATGGCGCGGGCGATGGGAATGAACTCCTCGTCGCCATGGCCCCAGCCCAAACGTAGCAGATAGTTCAGCACCGCTTCGGGCAGCATCCCCATCTCGTCGCGATAGGCATCGACGCCGAGCGCGCCATGGCGCTTGGACAGTTTCGCGCCGTCCGATCCGTGGATCAGCGGGATATGCGCGTAAATCGGCTCTTCCCACTCCATCGCGCGGAGGATGCAAAGCTGGCGAAAGGCGTTGTTGAGATGATCGTCGCCACGAATGACATGGGTGACGCCCATGTCGTGATCGTCCACGACCACGGCCAGCATATAGGTGGGCGTGCCGTCGGACCGCAGCAGGATCATGTCGTCCAGTTCGGCATTCTGCACGACGACGCGGCCCTGGACCGCATCCTCGATCACCGTCTCGCCTTCGCGCGGGGCCTTCAGGCGGATGACGAAGGGCGCACCTTCAGGTGCTTCTTCTGGTGACCGGTCGCGCCAGCGGCCATCATAGCGCATGGGCTTTTTGGCGGCGCGCTGTTCTTCGCGCAGCGCGGCCAGTTCTTCCGGCGTGGCATAGCATTTATAGGCATGGCCGCCCGCGAGCATCGCATTAGCGACTTCGGCATGGCGGGGTGTCCGCTCGAACTGGAATACGGCCGGTTCATCGCCGCCAAGGCCGAGCCAGTCCAGGCCGTCGAAAATCGCGGCGACCGCTTCCTCGGTCGACCGGGCGCGGTCGGTATCCTCGATCCGCAAGAGAAACTTGCCGCCATGGTGGCGCGCGAACAGCCAGTTGAACAAGGCGGTGCGAGCGCCACCGATATGGAGGAAGCCCGTAGGCGAGGGGGCGAAACGGGTCACCACCGGCTTGTTCATTCCCGTTGCGTTCACCACCATATTGCTTGACATTCGCCCTTCTGATCCATGGATGCGATGCCCCCTAGCATGGCTTTCGAGCCACGACAAACCTCCCTTATGGTCGAGGTCACTGCACGGCTGCGCGCTGGATTTGCGGCGGTGGAACGCTGGCTGGAGAAAGAGCGGGAGCAGGTGCCGCTTTGGGCACCGATCGCGCTGGAGGTCGGCATCGGGGCCTGGTTCGCCTTGCCCCATCGGATGGCGTGGCTGGCCTTTTGCTGCGGGGCGTTGGCGCTCGCTTGTCTGGGGGTGTTGCTGCCCGATGGCGCGCGGTTGCGGCGGATGATGGTGGCGGGCGGGGTGCTGGCCTGCATGGGCTGCGTACTGATATGGGGGAAAGCGTCGCTGCTGGGGCAACCGCCGCTGGCCCGCGCGACATTCGTGCAGGTGACGGGCGACGTCCTGTCGGTCCGCGCGGTTCCCGCCCAGCAGATGGTGCGCGCCATGCTGCGCCCGGTGGATGCGCCGACCCTGCCAAAGGTCATCCGGGTCAATATCGCGGAGAGCGACGTGCCCGCCGGGTTGGGCGAAGGGGCGACGATCCGCTTTCGCGTTCGGCTGATGCCACCTGCACCACCCAGTGTGCCGGGTGGATATGATTTCGCCGCGCGCGCCTATTTTGAAGGGATAGGCGCGACCGGCAAGGCCTTGAAACCGATAGAGGTAGTGCGGCCTGCTACGGGTGGGACACCGCTGCGGGCGCGGCTGTTCGCCCATATTGCTGAGCAGGTGGATGATCCGGCGAAGGGTATCGCCATCGCGCTGGCGACCGGCGATCAGGGGGCGATTGCCGAGGTCGATGCCGAAGCGATGCGCAACAGCGGGTTGGCGCATTTGCTGTCGATCAGTGGATTGCATGTGACGGCGCTGATCGGGGCGGTGATCTTCCTGTTGATGCGGGTCATGGCGCTTAGCCGCCGGGCGGCGCTCGACTGGCCGTTGATGCTGATCGCTGCCACAGGGGGCGCGCTGGCGGGGGTCGGCTATACGCTGCTGACGGGGGCCGAGGTGCCAACGGTGCGGTCCTGCATAGCAGCGCTGTTGGTGCTGGGCGGCCTTGCGATGGGGCGGGATGCGATTACGCTGCGGCTGGTGGCGACGGGCGCACTGATCGTGCTGGTCTTTTGGCCCGAAGCACTGGTCGGGCCGAGTTTCCAGATGAGCTTTGCGGCGGTCACGGCGCTGGTTGCCTTGGCCGAGCATAAGCGGTTCGGTGCCTTTGCCGCCGCGCGGGACGAGGCGCGCTGGCGCAAGACCGGTCGGGTGCTGCTGGTGACGCTGGCGACAGGCTTCGTCATCGAACTGGTGCTGATGCCGATCGCGCTGTTTCATTTTCACAAGGCGGGCATGTTGGGGGCTTTTGCCAATATCGTTGCGATCCCGCTCACCACCTTTGTCGTGATGCCGCTGGAGGCGCTGGCGTTGCTGCTCGATCTTGTCGGGCTTGGCGCGCCCTTTTGGTGGCTGACACAACAGGCGCTGACACTGTTGCTGATGATCGCCCATGGGGTCTCGGCCAGTCCTTGGGCGACGATGTTGACCCCTTCGGTGCCTGGGGTCGTCTTTGCAGGCATGATGGCGAGGATGCTCTGGTGTTTGCTGTGGCGCAGCCGGTGGCGCTGGCTGGGGCTGGGGCCTTTGGTCGCGGGCGTCATCACCATAATATTGCTGTCGCCGCCCGACATATTGGTGACCGGCGATGGCCGCCATGTGGCGGTGCGGACGCCTGATGGTCGTATGGCGATATTGCGCGCAGGGGCGGGCGACTATGTGCGCGATGTCTTGTCGGAAAGCGCGGGCTATGATGGCGCGCTGGAGCCGATCGCGCGCTTGCCGCAGGCGCGCTGTTCGAGCGATTTGTGCGCGGTCGGGTTGATGGCGGGCGGGCGGCGCTGGCAGTTGCTCGTGACCCGCAGCGATATGCTGGTGGACCGCGCTACCTTCGCCCGCGATTGCGTGGCTGCGGACATCGTCATTGCCGATCGCGGTCTGCCGCGTTGGTGCCGTCCGCGCTGGCTCAAGATCGACCGTCGCCTGTTGGCGCGAACCGGCGGCATGGCCATCGATCTGGACCATGCCGCCGTCCGCACGGTGCGGCAGCCAGGTGATGCCCACCCCTGGATCGTGCCGATCCCCAAGCGATCGCGCCGCCATGATCCGTCGAAACCGCGCTCATTCAATGCGCGGCCCCGACCTCAATTATAGCGGCGGAGCAGCCCGGCCAGTTTGCCTTGAATCTGAACCTGGCGCGGGTCGTAGATTTGCGGCTCATAGGCGCTGTTGGCCGGGTCGAGCCGCACCCTTTGCCCTTCGCGGCGGAAATATTTGAGCGTGGCTTCATTCTCATCGATCAGGGCGACGACGATCTGCCCTTCGCGCGCGACTTCGGTCCGCTGGATCAGCGCAAAGTCACCGTCCAGAATACCCGCCTCCATCATCGAATCGCCGGACACTTCCAGCGCATAATGATCGCCCGCGCCAAGCAGCGCGGCGGGAACGGACAACATCGTCTGCCCTTCCATCGCTTCAATCGGGACGCCTGCTGCGATCCGGCCGTGCATGGGGATTTCGATCACGTCGTTGGCGGCAATGAGCTGTGGCGCCGAGACCTGGGGTTTGGGCGCGACGATCGGGGCCGGGATGCGGTGCATGGCATCGGGCAACTTCAAGACTTCAAGCGCGCGGGCACGGTTGGGCAGGCGGCGGATGAAGCCGCGTTCTTCCAGCGCGTTGATCAGGCGGTGAATGCCCGACTTGGAGCGCAGATCCAGCGCATCCTTCATCTCCTCGAAAGAAGGCGACACGCCGCCCTCTTCCAAGCGGGTTTGAATGAAGCTCAGCAATTCCTGCTGTTTGGGCGTCAACATGGCTGCGGTCCTCCGTGGAACGTATAAGGAACGCATAGGAAACAGATGAAGGTTAGTCAAGCGACCGGATCAGGGCAGGGGCAGAATTTGGACCGTGTCGCCGGCGGCGGCGGAGGGTGATCCGGCAGGGCGGAGGATCAGGCAATCGGCCAAGGCCATGGCGGCGGTGGCGGCGCTGTCTTGCGATGTGACCGAGACGATGCCGCCGTCGCTGCGGAAGGCGCGCAGATAATCGTCGCGGTCGCCGGTGGAGGGGAGGGGCAAGGCCAGTTTGGCTTCGTGCAGGGGGGGCAGGGGCGTGGATGCCCCGGCCATATGGCGGACTAGAGGCAGCAGGAAGAGGGTGCCGGTGACGAACGCGGAGACCGGGTTGCCGGGCAGGCCCAGGAACAGCGAGTCGCCGAGCCGTCCGGCCATCAGCGGTTTGCCGGGACGCATGGCGATCTTCCAGAAATCGAGCGTGCCTCCGGCTTGCGCGAAGGCAGGGCGGACCACGTCGTGATCGCCGACCGATGCGCCGCCGGTCGAGACGATGATGTCGGCCTGACGCGCGCGATCGAGCGCGGCGACCATGGCGTCGAGATCGTCCGGCACGATGCCGAGGTCGATGACGTCGCACGGCAAGGGGGCCAGCATTGCGGCGAGCATAGGGGCGTTGGAGGAGGGGAGAGCGCCCGGCGGGGTTGGTGCGCCGGGCGGCACCAGTTCGTCGCCGGTGGAGAGCAGCGCGACCTTGGGCCGCTGTCCAACGGGCAAGTGGCCATGGCCGCCCAGCACAGCCAGCGCGATCTGGGTCGGGCCTAGCCGGGAGCCTGCCTTTAGCAGCGGCGCGCCTTTTGCGAAGTCGGATGCGGCGGGGCGGACGTGGCGACCGGGCGTGAGTGAGTCGGCGCTGGCGGTCAGGCTGTTGCCGTCACGGGTGGCATTTTCCTGGATCAGGATGGCGTCGGCCCCTTCGGGCAAGGGCGCGCCGGTGAAGATGCGGCAGGCTTCGCCCGGCGCGAGGGGCGACGGGGGTGTGCCGCCTGCGCTGCTGGTCATGGTGACGTGCCAGGGGCCGGGCGCTTCGGCGGCGCGCACGGCATAGCCGTCCATGGCGCTAAGGTCGGCCCAGGGTTGAGCGCGCTGCGCTAGGATATCGCGGGCCAGCCAGCGTCCGGCGCAAGCCGTTACCGGCGCGTCTTCGACGGGCAGCCGGTTAGCCAGCGCGAACAGGCGTGCCTGCGCCTGTGCGACGGGCAGCAGGCTCATGGCCTGTGCCAGTCGCCCGACTTGCCGCCGGTCTTGCTGAGCAAGCGGACGCCGTCGATGACCATCGCCTTGTCGATCGCCTTGGCCATGTCGTAGATGGTCAGCAGGGCCACGGAGGCGGCGGTCAGCGCTTCCATCTCGACCCCCGTCTGCCCCGCCGTGCGGGCGGTGGCAGTGACGCGGACGCCGGTGTCGTCCAGGTCGAAATCGATCGTCACGGCGCTGAGCGCGATCGGGTGGCAGAGCGGGATGAGATCGGCGGTGCGCTTGGCCGCCATGATGCCTGCGACCCGCGCGACGGCGAGGACGTCGCCTTTCTTGACCAGGCCGGCAAGGATCGCGGCG
>TARA_R110000787_G_scaffold70320_1_pt1 | contig 23708 bp, 31 predicted proteins | sample TARA_R110000787 | Tara Oceans TARA_R110000787 (sample SAMEA4397920) | marine metagenome | biome: Polar Biome; feature: [DCM] deep chlorophyll maximum layer (ENVO:01000326); material: water (ENVO:00002006), including particulate matter (ENVO:01000060) such as... | depth 35 m | reverse complement strand
GTCAATTATAATACGTTAGAAGTACTTACAAAAGTAGACGGATTAAGGACTACAGAATTGGGTGATACTGTATTAAATGGTTACATTGATAATGTAAAAGAACAAATTACATCTATAATTAATGCTAATGGTCATACTTTATCAGTTATAGGAACTATGATTGCTTTAGGAATGGATATTGATTTAGTTACTTATTTTATGAATCAACCAGTAATCAAACATATAACAAGTAATCCTTCAGGATTAGATAGACTTTATAAAGAAGTTAAAAAAGATTTTGGAAAAACTGCTAAAAACATAGAGAAACAAGATGCTAAAGATAAATTAAATGAATTTTCAGAAGGTGTTGATATAGGAGCTATAAATGAAAGTTTAGCTAATGTAAAAACAAAAGAAGAAGGTATAAGTAAAGAAACTTTAATCTCTAATATTCGTTTAGATGACAGTTGGGGAAGCATAGTTAAATCAGATGAATTTATAATAGAGCAAATGAAAGTTGTTGAAATGTTTATGAAACTTAAACAAATAGCTGCTTCAGTTGAAAGTAATGCAAGTTATTTATCTATTTTAAAAGATTTACCTGTAGAATATCATAAAATGGTAGAGTCTTTACAGAAAAATACATCTAAAAGTTTAGTAGCAGATTTAACTCAAGTACCAAATGTATCTGCTTCTGATAATTCTTTAAGACGTTTGATTCACGTGATACAAGAAATGTTTGCTGTATATTCGAAAGAATATGATCAATTTTTTATATCTTTATATAACAATCATAGTTTTAAACTATCGCAAGAAAGAGGAGAGGACATTGCTACTCCATTAGAAAAAGTAGAATATATAAGAAAAGCTTTTCAGAACTATATAATGTCAGGATTGACTAAACTTAATAACGAAGGTTATTTAGGTTTTGATGTTTTAGGAGCATTAACAAAAACAAGTTCAGAGGTTGAAGTGTTTTTATCTCCTAGAGAAGCAGCTATACAAGCTATAAATCAAAAAATTGTTAATTTTAAAGGAGATAATTTATTTATGGCTTTCATATCAGTGAAACCTGACGGAAATGGAAATAATAGAATTTCTTTTACTGCAGGTACTAATATTGACAGTGAATTTAAATTAAAATTAACTAATGCATACATGCAATTACCTAAAGATCTTAAACAAGATTTACTTAAATATTCAGCTGTAGTTGATGGAGCATCTTTTGGTTTTAAATCTTACACTAATTTAATTCCCCCTACTGAATCTTCTATAGGTGCTGAAGATGGATTAGATTTTCTGTCTAATAAATATGAAGAGCTTTTACAAAATATAGATTTAAGAGATAAAGATATATTTGAAATGCAATTTAGTAGCGTAGAAAGAGATTTAGTTAAAAAACCTAAACATTATCAAAAAGTTACAGATGGTGATTATTATGTTTTTAAAGGAGGTAAAGAATTACTTAAAGAAGAACTTCCTAATTATTTTTCAACTTTTGATAATACATACAAATTAAATGCAGATGGAAGATACTATGCTATAGGAAAAGTTTCCAGTGAAGCTTATGATTTTGGTTCAGTACCAGATACAGCTAAAAGTGTAGTTTTAGATAGAGTTGCAGTAAAAAAATTGTTTTCTGAAGGAGCTGTAATTATTCCAGGTAAAAAATCTGAAAGTTGGACTGGAACTGTTAAAATTTTAAATAAAGACAATAACAGTGTAGGGTATACAGCAGAATCTCACGTTACTCCGGAAGGTTTAGTTATAACTAATCCTAGTCGTGTTTCTTACTCTAAAAAAAGCAAATCTAATAAACCAATGAATAGGGTTAAACTTGATAAAACATTAGAATTATTAAGTAAGAATACAGGAAGTGAATATGTAACTGACCCTTCAGAATTTAAAAAAGCTTTAAAAGATGCAGGACATGTAGGACCATATCCAGCAGGCTTTGTTTATAAAGGAAAAGTTTATATAAATACTACAGGAGAAGGAAATATGTATGGAGAAGATACTGCTCTACATGAATTTGCTCACTTATATATAAATTCTTTAAAATCTAAAAATCCTACGTTATATGAACGTATTTTAGTTTTAGCTAAAAAAAGTGGGTATTATGATTCTGTTAAAGCATTATACCCTGAATTAAGCGAAAGAGATCTTTTAGAAGAAGTTGCAGCAACTTACATAGGAGCTGAAGGCAAAATAGAATCTGGTATTACTTATAGCATAAAAAGATTTTTAAGAAGTATAGGTATTGAAATTTTTACTACTTTAAATGATTTAGCTACAGATCTATTAACAACTAACGTAGAATTAGTAAATGTAGAATTAGAAAATGCAATTAATAAAGTTGAAGCATTAAAACAAAAAATGCTTGAATCTGGTGATATAAAAATAGAATACAATGAGCTGTGTAAATAAAGTTGAAGTACAGTTTCAAGATGTGTTTGATAAAATTCAAGAACTAACAAATGGGCATTCTAACAATGCCCTGTTAGTTTATTTAAATCTAGTAAATAGAAAAATTGATTTATCAAAACATATTGTAACTGCAAAAGATTTAGAAATTGTAAAAGGAAAAAAAATTAATTTCCAAGCGCAATATTCAATAGAATCCCTAAATAAAGGAACTAAATTAAGTGAAGACGAGAAAAATTATATAACTAAAGAAGGAAAAAAATTAAAAAGAGTTTCATCAATATCTGAAGATGTAGCACCTTTGAAATTTAAAACTTCTAGAGATACAGCAATTCACAATATATCTTCTCAAAATGAAGGTAATTTTAATGAAAATATGTCTTACGAAGTTCGTAAAACTAAAACTAATGGTTCTTATGAAGTAGTTAGAGCTATTTCCTTTAATGATTATGTAGAAGAACTTGAAGTAGGTAGAGATAAACCAAGACAAGAAGGGAAAATAAAACATAAATATTTAGAATCTTTATTAAGTCCCTCTTTGACTGCTGAAAGAGAACTAAATGATTTAATTTCTCTATATAAAGTCAGCTCTGATTTATTAAGTAAATGGAAGCAAGAAATCACAGATAAAGTATTCCCATTTTTTGAGAAATTTAATCCTAAAAATATTTCATCTGAAGTACTGCTTACTATGGCGGAAGCTGGAGTTGCGGGAACAGTTGACATACTTCATAGTTTAGGAGATGGTTTATATTCTATTTACGATTTAAAAACAGGTAAATTAAATAATAGCAAAGGAGCTTTTATGAAATACGTAGATAGAAGTAGATTTCCTATAGTTTCTAATTCTTTAAATAAGAATAAATTATCTACAATGATGTATGCTGTGATGTTAAAATACAATAAACCAGATGCTAGATTCCAAGATATTCAAATTATAGATAATGAAGGAAAACTAATAGATGTTGAAATATTACCTTTTTTATTTATAATAGGAGAATATTTTAGAGACACTAATCCTACATTTTATTCAAATAATAAACATTTATTTGATGCTTCTAATTATGTAGCTAGTACCGCAGCTTTACAAGATGCTAGAAAGAAAAAAAATTATAAAGATTCTTTATTAAAATCATTATATAAATCTTTATTACATCAAGTTAAAGGTATAGATAGTAAAGAAGATGAATCTTTAATAGAAATGACTAGATTAGTTTTAGAAGACTTAAGTGGTTTTGACATGTTTAAATCTGGACATAAAATAGTGACAGGATTTTTTGAAAGAGGATTTGCTAATATTAAAAACATATCTGACCCTATTTTACAGCAATTTTCTATATTAATACTAAAAGGAGATCAAGCTGTACGAGAAGAGATGAATGAAATAACTAAAGAATATAACAAAAGAATGCAGCCTGTTTTAACTAAAATAAAAAAACATAGAAATCTTTATGGAAGTAATTATAAAACAGAGTGGAATTTTGCTTGGGATGAAGGTAAAATGACTACTTATAAGTCAGAAAAGTGGGAAACTTTATCAAAATCAGAACAAAATTTTATGGATTATCATAGATGGATGATTAGGTTTTCTTTATTTTCTACTATGCACCCTAAGGGAGGTATTAAATATATCATGTCTGAACTTACTAATAGGGAAAATTTAAAACAGAAAGATATAGATTTTTTAAAATTACAGATTTTAAAACTTCAAAGTTTAGATAGTTTAAATAAATTTAAATTAGATAAAAAATTCGTCACTTACTACGAAGGATGGTCTCCTAGAGTACATAAAACTAGTGAAGAATATGACAATACAGGTGAATACTTAAAAGAAAGTGCTAAACAAATGTTTAAACTTACGGAAATAGATGAGATTAGACTTCAAGAAAATAATAGTTTTAGTGCTTTACCTATAAGAGGGTTAGGTAAAAAAGGAAATGAGCAAATACAAAAAGAAGGAGAATATTCTTTTAATGCTGAATTAGTATTTAGTCATTTTGTAGCTTCAGCAGTTCGTAAAAAACATTTAGATCACGCTATGGCTCTAGGTATGGGCATAAAAGCTTATATACAAGAAAAATCAAAAGGATTAAAAAAAGATCATGGCATGGATAGATCTATTATGTGGTTAGATAGCATCATTAAAGCTGTATTGTATCAAGAAGTCGAGGATCAAGGACCAGATGTAATCAAAGTTTTAGGTCAAGAATACTCTACTAAAAAAACAGCTATGACTTTACGTAATTACGTTTCTACTGTAGCTATGGGATTAAATATACCAGGGATGGTTAAAAACTTTATTGGGATGACTTGGGTTAACAACGCTAATGCATTATCTGGTTCTCTTGCTATGTTGTGGGGGGCAAAAAATGTTGATATGACTTTTAAAACAATAACACAAGCTAAAAAAGATTATATTGAGATGGAAACTATGTATGCACAAGGAAAAATAGAAGAATCTAAATTGCATGCTTTAAGTAAATTACTAGGTTATTCTATTGATTCGTATAATTATGATAGATTTAATACTGATGTATTAAAATCTATTAAAGGAAAATGGCTTCCTGAATGGGCTAACTATGACGCTATTTTCTTAGGTTATAGAATGGGAGATCGTTATAATAATCATGTTAATTTAGCTGCCCAACTCAGATCTAAAATGATAGGAGGAAAATCAATGTGGGATCATTACAAAATGATAAATGGAGAATTAACATATACTGGACCAGTTAGAGGTGTTACATCAGATGGAAATATTGTAAAAGGATTGACTTCAATGGAAATGTCTACTTTAAAACATAAATCAGAACAACTTTTTGGTTCTTATAGAGCTGAAGAAAGAATGCCTGTTCAAAATGGAGCTATTACAGGAGCTTTTATGCAGTTTAAAGCGTTTTGGCCTGCACTTATTAGAAGAGCTTACAGCTTACCTAAAACCACTGTAGGAGTAGTAGAAATGATGAATACAAATGAATACATGGTTGTAGATCCAAAACATCCTGATTATGGTAAAAAATTCATTAAAAATAGTGATGAATTTAAAGCTTATGAAAAAGAAGATGTTAGAATTTTACCTGTACTAACAGAAACATTTCATTCGGAAGAAGGCTATTTAAATTCAATGGCTATAGGATTAAGATATGCTATTCTAAGAATACGAAATCCAGAAGGAGTTGATTTAGAATCTTATAATTTATCAGATTATCAGAAAAAAAATATTGCTTACGGTCTAGCTACTATAGCTACTCATTTAGCTTTAATGGGTACTTTAGCTATTATGTTTGGAGCTAAAGGATCTGATGATGAACTATATAAAAATAATGTTATAATTCAATCTATAAGAAAATCTCCTAATGAATTGTTAGGTATTCTTCAATTATTTATAGATAGAAATTCTGCAGATAGTCTTACATCTGTTCCTGTAGTATCTAAGACAGCTAAATTTGTAGCTGGAATGTTTACTGTAGTAAAAGATTTAGGTACTGGAAAACGGATAGAAACGGGTAAATATGAAGGAAATTTCCATGGTCAAAGAGATGTTGAATCTCTTTTACCTTATGCTCCTATAAAAAAATTCTATGAATCACTGACAGAGTTATTAACTATGAATGAAGATTAGAAGGGGTAAAAAAAAACCCCCCAACCACTGAATGTGGAAGGGGGGTTTTTTTTATGTGTTAAACTGAAGGTAATTGTTCTGGTTTATAATTTTGAAATTCTTTATGTAGATATTTTCTAACTTCTCTTTTTACAATATTTCTTAAAAAATATGTTCTTATTTTTATATCGTATGTTTTTTCTTCGCAAGAAAAATTAATTACTACACTGTTGATTTTACTTTCATCTATGTTATATTCTTTTGCTAGAATCAATGAATATAACTCTCCTACTGCTAAGTATTTTCCATGATGACAAGAAGCCAAAAAAGAAAAAGGAGGATGTAAAGATTGAAAAGAATTTGAACTTTTAAATCTGTCTACAAATTTCCAATCAATGATCAAATATGTATCAGATTCTGGATGATACAGAACAAGATCTGGTTTCGACAAGATACCGTACGCAGAAATATTATCTTCTACTAAGAAAGGAATAAATCCTTTTTTTTGGTATTCTTTTAATTTATCGTCAATCACATCTTTGTAATAACTTAAATAATCATCTTTCCAATAAGACGACCCCCGTATTTTTGCTTTTATATAATCATGGCAAGCATTACCTCTCTTAATGGCAAAGTTTTTTTTATCTTCCCATTCCTCTCTGACTTCTTCGGATGTTTTTCCTGATTTTTTAGCTACTATTGATGATATTTTCACAATATCAAATTCCGGGATATATTTCTTAAACCATTTATTTGCTCCTAATAATTTATTTTTCCCGTCCGTAAAGCATTTATTTTCTTTAGACCAATAATAATTTTTCCAACTCCTGTTCATTTCCTTCTATATTTCTTTCTATTAAACTAATTTGAACTGATTTTCCTTTTTTCTCCTCTAAAACCATATAATAATCTCCTTCTTCGGAATATTCTACAGTAATAATATTAGTTTTTCTTTTTATAGTAGGTTTAAATCCTATTGTTTTTTTCGTAAAAACTAATGATGGTACAATAATAAAAGGAACTATTTTTTTCTTATGTGAAAACCATATAAATTTTTCCCCCTCTTGGGCTATTTTATATAGACTGCATCCTTTATCCCAATAAAGTTTATCGTATAAGTAATCAAAAACTTTTATAGGAGTTTGTTTTTCGGGAATTGTACATAAACCATGCATAATAATATAAGATCTATTTCTAGAACCTACGCAAGGAGTAGTTGTTACTTGCCCACTAACTTTCGTATTTTTAACATAATCTAATTTATATAATTCTACATCATGATTATTTAGCATACAGTTTTGTATACGCAAACACAATCCAGATTCCTTTATTACAATTTCTTTATAATTATTTATTAAATGCTTCAAACAACTAGTTGAAACTTTACCTAAAATCAATACTTTTTTATTACTTAGTGTTTGCATGTATAAAATTATTTTGTGAAACTTTACTCCAATATTCCTCTGCCTCTTCTGGTATATCTAGAGAGTAAAATACTCTACAAAACGCTAATCCACTAGCAGTTTTTCTTGATATATTCCTCACAACTACATAAGCTTCATCACTCATATGCTCTGTAAGAAATCCTTGGTTTATTTGAGAAAATTCTCCTTTTAAAATTTTATCGTAATAATCATTCCAATCTTCTGGAATTTGAAAAACAACTTTACATAAATTATCTCTATAATATATAGAAGATAATTCTAAATTTTTACTTACTGCAGGTATAATATAATCTAAACTAATATTGTCTGCATTAAATAACATAATAAGTTGCCTAGTGTTTATAAAATCTACAGGGACAGACATGTCCCCGTAATATAAATTAATAAAACCATTCTCTTGTATTTTATCCCAATCTAAATGTTCAAATAATTTGGAAAACCACATAAGAGCATGTGAATTATCCATAGGGCTCTTCCATTTTTCGAATTTCATCTAAAGTTATTATTCTCATTGAAGATACATCTAAATCTGTTTTCATCTTCATCAACCTATACATCATCGTATAATATTCAATAGTTAAATTTTTTTCTAGATAAAAGCGTAAACAGTTTTCTTCTGTCACTTCCATTTTTTCTAGAGCTTTCTTTCCTCTTCCTAAACCTATACCGGGAATTCCTGGGATATTATCTACATTATCCCCCATTAACAGCTGTAAACAAAAATTAAAATTTCCTTCTTCTTTTGTTACAGTTGCTTTGTCTCCACTAAATTTCATATGCTCACCTGGAACCTGTCTTAAATCTTTGTCATTAGTACAGATAATTATTCCTTCTTTTTGAGCTGCTAAAGAAGCCATTATATCATCAGCTTCTTCACCTTCTACTTTCAAACAATATTCAGTTAAATATTCTTTAACGTATGCTCTCCATGGATTTATATTGTGTTTACGAGTTGCTTTGTATAGAGGATACATTGCTGACCTCCACAAAGTTTTATCTGATCTACAAAGTATAAATTGAGTATGTCCTGATTCTAAACACAATTTAATTAAATATTGCCAGATAGCACTTTCTACTCTAAACCTTGAGTCATAATCTTTTACTCCATACCCTATACGATATACTAACATATCTTCATCAATCGCTAACGTCTTTTTCATTGCTTTTATTTAATAATTTAAAGTAGTAATCATAATCTAAAACTACATATCTTCCTAATTCTCTGAAAGTACCCTTCAGAGTTTTCTTAGTTCTTTTAACTACAATTAAATTGTCTTGCCCCGAAGGCATTTTTTTTAAAATTTCTAAAATATCAGGTTTAGTATTTAAAGTTTTAATCTGTACATTAAATGGGAGACCGAAAATATCGACTCCCATATCATCTAACATCCTAGAACCATATCTACTAGACACTATTTCAGTAAATTTAGTCTTTTTTTTAAAATCATTTATAACTGATCTTTCCCAAGCGTGTCCTCTTTGTCTATTATTTGACGACATATAATTTTTTTTTCTTTTTTTCCTTGTTTATCCTTGTTAAAAGATTGATTTTTTCTGTCTAAAACGTATTGTACCATTGTGTTTTTTACAATTCCTATAGGTAGTATTTCAAAAATGTCATTTAAAGAAACTTTGAATGAACTATTTGAAATTATTTCTACTTTATTTTTAGACGCGTATTCAATCAATGCGTATAATAATAGCATTAAAGCATAAACTTTATCTTCGCTATCTGTCATAGGACTAATACGAAGCTCAATTGTTCTACTATTTGAAAACAAATAATTCATAAAATTTATCCAATGGTATCTTTGAGTATGATTCCATTTATTGTTTCCTTGAGGATGCGAAATAGCTCCTTTGATAATATTCCCAACGTTATAATCTGGACTAACTTCTGTTCCACCACTCCAAAATTTAAAAAAAGTATTAAAGACACTTTTTAAAGATTCATGAAATGTATCTTTATCTCCACTTTTATATAAAAATTTTTTGTGTAAATATAGATTTTTTCTTGTATTTTCTGGTAATTTAGCAGAATAAATTTTTCTTATTCCTGCTACAGAAGGATCTAATTTATAATAAGGAAACATTGTAAAAATCTCGTCTTGTACAACTTGACACAATATCATTAATGCTATTGTAAAGTCTTTCTCTACTGGTTGTCCTCCTATATGAACGTGTAAAGAACAACATTGATCATATTTCCCGTACTTTTTAATTGCCCTAGCTCCATTAGAAACTCCCTTCAGTATATCTGCTTGAGATAATAAAGGTAAAGTAACGTACTCTGCGGGAGTATATCTGTCTTCACTAAACATATCTTTTCTACGTAAAGATCCATCAGTAGTTGGCAAAGTATAAGTTTTTGATAATTCTGCGTTTGGGAGAGTTTTCCCACTTAATTCCCACTCTAAACCCCAAGAATATTTAGATAATAAAAAAGAAACTGCTCTGCCAAAATCAGAAACATTAGCAGGTAAACTTTCTTTATCAAAGTCTGCTCTTAATTTGCTTTTTGTTAATCTATCCCACTGGGCAACAGAGTGAGGAAAATCATTTAATCCTTTACCTCTAACATTACAGTTTTCTTCATGATCTTGAGTAAAATCACCTCTAGATTTAAGATTTATATTTCCTCCTTTTTTTACTAAAAATGAAGGAAGTTTTCCAGTTGTCCAAATCTTAATAAAAGATTCTGAGTAACCAAATGTAGTAAAAATATACTCAAACTTATTTAATTTACATAATGCGATAAAAGAAGTACAAAATACAGGATCCATTACTGCTAATATATTTCTAATTATTACTTTTCTTTCTTCTGAAGAGTTAAAATATTCTCTACATTTGTTATTTACACTTGAATTCATGGAAAAATAAAATGACCATGTGTTAGAAAAAGAAGCTAAATAACATGGTTGTAATTTTCCATCTAGAAACATGTACCCATTTTCTTTTTTTTCAGTAAATTTTTGTTCTTGTGGATCATATACAAGAAATTCTAATGGTACCCAATTATTTACAATAAATGCACAATCTATTTTATTGTAGATTTTTTTATTATATACTACTTTATCCATGTTAATATTTTTTGTACTTTATAATATTATAATACTATTTCTTCCATAAAATCAACTAAATTTTTTTTAGGGAATCCTGTAACCATTAATCGATTTACTAAATTTTTAACTGGAGCATTATTAAAAGGATGAGCACTTTTATTATAATACTCTGCAGCTTTCTCTGTTAGTTCCTCAAATAAAACTATATTAAATTCACCATTTGCTGCATCTACAAGAAGATTACTAAGTTTTAAACTTAGAACATTCATTACAAATACATTTTCAGTGCTTTTGTAATATATAGAAGTGTAAGGATAAGGTCTAGCTAAATCTAAACCTTCGTTAATATTAACTCCATTATTGTACATAACTTTCTGAGGCAAAAGAACGATTTTATCTTCGTTAGTAACCCCTAATCCATAATGTGTAGGATGTTTAACTAACTTAGAAACTTCCAAAGCTGACATAGCTGTAGTACAGTTCTTTAACTTATTAAAAGCAATTTTATTGTCGCACATTAACCCATGCCAAAAATATTCTTCTTCATTACTACCTGAAATATTAGTTGACATTACATTTCCATTAGAGGGATTTATGAAAAAAGGAAATGTAATTGTTTGGTATTCTTCTGGTGACTGTCTCATTTTTTTACTATCACTATAAAATACCATGTCAGAATGTGATAATTGACCGTTTGTATAATACAATCCTTTAAACAAACTTATTGTGACATCATTTCCAATATCTCCTCTAAAATCCGAAAGACCTGAGAAAAACTTATTAGACGTAGTATAATTATACCCATAAGGATAATTAATGCTACCTGCAACCCTCTGTAAGAGACCACAAAATTCCCTTTTACTGGGTTTTGGCTCATAATACGATTGATTGTTAGATATTGAATGAGGTTTGTGAGCTCTAATTAAGTTTTGCTGTGACTCTATTCTACTATAACATTCTACTTTACTTAATGTAGAAGAACTTTCTTCACACACATATAAAGTATTACTTTCCAGTTCTTTAATATTTTTTTCATCGGAATCTATAACAATACGTAACAAAGAAGACTCTGTAGAAGCAAAATACAAAGATTCAGTAAAGCCTTCATCATGATACATATATAAAGGTCTTTCTTCACTTATAGAAAGTGAATTTGACGTTAATTTACTTTCGCCCCTCCAAAAATAAGTACTTTTAGTACTGCTTTGGTACCATACAAAAGTTGCAGCTCCATTATAATTTTTTAACCACTCAAATTTATTATTTTGAAATAAAATAGCAGCTTGATAACTATCTGACCATCCATGTTCAACAGGTTTTCCCATTTCTTTTTCATATATTTCTTCCATATTATGAATAGTACCGTTATGCATCAAAGAGATATATTCATCACCAAAAGAAACTATTAACGGTTGAGTATTATCTCTGTTATTAGTTCCTCCAGCTCCTGATGAAGCTGCTCTTTCATGTACAAAGAGTAAATCTCCTTCTTTTACTTCTTCTACTGCATTGCTCAATTCTGTAACATAATCTATATTACCTACAGATTTACTAGGTTCAATATACTCTGACCCCATTTTATAATACCGTACTTGAGAACTATGTCTATTAATAACAGAAAATCCGTGTGATGTTCTACCACGATCAGACATAATCCAAGCAAACATCGATCCTTGTAAAGCATCTACCCTATTTAATTTTTTACTTCTTCCTTTTACTATTCCTGCGATTCCGCACATAGATCTATTTTTTACTTATTAAAATATTAGTTATCTCTTCTTTATATTTTTCAAATATAATGTCTGCATAAATAGAAGAAGAAGAATTCACTTCTATAAAACGAAACCTAGTTCCGTCCCTATTAACTTGGACATCAAATCTCCCTATGTCTAATCCTGTATTAAGTAAATATTTTTTACCTGCTTCTTCAATATTTTCCCAGCAAGAAGGCATTTCAAATTGCTCATTTTCAGGCAAGTAAAAAACACAATTTAAAGAATTTCTAAACCACCTTTCATCTGCTTCTGTTTTTAACATTTTTCTTACAGCATGAAAAATTCCCCCAGAAGAACTAATGTGTACACCATACTCTCTAGTATAAGAAGACTTTAGTTCAAAATAATAATTATTAGAATTAAATCTTTCGATATCAGAAGTTCTGTATGCTATTATTTCTTCTAGCTTCTCTTTGTTTTGGATTAGAACCATTCCGTTTCCTCTCGACCTATATTGCAATTTTCCGTAAAGAGGAAAACGTACATTTTCAGGTACTTGGTCTATCAAATAAAAACCAGGAGAAGGAATTTCTAATTCTTTAAATTTTTCTTTCATAGAAATTTTATCTACAGCGTTTTTTATTCCTTCAACGCTGTTTATAGTAATTCCATTGGGAATTACAGGAGCTTCTCCCGTAAACCCAAATCTCATTTCTACTCTTGAATGCCCTAATATAGAACGTAATACACTACCTGTAAAGTAATTTCTTAATGCGGAATATGAAGGTTGGGTTATAGCTATATATCCTAACCCTCTTTTTCTAATTGGTTTTTTTATCATTATTTTCTATTAAACCTGCTCCATTAGCATCAATTAGAGAGAAAAAAATTGGATTCAAACTATTTATAAAGTATGCAAAACTATTCCAGTCTTTTATAGATTTTCTATCATAAACTTTAAAAACTGCATAAAATCTAAAAAATAAATTAATATTTTCAAAATTTAAATCGTTTGATATAATCATTTTGTTTCCTCCACCTATTAAAACTATGTTGAAAATGTTTATAAATTTTTTTTTAAATTTCGGAGTAAGTTCTTCCAGTCTCGGTTCTACTAAGATAGATCTATCTCTATGGAATCTATTAAGTTTTTTATTATTTTCTTGCATGCTTCTATCGATTTAGTTTTGTAAAAATAATCAGATATATCTTTAGATTGTTCTTTTTCCATTAAGATACTAGGTATTTCATATATTTCACTAAAAATTTTAGTAGCTTTTAATCCCGGTTCATCGTTATCAAAAAATAAAACAACTAATTTAAATCTTTTTTTTAAATCGTTAATTAGATTAATATCTAAACCGTGTGTCTCTGAATTAGGGGCTATAGAAGTATAGCCCATTTCATAAAGTAGCATTACGTCTTTTAAAGATTTAGTTATTATAATTAAATCTCCTTTTTCTGGTATTTGTTTTATCCCCTGTACAACTACTTCCCCGTAGTTGAAAAATCTACTACCTGTTCTACGTGTAGGTAAATAAATTTTTTTAGAAGGTCCTCCAAAATGATAAGTATATATTGGACAACTATTCCTATATAAAATATTATCTCCTACAGGCATAATTACTTTAGATGTAGAATACACATTAAAAAATTCTAAAGTAGGTAAAGATATACCGAAACTCCCCCAAAATAATCTGTCTCTTTTAGTAAAAGACTGAGTAATGCACATTGCTGCTAGTGTTATATGTGATTTATCTGATAAATCAACTTCTCCGTCATATCCATCAAATCTAATAGTTTTAAATTCAGGTTCTAAATCTAATAACCCTATTTCCAAATCTCTATTAATTTGAGTACATATTTCTTTGTAATCTTTTATTTTTAATAATTCGCCTATAAAGTTTACAACTCTAGTAGGCTTAGTAGAGTTACTAAAATCAAAACAACTAGCTGTATACCGCCCATTAGGAGGGTAAAAAGCTAGGGATGGTTTATTATCTACTCTTAATGGAGATCTATATTTTTGTCCATACACTATAGACTGACCCATATAAAAAGAAATAATTACTATTTCCGGTACTATCTGAATGATTTCTCGGTAGTTACAAAAGTTCTCTCTTCCTGTGAATCCCCACATAACATATATTTTTTTAAAATTTGCTGTACCTTATGAAATACATTTATACGGTCTTCTTTTTTAAAAATCCATCCATTAGAAGGACTTCTGTACTCAAATCCGTAACTTTTAGAACGAAATACACTACGCATTCCATAATGGGCCTGTCTAATTTTTTCTGTTTTTTCATCATACCATTCTTGGTTTTTAAACCAATCTAGTAGATTAATATCTAAGTCTTTAATGATTTCTTCTAACAATTCCTCATCTTCAATAGCTCCACATCCTACATGAATATGTCCTCCAGACATTCTCCATCTTGTGTTTCTATAACTTAACGATCTACTCATACATTCTCCGTTATGAAAAATTAAATCAGGAGAACATCCTATCTCCGACAACTCAGGATAAGATTTAATTATTTCTCTAGGTAATTCTATTGCACATTTATGATGAAATTTATATTCTGGGCGAGTAATAAAACTTAACCCTAAAGTAATTAGTGCGTCCCATTCTTCAGCTGTTGACGCTGGAGGAATGCTAAATTCTACAGCTGCTCCATCTTGATGTAAGTTAATAACTCCAAGTTGCACAGGATTTTTTTTAGTTCCTTTAGTAATTTTTTCAGGATGTACGTATTCACCGTTTAAATCAGTTACGAATAACTCAGGATCTGTACCTAACTGTAAATCTCTATATTTTTTCATTATAAACACAATTAAAAAACCCCCATCTAAATTAATAGATGAGGGTTTTAATGTTAAAAATTAAAGTGTGTATCCGCTTGTATTAGAATTATCTGAATCATTGTTTTCTTCAGATTCATCTTTTAGTAAGCGGTTTTCTTTTTCCCATTCAGTGTATCCCAAAGTAAACAAATCTTTATCTGTTTTCATAAATCTTCCATTAGATGGAATTTCAGGATATTCAAAACTTCTATTGAATATAAATTTTAAAGAAAATAGATCCTCATTCATAATAGGACCTTCCTCTAAAAATTCAATTATTTTAACTGACATACTTTCAAATGAATCAGCTTCAAATTTCAATTCCTCAAAAGTATAAAATCTAGATAAAATGTGAAATAAAGTTTGCTTTAGTTTGTTTATTTCTTTATCATAACTTGACCAAGTAGGTACACGATCTTTATCTACAGCGAAAATTCGTTGACGATGTTCGAATAAAGTTCCTTCTTTTTCACATTGATAAATAATATCTAAAGCTTCTCCAAATCTTTCTCCTCTTACGAAAAAAGCTTTTGTGATTTTTACATTTTCTACGATTTCTACTGGGAATTGTTCAGTTTCTCTTAATTCTTTACCAAAATTAAACATTTATATAATTTTTTTTTTACTCGTGTCTATTTTTCAAGACTAAATTATTGTTCTTCTTTTAAAATATCTTTTACGATATTTTCTATTTGTTGTTTAAATAATTCGATTTCTACTAAATCAGAATTATCTTTTACTACCCCTAAAATTTTGAACGTCTTAATAAATTTACTGTATTCATCTTCTCCATACTTGTTTAAAGACAAAACATGCACTATTAGATTACAAGAAGGTTTTTTTATATTTACTCCTAGATCTTTTGCCAATAAAAAAGCTTCGGTTCTACTTAATTGACCTAGTAGAAAAGACTTACATTCTTTAATTCTGCTAAGAATTTTGACTACGTCTTTTTGTAAACCTACCCCTTTAATGCCTCCTAATTCAAATTGTACGTTCATACTTTCTTTTTGTTTCCTAATTAATGAAAATTTGCTCCCATTCTGCATCTATTATCTTATTGATTAAATGCGGACATCTAGACCCAGCTTCAGCATCTCCACTCACAAAACTAATTTTCAAATTTCCTTTTTGATCTCTGAACATATATCCCATTGCATCCATATCTTGTGCAATAATATTTTTTAGTTTTCCTGTAAGATCTAATTGCTTTACAACTACATCTGACCCATCAGCATCAATGAAACTGTCTTTAACATGACCTAAAATTATTAAATGGTCTGTTAGTGATCCTATCTCTTTTACCCAGTGCTTTACTTCTTGACGTAAATAGTAATATCCACTGCCCCAAGGTAAAGTTAAAACTGATTTCCATTGTTCAAAAGGTAAATAATTATCTCCAGAAGATTTACTAATTTTACCTTTAACTCTATTAAATTTTGCTCCTGACTCCGTTTCCATATAATTGAGAGTAGCTGTCCATTCACATTTTTCTTCTAGAGCAGTAATAGTATCAACAGTAATATACTTATAAGGTTTTTCTGCAGCTTTTATAGCATTACATACTTCTTCTAATTTAGTTATACTATCTATATGTATACTCATAGCATCTAAAAATTCTGTTCCCTTTTCAAAATCTAGTATAAGATTTCCTTCTAGTTTACAAGCTAATGTAGATTTTCCAATTTTAGATGGAGCAAATAATAAAAGATTACGAGGATTTACTCTTAGTGCTTCTCTTTTTTCTGTTGGTAATTTAATCATTTTAATTGTTTATATGAACCTACTCTACCATTAAAGTTTAAAAGTAAATGGAGATTTGATAACCCCTCTCGGTTCTTTATAACGGAAAAGCAGATCAAATCTTGTCTAACTTTTTCGCCTCGATAAATTTTTATATCATACCTATAAGGCATGAAAACTCCATAGACTTTATTAGCATCTCTGGAAGTTAATTTGTTGTCGCCTAAACCGTTAAGTGAAGGTTCTATTTTTTCGTACTTAAAATTATCTACTGATTCCATAGCAGCTGCCTGTTGCTGTACTCCAACAACGGTGCATTTGTACATATCTCGCAGATCTAGAAAGTAAACCGAAGATAATTTTGACATAGCTTGATGTAATGTAGGTGCTCCTTCTTCAGGCTGCAACAAACTCAGATGATCTACTACTACAACTACATATTTATCTTCATGATGTGGTTTATAGGAAACTCTAGCTTTTATTTTTTTCCCTTTAATTGTAATTTCTCTATAAGTAATGTCCCCTTCTTTTTCTACCCAGTCTTTTACATATAAATAAATACCTGTAGGATTTCTTACAGAAGTAACTATATCAATATAAGAAAGAACTTCCTCTATAAAAGGAGTAATATCTTCTATGATTTTTAATTCATCTATAGATAATCTAGTATTCCCTATTGACAATAATTCATTAACTGATCTTGAAACATTGTATTTTTTCCACAGAAAATAAGAATATATACTTAAAATAAATCTATCTCTAGACTCTTCTAAAGCAAAATAAAATATTTTTAAATCTGTTTTCTCAGTTTTCAATATGTATTCAATAGGAGTAAATACGTACAGTTTTTTAGTCATTTTAGTTTTTCCTGTACCTGTCCCACCTGTTATTAAAGTGTATTGTTCTCTTTCTACCCCAGGTATAAGGTCTTCCATTTTACTGAAAGGGAATGGTATATTGTTAGATAACCCACTATCTTTTCTTGCGTGGTTCTCTATAATTTTTTCTAGTACATTCATCTATTTAAATAATTTAAAGCAGGGCAATTCTTAAATATTTCTTTAATTCTTGCTTTATCTACTATAATAATTCTTTGATCTATTAATTCAATAGTGCAAATCATTAAAGAGTAGTTACTAAAACATTTATTTAGTATATTATTTTCGTATAAATAACTAGCCATGTAAGCAATGAAAGGTCCATCAGACCCTGTTTTACAAAAAGAATTAATTCTTTTTAGTTTCCTTTCTTGATCAACATCAACATAATCATATAAATGAAGACATCTTTCAGGATTTTCTATTAAATTTTTTATTGATCCTGAATTAATTGTTTTTAAATATTCATCAGATTTTTTTTTACATAGTTTCTCTAGTTCTTCTTTAAGAGATTTAACTGCCATACTACAAAGTTTTAGAATTCCCTTTTTTATACTCATCTCCTAGAACTTTAACTGCTTCACATTCAGAAGCTAATGTAGATATACCATCCTTACTTATAAAGTAATGAGATAATTTCATATATTTAAAGTCTTGCTTTGCCATAGTTGTTACGTATCTGTTAGTAGCTTCTAAAACAATATCAGGAGTATAATCATAATCTTGGAAAAATTTTTTTAATTTACGCTTACAAGAAACTTTGTCTCCTGCTACGTAATAACCTCCTGACATTATTCCTTTAGGAAATAAAGTTCGGAAATCATCTACAAATGTTATAAAATTGAATTTTTCTGTTTCAGTTATTTCTATATTTATAGATTCTTCAGAAATAAATTTCCAGTTTTTAGTAGAGATATTTTTTGTATTATCTCTTTTTTCCACTAATCCAAGATTAGCTGCCTGAGTTAGAAAATTTAAATAATCTACTAACTCTTCTAAGTTTTTTAAGTTTTTCATGTATTCTATTCTATTTGCTCTCTAGCCATTCATTATAGCTATCAAAATACTCTTTTGATGTTAATACTAGCTTTTGGATACGCAATTCTAACTTCTGCTTGAATGTATACTTTGAATTCATTCCTTGAACATTCTTGATCTCTACTTGCGGCTTCGTTTCCACTACTGGTTCCGTCACCCCAGTCAATAGTATATTCGCAATTTTTCCCTCTTCTTTTTTCGTGTCTATATTCGTCTTTATAATCTTTTCTCCTAAACCCAAAGTATTTGTTTTCTTTGTCTCCCATAACCCTGTAATTTTAATTTTTCTAGGGTTATCAATCCCAAATTTTTTCATAAAAAAAGAAATTAAAATTAACTCTATTTTTTTTGTAGTTAACTCTAACTCTACGTTGGTTCCTTTTCTATCGATTCCTGTAATTTTTATCATTAATATTTTTTTAACATTTGAAATAATTTTATAGCAATAGTTTGAATAGTATTTAATACAGATTCATCAACGATCTCTATAAATTCAATCTGATTAACATCTAAAAATCCTGTTCCTTCGTTACTTATAAAAAGCACAAAAGAAGATGACCGAACAGTCAACTTAGTCTTATAGTGTACTTTTATCAAGTAGTGGATAGGATCTGTATCTAAATACACTTTTTCGTAGTATACTATAGTTCCTCCTACTTTAGTAACTCTAATATTTACAGGATTTTCTCCTAAAAATTTGAGTACATCTCCAAAAGCGTGATTTGAATTTACTCTATTGCTTTCAGAAGGTGAAACTTTTTCTTCATTGTTTAGATGTTTGTTGATAACTCCGGTATTGTATTGTTTTAAATTTAACATATTTATTTAAAATTTTTTAAAGTTATATAAATTTTTAGCATTTTTGTATTCTTTTCCGCAATTGTAACTTATAACATCAATATTCTGGTAGTTAAGATGGAATTTATAATATTGAAAACTTATTCTACTTAAATTAGATTCACTTAAAGTTTCGTCAGAATAAATATTATAAAAATCTCCTTCTAAAATAAGTGCATTTTCGTGAATACTAAAATTTTTAACATCACATAATGCATATTCTTCTTGATCAATATATATTTTTATATAAGGACTTTTAGCTAAATTACTTTTTACTAATTCATTTATTCTATTGATTTCTTTTTCTAAACTAGCAGAAATTATATTTAATTTACTAGACTCTACAAATACATTTAAATTTTTATTCATTGTTAATCATTTTTTCAAACCATTTTTCTTCTATTGTATCCATGGTCTTAATTACATAAATATTAGGTTTATCTGAATCTTTTCTTAGTACACGTCCTATTCTTTGTATAAATTTACCTTTAACGCTAAAATAAGAAGCTATAATAGCCATATTGACTCCAGATAAGTTTACACCTTGCTCTAACATTTTAAAGCTTCCTATCACTCTTATTTTACCTTCATTAAAATCATCTATATATTTAAGAGTTTTTAAATCAGATCCTTTAACAACGTGATCACAAACATCTTCTAAAAAATTTAAAGAATTTCCAAATATAATTATTTTTTTATCTGGATTATTATCTATTAATTTTTTAACTATTTCTTTTTTAGACTTTAAATTATACATTAAAGTAGCTCTTTTAGATGCAAATAATTTACTTAGTCCTATTTTATTTGTATAATAAGATTTTGTAAGAACATTAGTTAAAAATTTATAATGAGCATGTTCTGTAGTAAGAAATTTTCTTATTTTATTTCCAGCTTCTATATATTTATCTTTATCATCAAGATGATGTTCCATAACATGTAAATTAAAATCTAAAATATCACCAGCTTCTACTGCATCTTGTACAGTAGCACCGAATATTATTGGAATTTTAGAATAAAAATCTCCAGATAATTCTTTATCTAACCTTGGGGTTGCTGTTAACCCAATTAAATTTTCCCAAGTATTATTTACATAAAATTTGGAGTACTTTTCTGTAATTGAATCATGTATCTCATCTGCTATTACTAAATCAAAATGTTTTCCTTTTAATTTATATGCTGATTGGTAACACATAAATTGAGGCATTTTAATATTAGTACCAAAAATATTATTGTATTTAACAATCTCTTCAGTTAAAGTTTTTTCTCTAGCTCTAGTTTCTGCTAAAAATAATATATTGGGATCATTTTTTTTAATGTACGTAATTGCTTGTATCCCCACAAAAGATTTACCTGCTCCTGTTGGCATTACAATTACTCCATTTTTAATTTTTTCCCAGCTTTTTATAGCTTGGGTCTGAATATTCCGTAACATTTATTTTGTTTTTTTAAAATCTTAATCTTCTTTATATAAAAGATTATAAAATTAAGTAGGGTTTAAACAAAATGCAAACCCTACAAATTTTAGTTTAAATTTCTTTGCTGTATAAATGTTCAAGTTCAGTATAGAAATCATTGATAGCTTTCATATAGCCTATTTTATAAGGTAAATTATCTCTGTCTTCTGATTCATATTTTACCCAAAGTTTTCTTACTATCTGCATAGACTTGATAGAATATTCAAAAGCAATTACTGAATTAGCGTTTTCTTGGATTATGTAATACATAGTATTATCAAATCTAGATTTTTGCTCTTCTTCTTTTCCTACTTTGTAAAATAAAAAAATTCCATTGTCGTAATTTAATTTTCTACAAACTATGTCTCCTTCTTTTACTAATCTTGACTTTTTCATTGCTTTATTATTTTATACGCTTTTTCCGTATTTTTTATCAGATTCTTGCGCAGCTTCTAAAAAATCTGAGAAAGTATCATAATCTGAAGGACTAACTGTCCACTTATCTTCTGGTTCATTAGGAGACCATGAAGAATTTGACGACCAAGCACGAACACTTTGAGTATAAACCCATTTTGAATATTTCATTTATTTTTACATTTACAATTTGAACAAGAAAATTCTTTACTACAATTTTGATTACTTCCATTTTTATTTAGCCAAGCCTCTCGGAAAGCTTCATAACTATCGTACTCTCTAGGGTCTACTTCTCCTCTATTTGTAGCACTTTCCCTAGAAAACCACATTGCCATTAGTCTACTGGATAACAATGCACTTACTATTAATTTTTTCATATTAATTTTTTGATATTATTTTATTTAAAAAATTTTCTATTTTTAAATATTTAAACGCAACATTAGAAATTACCATGTATATTATTCCATGCATGACACATAATAATACATTTTTTCCAAATAAATAAAAAATACAGCATACAGAAAAGAATGTTATTACTACATAAACTACTTTTTTCATGAAGTTGGTTTAACGTGAGAAATAAATTCCATTGCAGGTCTTGGTCCTAATTCGGTCCAAAAAACTACTGTACAACTTTCAAAATTATTTGACCATCTATTCTCAATTTTATTGTAACAACAGTTTATTTGTATATAAAATTTTCCTAGATCATTTTGCTTTTCTACATAACACCAAAATCTGTCAGAATATTTTGGGAGAGTTTTTTCTACATTTTTCCATGTTCTTACAAACTTATTATTTTTTTTATTCATAGTTCTCTAAATTATAAAATCAGACTCTATTAATTCTTTAAATATATTTCCAGCATCAATAACACCACCTGCCCCATCAGGTTCTGTTGCTAGGATTTGCACCTCATTAGTGACCTTATGTATGATAACGTAATAAGACTGTCCTCTTCTTGAGTGTCCTATTTCAAACACCCATGATCCTTCATGGTAATATAAACAATCATAATCATCTTCTACAACATAATTATCTTCATAATATTTGTCTTTGAGAGCATACAATTTATTAAATTTGTCTATATCCATATTTTCAACAAAATCAAAAATAGGTGTATTTTTCTCTCGAATCACTTTTACAAATCCTAATTTTTTTAAATCTTTTAATCTATTTTGCCTTACTTTCATGTAATTATTAATTGCTGTACATCTACTATAAAATGTGTAGGGTATTTTTTTTGAAATACACTTTTTGCTATAGCTTTAGTTATGGCTGTTATATATATAGATTCTGTATTTTTTTCTTTCTCTTTAATATAAAGTATCTTAAAAGTTCTTAACATTTTTTTTATTTTATTTGAAAAATTCATTATTAAAGTCAGCATCAAAAGATTCAGAGAGTTGTATCTCTGTTTTAGCTTGATGAAGCTCTCCATCACTTTCTCCTAAAATTGCCCTTAGTTTATTAAGTGATTCTTTAGCATCCTTTAATTTATTGTCATTAATAAGCATGAATAGCTTATTAATCTTCGTTTGCATAAATTCTTTTCTTTTTGGGATACCAATATTATAAAAGATGTCATTTAAACAAATGCCTTTTAAATACTCATCCTCTATATGTTTTATGTTCTTGATTATAATCTCTTGAAAGCTTAAATGTTCATCATCCATAATCTTATTATTTTACAATATTATAAAAAAGTAAAGACATAAATATAAAAAACAAGATGTAAACTATACTTGTTTTTAATTTGTTTACGTTACGCCTTTTTGGGGAAGGAATCGGAATGATATTTCTTTTTGCCATGTTTAACGTTTTACAACGGAACTCCTGTAGAGTTACTTCCTTTTGTTCTAGAATATTCGGCCGGATAACAGTGTGTTACAGGAATAGACCTGTCTTGCTTGTATTCTTCTTTTTTATTTTTACGAAATTTATAAAATTCATAACCTACATTACATAATGCTGCTCCGCAAACTACTACTGCATGAGTGTAAAATCTTATCATTAAAAAGAAATGCTCCTCCAAGAAGAAACAGACTGTCTTAAAGTTAATATCTTTTTCTTGTTTCGACGTTTTTCCTCATTTATTAATAAGACATAATTCTCAAATGACAGTTTAATGTTATCCATGTCAGCTGAAAAATTATAATCTACGTCGTCGTTGTCGCTAAAATTTACAGCATCGTCACACGCATTCAAAACTTGTGTGTACGCTTCTTTAATCTTTTGTTGTAATGTTAATTCTTCCACATTATTTACGGTTTT
>TARA_R110000787_G_scaffold65861_6_pt1 | contig 23761 bp, 23 predicted proteins | sample TARA_R110000787 | Tara Oceans TARA_R110000787 (sample SAMEA4397920) | marine metagenome | biome: Polar Biome; feature: [DCM] deep chlorophyll maximum layer (ENVO:01000326); material: water (ENVO:00002006), including particulate matter (ENVO:01000060) such as... | depth 35 m | reverse complement strand
AAAGCTCTACTTATGTCCTGTCTCCGATATGGGGAAGCTTACGGTCAGGTCGAGACCTGGCAGGTCGAAAGTGTTTTGTCCGAAGCCGGATATGAATGCGAAGTCCAGGGATGGGGAATGCACAATACGGTTATGGGCTCCCTCAAATTGAACGGCAAGGAACTCATACCGGAAGACGATAGTCAGTTTAATTTCGGGTATGACTGTCCCCGTCAATACCTACCGGATTACGTTATAGACCTTCTGGATTGGGAACTGGCTTAGGCTGGCTCCCCCATGATTTATCTTCCGGTTGCCGAGGTTAGCGTTTCTCCCAAAGAAATTTTACCTCCCTCTAATGCTGATTTTTGAAATGACTTAACCATGACGAAGGCATGATTCACAAATTCAGAAGTTAAATGATGATCCCAACTGCAAGACATTACACCCCTTAGTTCTTCTCTGGTTTTCGCTTCCGTTGAAAAGTCTTCGGGCTTACCATGTGCCAAATCATCCCTCAACTCTTTCAATTTCCACAAGGTTGTGTACGGTTCCTGACTTTTATCAAAATGAAGACCTACAGCCTCACAGGCATCGGATATTTTTTGATTATAAGGTCTTCGTTCCTTCCAACTTTTGACCCTTTTTTTACCGATGAAATTGACAAAGGCTTCAACTGAAAAGGCCATGGCAATAAGGCAGCTCATGCAATCAAGAGCCAGGGCCTCTTCATTATTATTACTAAGTTTATCATTGATAATCTGGCGATGATAATGTGCCAGATTGAGAAGGTCATTGTGAGGATAAACGTGTATTTTGTGGCCCATTTTCAAACTCCCAAATCTATTGATTTACGAGAATGTGCAACCTTAGAGACAAAAAGGCAAGCCAAGGCCTGTTACGGCCTTGGCATCCTTGAACGCATGACGCGGTTTACGTTTTCGATTGTGCCGAGCGCATTGCGCCGGTCAGGTGAACCGGCTTTACTTCGGGCCAGTTCCTGGGATGCTTCCCTTGCGATCAGATGCAGCTCGTTATCACTGCGGGTTGCCAGTTCAAAAATCGTGCGAAGTTTCATCGTTTCCTCCATTTGTCGGAGGCCGCGAGAAGCCGCGACCTTTAATGGAGGCGGATAAATGCTCATGGGTTCTGGGGATTGCATCTTCCGGCAGGAAGGCCGTAACGATAGAGGAGGAGGGCTTGCCCCTTGCCCTATGCAGGGCACTTGCAGCTATCACCATTCATGGAAAAAGGACGCATCGCTGGCAGCGAGTCTTCGACAAGGCGAGGTCGATGATGCTTTGCTATTCGGTTTGCAGGGCTGACAAATCCCGCTCTTGTGATCTTTAACGGGATGCTCTGATCGACCAACGGGAAATCGGGCGTTTCATAGCGGACAGAAGAGACGTTCCTTCACCTGGTCTCTTTCGGTACAAGCTGTCACCCGAAAACAAAAACCATCAGTGATCTTTCATGATGCCGTAAGGCCGCCAATGGCCTTGAGCCGGTCGGTGGCGTTTATGCCCTTGAACTGCTCACGGAGAGATTGTCATCCTTGAGTTTTGGCCTCTCATGGCAGGGAAAACAGGCCTTCAATCCCGCGCTCATATTCTGGTTTTAATCCTTCACGCTGCAAAATCCGTATTGATCCGGAAATGGATATAGAAATCCTGTCCTTCTGATATTTGCTGTAAAACCTCGCGTAATTCCCACGTCTTTCCTTTTGGCGGGATCTGCGAGAGTTGCGGGGCATTTTGGCCGCTGGCGTGCCCCGTTCAAGGGGCCGTGTCCTCATTACATTGCGGGCCGCACCACCCACCCTTGACCGTGACTCTCAGTTCCACCGGCTTTTCTCCCCCGTTTTGCACTCTCGCAAAACCAAAAAGGAGACTTGTCATGAAACGCAGAGACACAAACCCGAACGACATCTATACCCGTATTACAGACCGTATCATTGCCGATCTTGAAAATGGCGTGAAAAGCTGGACTAAACCCTGGAGCGCCGGAAACACCGAAGGCCGGATCGTTCTTCCCAAACGCCATAACGGCGAGGCCTATCAAGGGATCAACATCCTTTCCCTCTGGGCAAGCAGCATGGATCAGGGCTTTTCTTCCGCCACCTGGATGACCTTCAAACAAGCCAAAGAACTTGGCGGCCACGTCATCAAAGGCGAAAAAGGCTCACTGGTCGTTTACGCAAATACGCTTAATCGCACCGAAGAAAACGAGGCAGGCGAAGAAACCCTCCTTCAAATCCCCTATATGAAAGGCTACAGCGTCTTTAACGTCGAACAGATCGAAGGCCTTCCCGATGACTACTACGAGAAGCCGATAGCCCCTGAAAACACCGTAGAGCGCATCGACCATGCCGAAAAGTTCTTCGCCGCCAGCGGTGCCAAAATCCATCATGGCGGTGATCGTGCCTATTACGCGATAGGGCCGGATCACGTCAAAGTCCCCCATATCGAGGCCTTTCTGAATGCCGAGCGGTACTATAGTACCCTAGCCCATGAAATCACCCACTGGACTCGTCATGAAGGCCGTCTTGACCGCAACTTCGGACGCGAAAAATGGGGTGATGAAGGTTACGCACAGGAAGAACTGGTCGCCGAACTCGGCGCGGCGTTCATTTGCGCCGATCTGGGACTAACCCTCGAAGACCGAGAAGACCATTCGGCCTATATCGCCTGCTGGCTCAAAGTCCTCAAAGACGATAAACGCGCCATCTTCCGCGCCGCCGCCCACGCCCAGCGGGCCGTGAATTATCTGCATGAACTTCAAGGAGAAAAAGAGAAAGCCGCGTAATGCGGCTTTTTTGTAGCGGCTGTAATTACTATCGCCGAATAAAACCAAAACTGTAAATATCACCTTTACGATAACTCAAATCTGTCCCTGTCATTGTGATTTTGGCCTTCGAATTATGGGTGAGAGCGCCCTGATATTCTCAAATGATTTTTCGGGTTGAGCCACACGGAATATGAATATCCGTTCTTTCGCGCCCTCAAGACTGCGGTTCAATATCTCCATATCGCCAATCGGGGGATATTCCAATTCTGCGGGAAGAATTAACTCTGACCCACTATGAGAGCCAAAATCAGACAGGAAAAGCCAGATTTACTGCATTTTTCCGCCGATTCTGGCCGTAGGAGCGGTGTTAAGCAGATTTTTGGTAAATTGATGCCCTCAATAGTGTTCAAGTACATGAGCGGCCATTTATGGCCAAAATGCTGTATTCCCTCTCCAGTATAGGTTTCATGCGTTAAAATACCCCATTCAAAATGGAATTTGATCTATGAAATATCACCTGATGCTGTGTCTTTATGTTTTCTGCCATTCACGGAGAGCCTATTGGGCATTTATCCTCGGCATGGTTTTTTGTATCGGTATTCTGGGGATTGGTTCTTACAAAATTGAACATCTACAGTTTCAAGGGCCGTTGCACGGTCTTGAGGATTCAATAGGGCAGGCATTCTTCAAACACTACCGAAAGGCCGCTTTCGGCGCGTTATTCGGTTTCTGGGGTGTTTCCTGGAAATGGTTCAGAAAAGACTGGAAACGCCTCGTGGGGTGATTTCCGGTTTATACTCTCCGGAGAAGGAACTAAACCCTCATTCTATCAGGGAAGATTAGCCATGATGAAAATCCTGAATTTCACTCTAAAATCCATCAGAGAACTTATCCAAGTGGCCGTATGGCTATTGGCCCTTGCCATGTTGTGTTTTTTAGCCATATCAATCCTCACGCATGAAACGGAAGCGAAATTCTCTATGGTCGTGTCCTGTGACAAGGCCTGTTATGACGACCTGGATTTAGCCCCAAAAGTTGATTATCAGGAGGGGCTAAAAGTAAATCTCGAACGCGATTATATTCAATGTACCTATCTCTCTTTATGGGGTTTTAAGTATGACAATATCTGGCAATCCGATTGGATAGTAACCGATAAAAGCAGTGAGTATCTTGATGCAATGGTGGCCGGGAGCTGGCCTGTTGACGATGACTTTGATGACGGAAGAAGTCCGGTCAGGGAAAAATATTATCAGGGAGAGTTCGGTTGCCGTGCCCATCATCCCGATATTAAGCCTCTGGAAGACAGAGTATATCCGGACGGAAAACCCTACTGAATATTTTTACTAAGGGCTTTGCCCCCGCGCCGTCAATCCCCGAAGCCCGCGCATTTACAAAAATGACGGTTTCCGCTTCGCAGACCCTCCGCAATTTTTGAAAATACTTGCCCAGGCCCTTCTACGGAAGGGTTCGGGCATTGACCTTGCTACCCCACTCTCGGCGAGGCCAAGGTTGCATATGCAACCCGCTTACAAGAGAAAGGATTAAGCAAATGGATCAAACACTTGGCTATAGAATGGTGTGGGAGGGGATCACCATTTCTATCAAACACACCCCGCAGCGCTGGAATGTTATAGACCATATTGAAATCCGGTCGGTAAAGCCCGAACGCGCACCGCTCCCCATCACCGAAACCGGCTACAAATCCCACTTCATTCAGGAAGAGTATCTGAACGAATATGGTGGGGCGGAAGGCTTTGTTTTGGCATGGCTGGAGCATGAAGCAAAAACGCCCGCATGGAAAACGCGCCTTGAAAAAAGCAAGCAATTCTGCCTGTTTCCGGAGACTCATTAACGGAATGTTAAGAGTTTCGGGGCTGAAATAGTAGAAGATATACTTGCTGAGGTTGTAACGGACAGAAGGAAATCAAGGATGAAAATACCGTGTTATATCGATATGAAACAGGCGCAAAAGGTTCTTGCCGACATCGGCGTCGAACTCAATGACCGCCAAATGAAACGGGCGGCTGAAAAGGATGCAACGGGGCAGCGGAAGCTGCCCTTCTTCGTTGATCCCATAAACGGACGGTTAAAGATCGAGAAGGGCGCACTTCTTGCCATCTATAACCAGTGTCAGGTCGAGGCCGAAAAGAATGCACAGTACCGGCCTGGCAGTCTTGCAGAAACATTTGATCGAAACCGGTAGAAAGGTTATGGATAGACATGGCAGATATAAGAAAACGACAAGGAAAGAAGGGCGTTACCTATCAGGTACGCTATCCGGACGAAACCTCAAAGTCCGGCTACTCCTTTGCCACTTTCAAAACGATGAAAGAGGCAAGGGTTTTTACTGAAAACTCTACCGAGTGGAAAGCCAATTCTTCCAATGATTCCATGACAGTAGCAGAGGCCATTGATCTTTGGCTTGATATTTGTGAGAAAGAAGGGACGGATAGTCATGAGCCTGTTACTTACTACACATTAAAAACTTACAGATACCGTGCAGAGCGAATGAAGGAATATAATTGGCCTTCTGAAATTGGCGCTCTCACGACACCAGACATTGTTAATTTCAGATCATGGCTTTTAAAGAACTACAGCCATCATCAGGCGTTAAAGACATTATCATCCTTTCATACTGTGCTGAAGGAAATGTCATTAAGAGGCCATATTAGCGGTAATCCGGCGACCGGTATCAGTATAAAATCGTCTTCCCGATACGATCAACCGGTAGAAATACCGAAAGCTGGTGAAATCCATGAGCTGCTATCCGCAGCTGATCGTTTAGCAAACTCATCGAATGCCCAGACTGCCCATACATGGGAGCGTTATAGGCCTATGCTTTATCTGGCAGTAGATTCAGGGATGAGACCGCAGGAATACCTTGTGATCCCGAAACATAACATTGCTGATGCCGGTGTGATGGTTACACAAGCGCTTGAGCGTGGTGGTTACAAGATATCAGTAACTAAAACCAGGGCCGGTCGCCGTTTTATAGACCTTAGCGATACTACGCTTGATATGATTAGCCATTACATCCGGCACCATACGCCGGAGAGTAAGCACAATCTTGTATTTCCAACGGCTACTGGTCATTGGCAGCAGGTGGAAAATTGGAGGAACAGAGGGTTTAGGGCGGCTTGCTTTGAAGCAGGTTTGATTACCACGACTATTGAAGATGGTAAGGTAGTTGAAAGACCTAAATACACACCGTATGCCTTGCGGCATTTTTATGCCTCAATGTTAATTCGTGAAAAGGTCGATCTTAAAAAGATTCAGAGCCTTATGGGGCACGAGAAAATTGAAACAACTTTCAATACATACGGCCATCTGATAGAAGAAGAGAAGGACAAATCGAAGAGGCGTCCAGGCATGATTGATCGACTTTCTTCAAATTCTTGTGGCAATTCTGTGGCAGAAAATCCATAAAATGGCGGAATTCCGCCAACATTTTTGACCTGTCACGGCGGAGGTCGCGGGTTCAAGTCCCGTCTCTCGCGCCAATTATTTTTCAATAAGTTAGCAGAAAACTATGTAAAGAAATGGCCCTTCGGGGCCATTTTTGCCACAAATTTACAGCCCGTTGTAACCCGCAGGAATCCGCCATTGTCTGAATTAGTCTTCTTCGCCTTGTGGCAAATTTGTGGCAAAAATGGTTTAACGATGATTCCACTCATCATCGTTATAAAATTCCGTTCCAGGAGGAGGTTCCCCGTAAATAACGGGAGGAGGAGCGGTATCTGTTCGCGGCCCTATAGATTCAAAAGTCTGACCTGGAAAAAAGATTCCCTTTCTTTGTTCCTGCTTTGGCGTGCTTCTGTTATCAATATCAGGATTGTTGGATGATCGAGGCGAAGTGATCGTACCTGACTTTTGTGGAGCAGGTTGATCCGGCAACGGTGGATGTTCCCAGGTTGGTAAATTGTGCGGATTAGATGGCCTCGTGTTTTCAGCGGGTGCTTGTTGCTCTGGAGGCGGGACATTGGGATTGAAGGTAGAAGGTGGCCCTTTGTACCAATCGGGTATTTCAGGTTTATTGGTGCTTGTAGAAGGCTTCGCGCCCTTACAGGTGCGGCATTTACCTATCTTGTCTGAAACATATTCAATCGCATGGAGTTGTCTCACCGGCCAGTCGGAAGCGGCCTCATCATAAAGGCACGGATTGACCAGACCGTTATTTTCAATGACCCTAATCGGCGTTAGGTATTTTGAAACATCGATATTTCTGCTGTATTGCTTTGGCCCCATGAACACACCGTATTTCTCGAAGACTTCATCATCTGTCGAATAATTTTCAGGCATGGGCGGCATGTCGATGATAAAGGCTTTGTCCGGATACTGTTGGCGTAACTGCCCGTCTATTGTCCAGATTTCACGCTGATAGTGCCTGATTTCATGTCGCCTGAAATTGTAATAGTCCTTGAAAAGATCACTACGGCCATACTGCCATTCAGCATCTTTAAGTTCGCAAATAAAAATGGGAGCTTGGTAGTCTTTATCATACCGCCCCAGGCCATTATTCGAGATATAGGGTACGGCAATATAAAAACTGGCGTAGATTATCCAGCCAATAATCCCGAGCGCAATGGCGCGTTGAGGCCAAATGACAAGGCTGCTCAAAAAATAGCTTATACCAAGCTTCTTTCTCCAATCTACAGGTTCAGAGTTGTTCCCCACATTAGGATCAGGTGCGCTCGGCGTGAATTTTATCGGTTTTTTTTGGGCAGGATTATTTCTTTTCTCCCATTCCTCTTTGTCTTTTAAGTCCCTTTCGTCCATGACTGTGATCCGACCTAGATTTGTATTTTTTGCTGGTCGATCAGGGCTTTCATTTCATGAAGCCGGATCATGATGGCATTGACTTTTTTTGGTGCGTTATAAACGGAAGCCAGTACATATTCGACTTCGCCGTTAATCATCACAATATTGGTCGTTCTTCGGTAATAGCGTCCGCCCCGCTTGCCTTTGCGTTCTTCTTCCTCTGCCTCGTATTCGGCTTTGGGGTGTATTTCCGTGGTGAAATTCAGTAGATGATTGATCCAGGTGGTGTATCGCAGCCAGCCGCCGGTCTTCATGTAATAGTCGCGCATGATAAAATCAAGCCGCTTGCCGAAGAGCACACGGGCAAGCCAGAAATGAATATTTAGTTCATGTGTCACCAGATAAAAAATTAAATGGGCGATCCAGATCAGCCAGAAGGGATTGTCTGGTGTATCGCACCGGATGGCCAAGAAGAAAAAGGTTAAACCGAAAATGGTATTGATCCCGCTATAGATAAATTCGGCGGCTTTGGCGAGGTTAGGGCCGAGTACTTTGCACCGCAGGCGCAAAATTTTACCGTCATCGTAGGAATCGGATTTAAGCCAGCGATGGCGCGTTCGTTTAACGCTCACTTGCTTGCCTTCTCGAATTTGCCAGAAAAATACGGATGTGCGTCATAATGCAGCCGTTTCATGATGATGGGTTTCTTTCCGGCATGAATGACGAGCTGGCGTTTGAATTCATCACTGCGCCCGAAGATACGGCTCGCCTCTTCGATAGTGATAAGGAAGTGGGTTTCATTTGACCATGACACGCCAGAACCGCCTTTGTTAATGGCTTGCGCTGTGACCTCATTTTTGCGGGAGACAGTCACGGTTGTTTTATCCAGACGCTTTTGGATAAATTCTAGGGTCGTGACATCGTTATTGCCGAAGAAGATCAGCACGCCCGCATTGCCCATGAAGGTTTCCCAACGGTCTTTATAAATCGCTTTGAGCTGAGCCAAATCCTGAATTACGGTCAGGAGCTTCACGCCAAAACCGGCGATCTGTCCGGCAGCCACTTCAATTTGCCGCATATGGCCGAGCACGGGAAATTCATCAAGACAAAGGAGTACCGGAACTTCGGGTTTGCTTTCCTCCCGTTCGAGAGCTTCAAGGGCCAGATTGACGAAAAGCCGGAACCAGCGGTTACAGGTTGGCATTCGGCCTACGGGAAGGCAAAGGTAAATGGTCGTGCCGTTTGGCGCGGTCTTGAGTTCTGACAGATCAAAGTCATGGCCGGACAGGACTTCCCGCATGGCCTTGTAATCCAGAAACTTGGTATGTTTTCGTAATGTAGAAAGCACTGACCCCCGTTCATTTTCCGGCTTATCAAAGAAGTCTGACGCACAGGATTCGAGGGCGGCGGCCAGGTCTTCGTCTATTGCCTCACATTCCTTTGCGTTATCCTCTATTTCATTTTTCAGAAATTCGAGTGATCCTTTGCCGCGCTTTTGCTGAAACCTGCCGGAGATCAAGTCCCGCACGGTGACAAGGTTCTTTTGCTCATCCGGATAAAGGGTGCTTGTAGCCACGTGCAGGATTACCCCTTCGAGAAAATTGCGGGCGCTATCGTCCCAGTGACTATCACCGCCACTGGGCACGATTAGCGCATCCGCAATCAATCCGGCATCTTCGATGATCCACCGGCTGCCGCGATGGAGAAGGGTCATGGGATTATAGACAGCCTTGTAATTTTGCGCTGTCCCCGTAGCCTTGCCGAAAGGATCAAGAACCAATACGCGCTGATGCAACCCTTCGGCCCGCCGTTTAGCCGTGATATTGGCTAGTTCTGCCTTGGGATCAATGGCAAGTACAGAGCCTTTATATTCAATCAAGTTGGGAACAATCATTGACCGGCCTTTACCGGCCCGCGATCCGGCACAAAGAACGACATGACGATCATCACCTATGCCGAGCAATTGCCCTTCCAAATGCCCTAAAAATATCTTGTCCGGCGTGTAGTGATATTCGGATGATCCCAGGAGTTCGTCTTGCCCCATCCATTCGGCGTCGGGCGTAGTATCTTTGCCTGATTTTCTGTCCGGTACACCTCTTGGTAGATCATCCATGACCATCGGGGTCTATACGTCACTTGCCCAGTCATGGGCGATGAGAAGGGGCTTTAATTTCCGATAGACCTTTCTCATCCCTTCAAACGTATTTTGATAGCCGAATAAGGCAATAGGGTCTATGTAGTGAACATTCAGAAAAGGCTGGGGAATATCGTTTTCAAATTGCTGCGGGTTGCGGTCACTGTTATCGGCGACAAAACTTATGCCGGTCACATCAAAACAACGCTCAAGATGCCATTTTTGCCCGAGGCCGGTTGCGGAATAGCTGGAAGATTGTTTGTATTCATGGTCGCCCGTATCCATGAAGTAGTAACCATCAACGGGTTTTGCGATCTGTGAGATTTTCCCTTCGGTAAATCTTTTCTCGCAATGCGGGCAAGTGCCGTAAATCATCGAAAGATAGAAGGCCCTGTCTTCGGGTTCCTCCGTTTCAATATCGACGGAATCGCCGTTGTCATACAAAGCTGATTCAAGGAGCTTACGGCAGGATGGACACCGAAAAGGTGCAGGAGCGCCTTTGATTAAGCTTAGCGGCTGGTTGTTGCTATCGGTTGTTTCCATACCGACATCCTTATCAAGTCCTTGCTGATTTCCTGTTTAGAATAAACCTATACCCACAAGAATGCGAGGGCTTTGCCCCTTTGATTGGCTTCAATTCGCGGATAGAACATGACCCTTTTGCGTTAATAAATCGCCCGACAAGCACCATCACCACCCTTGACCTTACTGGAACATACCGGCAGAAAACCGCTTCGCTAGATCAATTTCCGGCCCGCGTAACCGTGTAGTTCATTGATCTTTCTCCGCCGGTATGTTCCGGACGTTTCGTCATCGGCTGGCAATGGTGCCGGACGAATTAACGTAAAAGGAGAACATCATGTTCAATCAAACTGAGACCAAAACCTCAAAAAGCGCAAAGCCCGCCGCAAGAATAGTGGCCTATCGTCACTATCAGGACAAAGACGGCAACGACAAGCACCACAAGGTAGAGATCGGTGCGGCATGGCCGACCGGCAAAGGCAACGGCCTTGCCTGCCAGTTCAAGATCATCCCTGCCGAACTGCTATCCGGTGACTGTCAGCTTTATATCTTCCCTGTTGAAGATAAACAGCACGCCGAATAACCGAATCGGGGCAGCCCTAAGTGGGCTGCCCCGTATTCCTTCAGATTAAAAAGGGATGGTTCAGGCCCAGGCGGGCCAGCCTTCCTTTGAGAAATATATGACCCTGAATGGCCTCCTGGGAAGGGTGGTGAACCACGCCTTTCTGCGCCAATTTTGGCCGTGTGATGCCCTTGATCCTCAATCAGGGCGATATACCATAATTTTTGATTTTACCGTCCATAGTCGGTTTTATTTGCGTGTTAGCAAATATATTTCTAGGCAGGGATTGAGCCGGATTGGCGCGGAGTGTCGCAGATCATAGCAGGGCAAAAGACAACCAAAAGAAGCAATATGGAAAAGTCGCAAGGCTATTTTTCTGGCTAAAACGGACTGGTTCGGTCTATAGTGAACCCATACGGAGAGCGGCATACAGGGGCAGAGCGCTATCGTGTTTCAAACCCTCATCTGGCTAACTTTATGTTAAACATTCGTCGATAAGATGGTGTTTAGCCTAACTGCAAGTTGTGTGCGGTCAGACCGTCACCTGATAAATCAGGGACGCTCTTTGCCTTCCGGCACAGCACCAAACTTGGCAAGGGAACCCGCTGCGCGTTCCCGTTGCATCCCTCCGGCAAAGGCCGCCGTATAATCCCATCTACGGCGGAAAGGAGCGGTCAGGTATAGGGAGGTACATTATGGCGAAACGCAAAAGCGAGAAGCGGGAACGTGAAAAACGCCTCACTGTCCGCTTCAACGATCAGGAGTATCGTGCGTTGCAAGATTTCGCTGACCGCGCCGGTCTGTCCCTCTCCGGCTATCTCCGCCATACCACCCTGAATACCGAACCGCCCCGCCAATCCCATCGCCCTGTCAAAGACCACGAAAAGCTGGCCGCTCTTCTGGCAGGGATTGGCTCTGTTGGCAGTAATATCAACCAGCTTGCTTATACTGCCAACAGTGGATCATGGCCGGAACGGGAACGCCTGGAGGAGGCGTGTGCCCATGTTCGGCAGATAAAAGAATTGCTGATCGAGGCCCTTGGCAAGCAGCCTCTCCCTGATTCTTCATCCGGTCATGATCCTTAAAGCGTCTGAACGCGGCCACGCGCAGGCGTTATCTCGGCATCTTGTGAACGCCGAGCAAAACGAGCACGTAGAAGTCCACGAGATACGCGGCCTTGCCAGTTCAAACCTGCATACGGCTTTTCAGGAGATTGATGCGGCATCAATGGGCACGCAGTGCAAAAAGCCGTTCTTCCACGTCCAGTTAAGCCCGCCGGAAACTGCCGATATATCTATCGAGCAGTTTGAGCGGGCAGTGGATGCCGTGGAAAAGAAAGTGGGGCTGGTGGGCCATCCCCGCGCCATCGTCTTTCATGAGAAAGAGGGACGGCGGCACGCGCACGCCGTTTGGTCACGGTTGCACCTGAAAGAGGTTCCCCGCATCAATCGGGAAACCGGTGAAATGGGAACGGAGCAGAAACTTGTCGCCAAGCAGATGCCCCATTTCAAGATCAAGCTGAATGAGCTTAGTCTTGCCCTTTTCTATGAAAACGGACTTGAACCGCCCAAAGGCCTTATTGATAAAAACCAGCGCGATCCGAATAACTACGACCGCAAGACCTGGCAACAGGCCAATCGGCTCAAGGAAGATCCACGCAACCTGAAAGCCATAATTAGGACGGCGCTTGAAACGGCGAACAACAGTAAGGAGCTGGAGCAGAAACTAAAAGATCAGGGGATGTATCTAGCCCAGGGCGAAAAGCGCAATTTTCTGACCGTACATCATAGCGGTGAACCGATGTCACTTACCCGCTATAGCGGGATGAAGGGCAAGGAGATTGCCGCGCGTATCGGTGAGGCCAAAGATTTGCCAACGCTCACGCAAGTCCAGACCCAGATTAAAACCCAGCAATCCAAAGTCATCAAGCAGCGTATTGAGGCTTTGAAGGAAAGACAGGACAAAGACCTCAAGCCCCTCAAAGGTGAAAAACGCGCCATGACCCAGAACCATCGGGACGAGCGGGCTAACTGCCGGAACAACCAGCGGGAACGGTGGCAGCGCGAAGAACTCGCCCGCGCCAACCGGCTCCGCTCCGGCATTATGGGATTATGGGATCGTGTGTCTGGTAAACGGGGCAAAGTCTCAAAGCAGAATGAAGTTGAAATTGAAAGAAACCGGCGGCGTGATTATGCAGAAAGACAGGAGATCATCCGGCGGCAACTGGCCGAACGGCAGGAACTCCAGGAGCGGATCAAAAAGATCAGGACAGCCCACTCCGCTGAAAAGCAAAAACTGGTGAAGGAATTAGGGCATTCAGTAGCTATTGTCGATAAACACCTGACCAACGAATTTAACCATCAAGGCCAGAGTAGGGGTAAGGAGCAGCATATCAGGGATGGGTTTGTCGATGCCGCCACGCAGGGTGAAAAAGAGAAAGCGTCAGATAATTTGAAGCCGCAGGAACATGACGAAAACAAACGGGACGATCCCTCCAAAAACAAAGGTAGAAGCCGAGAACAAGACCGTCATTAAGTCTTTATTAACCATTGATAAGGCCATAATGGAATATGGCAGTTCTGAAAGGTGGTAATCGTGGCATCACACAAAGACAGGGATAAACGGGAACCCTTGCCGGTATTCAAGGCCTTTGTGCCCGATCCGGAGGATGGAACCAAACTCTTTCCCATTGGAAGGACAGTTCCCTTCAAATCAGGGAAAGGCTTTCGGCTAGTCGGTGACGACAACCCTGCTGTTAGACAACTAGCATACGAGCATATCCATGAAATGGTGTTTTTGTTGGATAGGTAGTGTTTTCAGAAAATCCCTATTCTGGCCGAATAGGTGGTTGAGAAAAAGATTGTGAAGGCTCTGTCTCTTGGGGAGGTTCCTTCTGTAAGGCGGGTGGTTCTGGTACCAAAGGAAGACGGTCAGAATTTAAAGTTTTGCAAAACGTATCTTGTGACTGTCCGCATATCTCAGATTTTTTCGTGACAAACTCTACGAGTGATGGGAGACCAACAAGAAAGGCGATTATAATTGCTACTAAAGTCAGCCAATTTGCGACAGACCACCCACCTACGCGAATTTTCTTTCCATGCCAGTACAAATTTTCTCCGTGAACCCGAAGGTTTTCAAAGTCTTCGTTGGAGCCAAACTTTTCACCAATTTGAGGCATATTTTACAAGCTCATTTTTGCATGAGAAGGGCAGCAAGCTTTTTCCTTAGCTCAGCCTGGTTTGTTTGCATTTCTTTTCGCATTTGAGCGAGATCGTTCTTTGTCGCCATAGTGTCCAGACGTTGCTGAACATTATCTAGCTTTTCATTAATACTCTCAAATTCGGCTACAAAATATCCCTTTGTGCTTTCAATATCAGCCATTGCTTTTTCATGCCTTTCTCTGCTCTCATGGTAGAGTCTCTCTATTAAGCTGAATTCAACATCGGATATTTCAACGATAGTGTCAATCTTAGCTGCGGTATTTTTTTCCCGATGAGCCTTTTCAATAAGCTTTTTCCTACTAACTACAGCGGCATCAATATCGGAACGGGGCATCACGGCATACCCCGCAGCCTGAGGCTCTGCATCATTGTCATCTTTAGCAGTCATAGTTAATACCTTGTAAAACACAAAGTTAGATTAGCACACTTTAATAATTAGGGAACAAATTAACATTTCCAGTAGATTTCAGAAAATACAATATCTTTATAGCCAATCGCTTCAATGACGGCTTTTCGTAATGATAACTGCATCCGGTCTTGCCCGTAGCTGGCCGTTTCCAGTTTATCCCGTTCATGTCCTACAACTAGACCAATATCCGGTTCGCGGATATATTCGCCATTGGCAAGTTGTTTGCCCCGTAGATTATCAATGACAGTATGGCGGAAGCTGTGAAAGCTTTTGCTCCAGCGTTCACCGGCATTACTCTGCCCCTTGCTTTCCACGCCGCGCCGCTCGATATAGCCGAGGATCAGGTTGCCGTCTTTGCGTTGATCCACGCGGGAAAACCAGTTGGATACTGTCTTGGCAAGCCGCCCCTGATTGTCTCTTTTCAGTTTGAAAAGGCTGCTATCTTTCTTGTCTTTCTGGCGCTGCGCTACATAATCCAGAAAGCCAATCTTAATAAGCGTGGAATGGATGGGAATGGGCCGCACGGAATTTAAGTTCTTGGTGTGTTTCTTAACGCCATCGGCGGCAGCCCCTTTATTATCAATCATGGCATAGACAATGCCGGTATCAGGGCAGGTGCGAATATCTTCCGTCTGCAACTGGCCGAGTTCTTCCAGCCGTGCGCCGGAAAAAGCGGCAAGCAGCGGGAACCAGAATTTACTGTCCCGATCCAGCCCCGTGCGCTGAATACCAAAATCAATACCGTAATCCCTACCGGGGAATATTTTCTGGAGGTCTTCATTGCTAAACGGCAAGCGCTCAATGGTTTTGGACTGTGTGGTATTGGGCATCTCGATATGGCTGGCCATTTGACTGGCGATAAACCCATTGCTATGAGCATATTCCAGCAGGCCTTTTAACTGCCCCAAATACTCGGCGCGGGTTTTATCGGAAATGGCTGGATAGCGGGTGCTTTTGTTTTGCGCCATTTTGACAGCATGATCGACCGAAATGGCCTTCTTCATGAAGTTTGAAGGCAAGCTAGGTAGCCAGTTCTGGATTTCCCCCAGCTCTTTTAAGGTGAGCGTGTGCATGGCACGATGGCCAAAATACCTTTGCCAGAAAGAGAGCTTGTCCTTGTAGTGCAGGATGGTACGGGGCGCGAGCTTTTTGCCCTTGCGTCCCTGGCTTTCGAGTTTGTCGATATATAAAGCAACAGCGTCATGAAAAGTTGTCGGGCTTTCCGGCTGATTGGTGGACGCTGAAAACTCGGCATGACCGATTTTCATGAGGCGGTCGAGAATGTCCGGATTGTCCTTGTAGCGATCCAGCAGGGCGAGTGCATTCGCCTGGAGTGCCATTGCGAGTTCCTGTTCCTTGGCGGGGTCATCCAGATCAATGACATGTTTTTTGCCGAACACGTCGAAGGTTTCAATGTAGTAGGCCATATCCGTTTGCCTGTGTCCCTGATTATCCCGAGCGAGCCAATGGATAAAGGCGCGGGTATTCTCAAAGGGTTCTTGGCGCGGACGTGCGTACAGCCGCTCGAACCCTGATTGGCATTGTAGCCAAAAGTGACGGGAACGTCTTAACGCCTGCTGTTTATCGGGTGTTTTTAAGGAAACGCGCAGTTCGCTGCGCTGGTTAAACTGAGTCCGCAAGTGGCGGGGAATAACGACACGCCCATACCACATTTGTTGATGACGGTTGCGGATTAAAAAATGGCCTTGAGCCATGATGCACCTCGCATGAGTGTATCACCAAGGTGTACCACCTTGGTCTCACAATGCTTTGCGAAGTAAAAAATACTTTTGTATTCAAAAGCTTAGAGAAAGTGTGGTGCCCAGGAGAGGACTTGAACCTCCACGACCTTGCGATCACTAGCACCTGAAGCTAGCGTGTCTACCAATTTCACCACCTGGGCGTGGGCTGCATTTCGCTTCCCCCTACGGGGTTGCGCACTTTACTGTTCCAAAAGTTGCTTGTCAATTGTCCGCGGGGTCGGGTAGTGTCGCTGTATTGTAACGCCGCTCTGCTATGATAGGCCGATGAAAAAAACGAAACATGTTGATCCTTATGCGGCTCGCGAAGCGGACCGTTATGAGCACCCCATCCCCAGCCGCGAGTACATATTAAGTTACCTCCAAAATAGCGTCGGCCCGTTGACACACGAAGAGCTGTGCCACGAATTCCGGTTACGGGATGATGACGCCATTGAGGCTTTGCGCCGCCGTTTGGGCGCCATGGAGCGTGACGGTCAGGCAGTGAGAAATCGCAGTGGGGCCTACGGCACGCTGGATAAAATGAATCTCGTCAAAGGCCGTGTCTCGGGCCATCCAGAGGGCTATGGTTTCGTCATATCGGCTGGCAGTGACCACGATATATTTCTGTCCAGTCGCCAGATGCGTCTGGTGCTGGATGGCGACGAAGTACTGGTGCGGATATCAGGTCAGGATCGGCGCGGTCGGCCGGAAGGATCTATTGTTGAGGTTGTCGAGCGTCGCACGGAGCGTTTGGTTGGGCGCTATTTCTCGGAAAGCGGCATTCATCTTGTGCGCCCGGATAATCCGCGTATCAGCCAGGATATCTTGATTGCGGCGGACGAAACCGGTATTGCACAACCCGGCCAGATGGTGGTGGTTGCCGTTACCCGTCAGCCCTCTCGACGGCATCAGCCAGCGGGTCGTATCGCGCAGGTGCTGGGCGATCATCTGGCGCCGGGTATGGAAATTGACCTGGCTATTTACAACTTTGGTATACCGCACATTTGGCCGAAACCTGCAGAAAAGGAAGTCGCCGATATTGTCGAAGAGGTGCTCGACGATGACAAGCTGCAACGGGTTGATTTGCGCGATCTGCCGCTGGTCACCATCGACGGTGAAGATGCGCGGGATTTTGACGACGCGGTTTATTGCGAGCCGGTAAAAGGTGGTGGTTGGCGTTTATATGTCGCCATTGCTGATGTGTCTCACTATGTCCTGCCCGGCACTGCGCTGGATATGGCAGCTTATGAGAGAGGTAATTCGGTCTATTTCCCTGGACAGGTCGTGCCGATGTTGCCGGAAAAGCTGTCCAATGGACTGTGTTCTCTGAAGCCGGAGGTAGACCGTCTGTGCATGGTTTGCGAGATGCGTATAGATGCGAAAGGTGAAGTCAAAACGTTTCGCTTTTTTGAGGCGGTCATGCATTCCCGTGCACGCCTGACCTACACCCAGGTAGCGGCAATGATTGCGCAGCGGGGCGACAGCGACAGCCGCGCCCGGCAGCAGTTCAAACACATCGTCGGACACATTGATGCACTGCATGACCTCTTTCAGGTGTTGCGTGTCAGTCGTGCTGTGCGTGGCGCTATCGATTTTGACACAGTGGAGACGCGGATCCTGTTTGATGAACAGCGCAAAATCGAACAGATAATTCCTGCAGAGCGCACCGATGCTCACCGGCTCATCGAGGAATGCATGTTGTGCGCTAATGTCTGTACAGCAAAATTGCTGTCAGAGAGCAAACTGCCTGTTTTATACCGGGTTCACGATGGGCCTCGTGAGGAAAAACTCGCTGATTTGCGGGAGTTTCTGGGCGAGCTCGGTTTGGGTCTGCCTGGCGGCGATGATCCGACGCCAAAAGATTATCAAACGGTGCTCAGTCAGGTTGCCGGGCGACCCGATGCCGATATCATTCAGTCGGTCATGCTGCGGTCGATGACCCAGGCCGTATATCAGGCGGACAATATCGGCCACTTTGGGCTTAATTATGATTCCTATACCCATTTTACATCGCCGATTCGCCGTTACCCTGATCTCCTCGTTCACCGGGCTATTCGAGGTTTGTTGCGCGGCAAAAAACGTAGCGCGAATTTAAAACGTGTAGCCGATGCACCGTCTCAGCCTCTGGAAGTCAGTTATCCGTACAACACTGGGCAGGTCGATGAGGCTGGTAGCCACTGCTCCCTGACCGAACGTCGGGCGGATGAGGCGACGCGCAGTGTGGTCAATTGGCTGAAATGTGAATACCTGCTTGAGCACGTTGGCAATGAGTTCCGCGGTGTGGTGAGTGCCGTGACGGGGTTTGGTCTGTTCGTCGAACTTGATCAGGTTTATATCGAGGGTCTGGTGCATATCACCGGCTTGCCGAAGGATTATTACCAACACGAAGCTGCGCATCATCGCCTTGTTGGAGAGCGTACCGGACGGGTTTTTCGCCTCGGTGATGTATTGCAGGTTCGCGTTGCACGAGTGGATATGGATGAGCGTAAGATCGATCTTGAGATGGTCGGTGGTGGAGCAGCTGAAACGGGAACTGGGGCGAAAAGGCGGCGCAAAAAACCGGCGGGGCCAGTGCGGACCAAGGGCTCGCCCAGCCGCGGTGGGCGACAGGACGACGTGCCGGCAGGCAAACGTAAGCCCGGGAAGGGCAAGGCGGAGCGCGGTAAGGCTGGACGTGATAAATCTGGGAAAACTCAGCAGAGCAGGGACGAATCCCACAAAAAGTCCAACACCCCAGCTACAGGAAAGAAGACGAAGAAGGCCGGCGGTAAGAGCAAGCGTTAGGCAAACACTGCGCTGCCGAGTGTTACTGCACCCCGTAATAAAGCTGGGTAAGACCGTGGTCGCATGAATAAGCCGGATGCAAAATTTCCCCGATGACAATTCAGCACTTGTTCGACTGACTGAGAGCCTGACTTACTCTGCACATTGCAAGAAGTGCAGGCGAGTCGTATATTTGGTTCACTGCTATCCCGATATCACAAAATAGAACAACTATAAAGGGGGTGTGTCATGGCTGAACTATTCTTGTTAATCCTTATTCTCGGTGCGGGCTATTTATTGTTCTGGCCCGTACCCATTGATCCAAAGGGCTGGAACCCACCTGTTGCACCACCCTACGAGGGCCGTTTTGCGCATCGCAACAAAATGTCGAGCGCCGAAAAATTATGGCGGGGCAAGATTGTCGGACCGGAAGCCACCGCTATCAAGGACGGCTATATCTACACGGGTTTGGGTAACGGTGACGTTGTACGTATGCAGCTTGAAGGGCTGGGCGAACCGGAAGTGCTGGCTAATACTGGGGGACATCCCCTGGGAATGAAATTTGATGCCAGTGGCAACCTCATTATTTGTGATGCTCACAAAGGGCTGGTTTGTCTGACGCCATCGGGTGAGGTCAGCGTGTTGAGTGACTCCATTGATGGCCGCAAGTACAGGGTGGCAGACGACCTCGACATCGCCGCGGACGGCAAGATTTATTTCAGCGATATTTCTTCAAAGTGGACTCTGGAGCAGGCTGATTATGCCATCATGGAGGATAATCCCCTTGGTGTACTGATTTGTTATGACCCCAGCACGAAAACCAGCAGTGTCGCGCTGGATAATATGCACCTGTCCAACGGCGTTGCTATGGGCCCGGACGATGAATATGTGCTGGTTAACCAGACCCTGGGCTTTTGCGTAACGCGCCTGTGGTTGAAAGGACCCAAAGCGGGTCAAAGCGAACCGTTTGTGGAGAATTTGCCGGGGGGGCCGGATAATATTACCTACAACGGCAAAGGTACCTATTGGGTAGCGTTGGCGTTCCCGCGTTTCCCCCGGCTAGAAACCCTGGCCTCCAGGCCGTTTCTTAAAAAGCTGATGTTACGTTTGCCCAAATCGCTGGCGCCCGTGCCGGAGTTTTTCGATGGCCTGAACTTGCCTGCTTATGGTCTATTTGTCGGCGTTGATATGAATGGCAATATCACCCATTTTGTCGACGCCCATGACGGTGCCTTCGGTATGGTAACCAGTGTGCTAGAGCATGAGGGCCATCTGTATATTGGTGGCATAGCGGCCGATTACATCGGTCGTATGCCAGTACCCGATCCAGTTTAAGGGTCCTCGATATAAGCCTGGTGGCCGAACAAACGAGCAGAGAGAAGTTAGTTTTTGTTACAGCTGTTACACCCGGGACGGCCTCGCAAGCCAACACAAAAGTAAGTGGTCTGCGACGTCATGGCCCGGGACAATATGAGGGGCGCTATTCGGCGCCTTTTTTTTTGAATGACCCAGAGCCGGGCATTAGGGCAGCCAATCCGGATTCAGGAACGCCTGACTGTAGAACTTCGTCTGCAATCGCGGCGGATTAACCTGAATTCTTGCGTACAAGCGCCTAAAATGACTACCGCATACTGGCGGAGATTAGTGCGTGAATGACGATCGAGACGGACGAGAAACGTCGGCTGAACACATAGCGCAGCACAGGCAAACTGCGCATGACAGGCAGAGTAAGTCACCAGGTGAATGGGCTTTTGGTATTCATGCGGTGCAGGCATTGTTAAAAACGGATGCCCGTCAGATCAATGAGCTACGATTCCTGCGGGGCCGTAAGGACCAGCGTCAGCAAAAGCTCCAGGCCCTGGCCGATACCCAGGGCATTCCGTGGCAGTGGGCAAGCCGTAAGGAGCTCGATCAGCTGGCAGACGGCAATCACCAGGGAGTCGCGGCGTTGTGCCGCGCCAGTACGACCGGCATTGCCGACGAATCGGCTCTCGAAACGTTGCTGGCCAGGCTTGCGGAACCTCCTTTACTATTAATACTTGATGAGGTTACCGATCCTCATAATCTTGGCGCCTGTTTGCGAACTGCCGATGCCGTGGGTGTCCACGCGGTCATTACAACGAGGGACAGATCTGCGGGTATTACGCCTGTGGTGCGCAAGGTCGCGTCTGGGGCTGCTGAGTCAGTGCCGTTTATTGTGGTGACTAATCTGGTGCGGACGATGGAGCGTTTAAAAGACAGCGGTATCTGGGTGATGGGCACGGACGACTCAGCCGCCGATGTTTTGTACGACGTCGACATGACAGGGCCATTGGCGCTGGTCATGGGGGCCGAGGGCCGGGGTTTGCGACGCTTAACCCGGGAGTCTTGTGATCGCTTGATCAAACTTCCCATGCAGGGTGTTGTCAGCAGTCTTAACGTGTCAGTGGCGGCAGGTGTCTGTCTGTACGAAATCAGCCGACAACGCCATTACGTGAACCGTACAGCCTAGCTATCTGTGTGTGAACCAGCTAGCTATCTGTATGCGAACAAACTACCCATCCAGAGCGACTGGTTAAGTCCGTAAGCCACGTAAAGTGATTGCGCTAAGCGACCAGGTCAGACAATTAGGCTGGATGTCGGTGTGGCGCTGCTAATCGCGGTGGTTTGGGACGCTAGCCTTCAGCACAAAATAAGCTAGAATCACGCTTTTACTGCTTGGTTTAAGGGCGGCCCGCAGCTCGTATCGCAAGGTATTGCGCTATATAGCAAAATGCTACCGCTGAAGTCATGGCGCTATCCACTATCAATATTCCCAATACCCTAAGTGGCACTCGCATTGCGCTGGTGCCGGTATTGTTGTCGCTCGCGCATTACCAGCTGGAATACTGGTTTTTATGGCTGCTCGCATTGTCGTTGCTGACAGATGCGGCGGATGGTTATCTGGCCCGTAAGCTTAATCAGATTAGTGCGCTGGGCGCCAAGCTTGATAGTTGGGGTGATTTTTTTACCTATGGGGCGATGGTGCTCGGTTTGATCTGGTTGTGGCCAGGTATTTATCAACGGGAAGCGCTGTTCCTCTACACCGGTATGTTGTGTTATCTGGTGCCAACCGTGATGGGCTTGCTGAAATTTCGGGAATTACCCAGCTATCATACGTGGGCGGCTAAGACCTCGGCAGTACTCATGGCGCCGGCCTATTTTTACATGGTGCTGTCCGGTGAGTCATTTATGTTTCGCCTTGTTGTGTTGTTCGATATCTGGGTGGCAGTTGAAGCGGTGTTTATTACCGCGATCCTTAACCGTAACCGTGACAACGTGCCGACCGTGTTTCATGCCAGGGAGATGATGCGTCGACAGGGTGCCCGGCTGCGGGAGCGTCGCGCCCAGATTCGGGAGAAAATTACCGGCAAAAAATCCACGGATGATAGCCATCCTGCCGAGTAGTTGTTTTTGGCAGGGGAGCTAACGCTGATCGCTCCCTAAGGTATCGCAGTGGTTTTACGGTCTTAACTACCCTGCTAGCCCTGTTGTGCCAGGCCATACACAGGGCTTGGTGATCGCTCAATTGTCGAGTGACATGAGGACCTGTATTGACTTATTCATGCACGGCGACGGTATACTGTGGGGTCTTACTACTCTACCGCGCATGCGCTTTTGATTTGGGCTTCGCCCCTCCAGGCACTGCATGCGACAAATTTGACAACACGAAAATTACATTTTGAGGTTATTAGCATGGCTGAATCAAAACAAATCGGCAAAAAGGACGGTGTCGCCCAACTTAGCTCATTTAGTCCACTATCGGGGTCTGACAAGCACCCGCAGTCCTATTACGACGAGATAAAGAAGAAGTTTGGCGAAGAGCGTGACCTGCGTTTGAAGTATCGCCCAGAAGGTACAGCGCAGTTTAATTCCAATCTTGAGGGGAGTCTGGAGCATTTTGGCGAGGATTCCTACGCGCGTGACGTGAAGCCTCGTGAAGTGCTCAACGATACGGTCGAAGTCCTGTTTATTGGCGGCGGCTTCTCTGCTCTGCTCACTACCTCCCAGCTCCGTGCCGTTGGCGTTGAAAGTATCCGTATTGTGGAGCGGGGTGCAGATGTTGGTGGCACCTGGTACTGGAACCGCTATCCCGGCGCGGCCTGCGATGTGGTGTCCTATGACTACTTGCCGCTGCTGGATGAAATGGATTACGTGCCGAAGGATCGCTATGCCAAGGCACCAGAAATTTATGCACATTGCCAGGCGATTGCCAAAAAATATGACCTCTACGATCTGGCCGTGTTTCAAACCACGGTGACGTCTACGGTATGGGACGAAGAAGAAAAAATGTGGCACGTCAAAACCGATCGGGGCGATCATATGAAGGCGCGCTTTGTGATCTGTGCCAACGGCCCAATGTCTAAGCCGAAGCTGGCCAAGATAGACGGTATCGAACGGTTTAAGGGACACTCTTTCCACACATCACGCTGGGATTATGACTATTGTGGCGCAGACCTCTCCAAACTGGCTGATAAGAGGGTGGCCATTATAGGTACCGGTGCAACAGCGGTGCAGGCTATTCCAGGGCTCGGTGCGGCGGCCAAAGAGCTGTATGTATTCCAGCGCACACCTTCGTCAATCGATATTCGCAACGACTGGCCAACTGACCCCAACTGGGCGCGCAAGCTGACCCCCGGTTGGCAGGGCAAGCGCCGCCAGCGCACTATTGATGGTCCGCAGCTGACTGAAGCGCAAAAAGCTGCGCAGGCGGCATTGTCGAAAGAAGAAAAGATCCGCAAGCAGGAAAACGCCAATATTGACTACATGATGTGGATTCATCAGCGCATTGACGAGGTGGTTAAAGATAAGGCAACGGCGGACTCCCTGAAACCCTGGTACATGTTCATGTGTAAGCGCCCCTGC
>TARA_R110000787_G_scaffold1372_15_pt1 | contig 23771 bp, 22 predicted proteins | sample TARA_R110000787 | Tara Oceans TARA_R110000787 (sample SAMEA4397920) | marine metagenome | biome: Polar Biome; feature: [DCM] deep chlorophyll maximum layer (ENVO:01000326); material: water (ENVO:00002006), including particulate matter (ENVO:01000060) such as... | depth 35 m | reverse complement strand
CCGTCCACGATGCCCGACGAGTTGCCGGCATGGTGGACATGGTTGATCGCTTCCAGTTCGGGATAGCGCTGCTTGATGACTTCATCAAAACCCATCGCGCCCATGCCGATAAAGGAGGGCTGCAGCGCGGCGAGCGACTGCATATCGGCTTCGGGGCGCATATGCTCGTCATGGTCGAGGCGGATGCCGCCCATCTGGTCCTTCACGGGAACGATGGATTTGGCGAACCGGCCTTCCTTCCATGCGCGGGCGGCGCGTTTCTGGCTTTCGACCGCGAAAGCATCGACGTCGTCGCGCGAGAAACCCCATTTGGTGGCAATCGTGTCGGCACCCACGCCCTGCGGCGAGAAATATGATTTGATCGCAATCTGCGGGTCGGTTGACCAGGCCCCGCCAGCGGCGCCCATCGGCACGCGGCTCATGCTTTCAACGCCGCCGCCAATCGCCATATCGGCTTCGCCGGTCATGACTTTCGAGGCCGCCATGTTGCAGGCTTCAAGGCCCGAGGCGCAGAAGCGGTCGACCTGCACGCCAGCCGTCGTGTCGGCATAGTCAGCGTTCAGCACCGCGATACGGGCAATATCGCCGCCTTGCTCGCCCACAGGCGAGACGCAGCCGAAGACAACATCGTCAACCATGGCGGTATCGAGTTCATTCCGGTCACGGATCGCCTGCAACACCTGCGTGCCAAGGCTGAGCGCGGTGATTTCGTGCAGGGAGCCGGACGACTTCCCCTTGCCACGCGGTGTGCGGACGGCGTCATAGACATAGGCTTCATTCATGGGAGGAGCTCCTTTAAAACTGTTTGATCAAGGTGCCGGTGAATTCACCGGGTTAAGCGTCAGGCTCGCGGCGCAGCGGGCTGCTTCCTTGCCGCGGGAATCGTAGAGTTCGGCCTCGGCGAAGACCATCGCGCGGCCGATATTGCGCAGGCGGGCAACCACTTCCACGACGCCGACACGCACGGGGCGCAGGAAATGCGTGTGCAGGTCCACCGTGGAGGGCAGTGCGCGTTTGCCTGCCTTCATGCCCGTAAGCATGCCAATCGTATCATCCATCATGGCCACGAGATAGCCGCCCTGGATCACGCCTGCCGGATTGCAGAATTCCGGCCGCCCCTCAAAGCGCACCCGTGTCTCCCATTTTTTCAGGTCGAGCGAGACGAGCTTGAAGCCGAGCGATGTCGAGGACGGGCTCGGCTGGGGAAAGACTTCGGTGATGCGCTTGCTGTCAGGCATATGTGGCTAGAGTGTCCTCGCGATCAGCATTTTCATCACTTCGTTTGCGCCACCATAGATGCGCTGAACGCGGGCGTCGGCATACATCTGGGCGATGGGATATTCGTCCATATAGCCGAAGCCGCCATGCAGCTGGAGGCATTCGTCGATGATCTTGCACTGGAGATCGGAAATCCAGTATTTCGACATGGAGGCCGTGGCGGCATCAAGTTCGCCCTTCAGCAGCAATTCCGTACAGTGATCTGCAAACACTTTTGCGACAGTCGCCTCTGTCTTCGCTTCGGCGAGCTTGAACTGCGTGTTCTGGAAATCGAAGATCGACTTGCCGAACGCCTTGCGGCCCTTGACGTATGCAACCGTCTCGTGGATCGCGCGCTCGATCATGCCGATGCCCTGAAGGCCGATGACGTGGCGCTCCTGCGGCAGTTTCTGCATCAGCTGGATAAAGCCCTTGCCTTCTTCCTCGCCGAGGAGGGCGGTGGCCGGCACTTTCACATCATTGAAAAACAGCTCGGACGTATCGGCCGCGTGCTGGCCGACCTTTTCCAGATTGCGGCCGCGCTCGAAACCTTCGACCTCCTCTGTTTCCACGCACAGGATTGAGATGCCCTTGGCACCCTGCGACGGATCGGTCTTTGCGCAGACGAGGATGAGGTTCGCTGTCTGGCCGTTCGAGATGAAGGTCTTCGAGCCGTTGATGACATAGCCATTGCCATCCTTGATGGCGGTTGTCTTGATGTTCTGAAGGTCGGAGCCTGCGCCGGGCTCGGTCATGGCAATCGCGGTGACGAGTTCGCCCGACGCCATGCGCGGCAGCCAGCGGCGCTTCTGCTCTTGTGTGCCGAAGGCCGTGATGTAGGGCGCGATGATGGCATTGTGCAGCGTGATGCCGAAGCCGTCGACGCCCTTCCACTGCTGCTGCTCGATGATCACCGCTTCGTGGCGGAAGTCGCCCCCTGCCCCGCCATATTCTTCCGGTACAGAGGCACAGAGCAGGCCCATTTCACCCGCCTTGGTCCAGATGTCACGTGGCACAACGCCCGCCTTGCGCCAGGCCGGGACGTGCGGCGCACATTCCTTTTCGAAGAACTGGCCCACGGCGTCGGAGAAAATGTCCATTTCCTCGTCATTGCGCCAGTTGGATTTCGGCACGTTAAGCGGGCTCTCAAGCATGGGTAGGTCTTTCCTGTATTACCTAGCGGAAACTTCCGCTTACGTTCACGTAAACATGTAGGATATGCAGGCCCCTTTGCACAGCCGTCACGCAGCGTCAGGTTCGCAGGCTTCAGGCCTGCAAACCTGTTCGCCATGGATCAGAATGCCTCAGCCGGCAGGGCCATCATGGAATTTGCCCCCGTTTTCACTTTCGCGAGATGGGCGGCGGCATCCGGCAGCATGCGATCCAGGAAGTACTGGCCCGTCATCAGCTTTTCTGCATAGAAGGGATCACCTTCCGCCTTCCTCTCGATCGCCACCTTCGCCATGCGGGCCCACATGAAGGCGAGAGCCGTGAGACCGAACAGGTGCAGGTAATCGTGGCTGGAAGCACCGGCATTGTTGAAGTCCGACATGCCGTTCTGCATCAGCCAGTTGGTGCCTTCCTGCAGCTGGCCCTTCACCGTCGTGAGGCCGTCAATGAACGGCTTGAGTTCGGCATCATCACCGGCCATGGCGATGAAATCATCCAGTTCGGCGAAGAAGCTGAATACGGCCCGGCCGCCATTGCTGGCCAGCTTGCGTCCGACAAGATCGAGCGCCTGAATGCCGTTGGTGCCTTCATAGATCATCGTGATGCGGATATCGCGGACGTATTGCTCAAGGCCCCATTCACGGGTGAAGCCAGAGCCACCATGGACCTGGAGCCCGAGATTCGCGCTCTCCGAACCCTTGTGGGTCAGGTAGGCTTTCACGACCGGTGTCAGAAGGGCCATGTAATCTGCGGCCCGTTCCCGGAGCTTCTCATCCTGGGACTTGTGCTGCAGGTCGCCCTGGAACGCCGTCCAGTAGGCGAATGCGCGAGCGCCTTCGATAAAGGCTTTCTGGTCGAGCAGCATGCGGCGCACATCGGGATGCACGATGATCGGGTCGGCGACCTTTTCCGGCGCCTTCGCGCCGTTCAGCGAACGTCCCTGAACGCGATCCTTCGCGAAATCGACAGCATTCTGGTAGGCGACCTCTGCCTGAGCGAGACCCTGCAGGCCGACACCGAGGCGGGCTTCGTTCATCATGACGAACATGGTGCGCATGCCCTTGTGTTCCTCGCCGACGAGCCAGCCGGTCGCGCCGTCATAGTTCATGACGCAGGTCGCGTTGCCATGGATGCCCATCTTTTCTTCAAGGCCGCCGCAGGAACAGGCATTGCGCTCGCCAAGCGAGCCGTCATCCTTGACGATATATTTGGGCACGACGAAGAGCGAGATGCCCTTGATTCCTTCCGGCGCGCCCTCGATCCGGGCAAGCACAAGGTGAATGATGTTTTCGGTCAGGTCCTGCTCACCGCCCGAAATCCAGATCTTCTGGCCGGTAATCCTGTAGCTGCCATCGGCCTGGGGCACGGCCTTGGTCTTGATCAGGCCGAGATCCGTTCCGCACTGCGGCTCGGTCAGGTTCATCGTGCCGGCCCATTCGGCACTGGCCATTTTCGGGCCATACATCTTGCGCTGCGCATCTGAGCCGCCTGCCATCAGCGCCTCATAGGCGCCCGATGTCAGGCCGGGATACATGCCGAAGGCCATGTTGGCGGATGAAATCATCTCGCCCCAGGCGAGGTTCACGACATGCGGCAACCCCTGCCCGCCCATTTCCGGGTCTTTCGACAGAAGCGGCCAGCCATTGTCGACCAGCGCGCGGTAAGCTTCCGGGAACCCGTCGGGCGTCTTGACGCTGGCATCATCATTGCGCTTGCAGCCCTGGACATCACCAACATGGTTGAGCGGGAACAGGACTTCCTTGGCGAACTTGCCACCCTCTTCCAGGATCGCGTCGATCAGGTCGGGCGTGGCTTCCTCAAAGCCGGGCAGGTTTGAGTGGTTCTGCAATTGCAGGACTTCATGCAGAATGAACTGCATGTCGCGGACCGGGGCGTCGTAACGGGGCATTGAGAGAGCTTCCTTGTAAACAAAAACGGCAACTGACGCCATTCTAGACACATGTTCTAGAAAGGTCGTTCCAGTTGCCAGAACTCAAGAAAATAAGGGGAATCAGACTTCGTCGAGCTGGCGGCGGGCAACCGCTTCATAGGCCGCAACCTGTCGCTTGCCCTCTTCGTTGGGACCGACCTTCTGGATCAATTCCTCAAGCCACACGATGCCCTTGCGAAGTTCGGTCAAAGCCGTGTCGATGTCTTCGCGCTGAACTTCCAGCTCTTTGACCTGCTTGCGGAACTTGTCGAGCATCATGTATTTCTGAGCCCGTTCGCCATCGTCCAGCACGTAAAGATCAAGGATTTCACGAATATCCGCCAAAGGCAGTCCGAGACGCTTCAGGCGCACAATAATCGTGAGGCGAGCACGATCCCGGTTCGAATAGACCCGGGTCATGCCATCGCGCGCCGGATGCAGCATGTCCTTGTCTTCATAGAAGCGAAGGGCACGGGGTGTCACACCATATTCCCGGGCAAGCTCGGAAATCGTGAAGGTGCGGCTATCGGCGGCGGAAATGTGAGATGTCTTGTGATGCATGCGTAGAGTTTAGACCATGGCTTCCGCGAACGTCAACGTCAACTTTACGCGAACGTACACGGAAACGTTCCCTATGGTAAATGCAACAGGCATATCCGTTACCAGATTGCGTGAAAATATTTACCTTTAACTTCGCTTTAAGACCCGACCTGTCATCACCGTAGGAATATGTGAACGAATCCGCCCGCTGCGTTAACTTCGCGGGCCGCGTGAGGAGAGTCCGGGATGAACCAGACAGGGCCCTGGAGTGTCAAAGGCATTGACCAGCGCGCACGCGATGCGGCGCGCGAAGCCGCGAGCGCGGAAGGTCTCACGCTGGGTGAATACCTCAACCGCCTGCTGATGGCTGATGAAGAAGAACAGCATAACGAAATCTCGTCGCTGTTCCGCACGCCCCGCCCCCGGCCGGAAGCCGCCTCCAGCACGCTGGACCGTCTGACCCGGCGGATCGAGGCGGCCGAAGCCCGCTCGACGCTCGCCATCACCGGCATGGACCATACCGTCCTCGGCCTGGTGGCAAAGCTGGAAAAGGCCGAAGGCAACAGCAATGCGGTGGTCGGCCATGTCGAAAGCCTGATGGACGAGATCCGCGACACGTATGAAGCGCTCCAGTCAAAGGTTCGCCGGCTTGAACAGGACGATACGGCCAGACAGAACCTTGAAGCGCTCAGATCGCTCGAGCAGGCGCTCGGCAAGCTGGCGAACCATGTCAATGAAGAGGGCGAACTTGCCCAGAACGAAGCCCAGGCCATCAAGGGCCGGGTAGAATCCGGCTTCTCCGACCTGACCGACCGGGTCGAGGGTGTCGAGACACGCGTCGAGTCGAAACTGTCAGAGGCTGCCGCCCGCGTTGAGCGCGCGGTTGAGCAGGCCGAAAAGCGCTCCGAGGGCACTGCGCGCGAAATGTCGACTCGGATCAACTCGCTGGAAAGCGATGTGAAGGCACGCTTCGCCAAGGTCGATGAGAGCGAGCAGCGGCTGACCTCTGTGGAATCAGACGTCTCAAGCGCGCTGGATTCCATGGAAAGCACATTACTGCGCATCCAGGAACGCCTCAACCGCGCCGAGACGACCACGGATGCTGCGCTGCAAAGCCTCGAGGCCACCTTCAACCATCTCGACAACCGCGTCGAGGCGCTGGCCGGGTCTGTCGATCCGGAACTTGCCACGAAACTGCGGACGGAATTCGAGGCCCGTTTCGAAGACCTGACCAAAACCCTGCGCGATACCGTGGACCAGACCCGGCTTGAACTGGCCGACGAGATTTCCCGTGCAGCCAGTATCCAGGACAATGAGGTCTTCACAAGCCTCGCGGCAGACGTTTCTGAGGTCCAGAAACGCCTTGAGACGACCGACGAACGCCAAACCCGCTCCATGGAAACCGTGTCCAGCCAGATCAGCCGGATGTCCTCGAGTTTCGACCAGCGCATCAGCGATGTGGAAGCCCGCGACGATGCCGCCGCCGGTGAAGCGATCCGCGAGGAAGTTGAACGCCTTGGCGAAACCGTGGGCGCGCGCATCGACTCACTGGCCGAGCAGATTGACCAGCGCGTGACCGACAGCGAAACGCGTAGCGCCGAGGCGATCGAACAGATCGGCGAACAGGTCGCATCCGCAGCCTCCCGGCTGCAGAAGCGCCAGGACGACGCCATCAAGACCATGGCAACGCAGATGGAAGAGAGCCGCAAGCGCACGGATGTCCGCTTGTCGGATGCCCTGTCAAACGTGTCGGAACGCCTGGAGCTCATGCAGGCCCAGTCGACGGCTTCCCTGTCACCGGTACAGCGGGCCATCGCGTCGCTGGCAACGCGGCTGGAGAGCCTGGAAGAGTTCAACGCGCCGCCTTATGCAGACCCTGCAGGTGCCGACGCGCTGCCTGATGCACCTGACTTTGCCGCTGAATCGCCGGACGTCTCGCCGGAGATGGATGACGAGGCGTTCGAACCCGGCCTTCCCGGGATTGACGAAGAAGACGACATTTTCGGCGACAGTCCTGTCGCATCGTCCCCGGAAGCCATTGCGGATGCCGAGAGCGAAGAGGACGATTCAATCTTTGCCGACATGCCGGAAGAACCCGTCAGCGACGACGTTTTCTTTGAGGCGGGCATCGCGGGCTGGGACGCTGCAGTCGAAAGCCAGGAGACACCGTACGAATCCGATTTTGAGGACATGCTGAGCAAGCGGTTTGAGAATTTTGCGACGGAGCACACGAGGCAGACCGAAGAAACCCCAGACCTGCCGGTGTCGCAGGCGGAACTGGGCCCTGAAACCTATTTCGATCCGCTGGCGGAACTTGACGGGATTGACGGGGTCCATGACAGCCATTCGGAATCCCGCGCATCAGACGTATTCGATACCGATGATTTCGACGACGAGGATTTTCTTGAGCTGATCACGCCGAAAGAGGACGCCGCCGCCGAAACCTTTGATGAGCCCGACAGTTTCCCTAATCCCTTCGAGGAGCCGATCGAGATTCGCGAAGGAGACACTAGCGACTATATTGCCCGGGCGCGCCGCGCGGCCATCGTCGCGGCAGGCACATCTGGCCAGCAACCGCACCAGCGCAATCGTCGCAGCACCGACAAGCCGAACTTCAATGGCGTGCGGGCGAAATCCAGTTCGAGCAAACTGCCGCTTTATGCGGCGGCCTCTGCGGTGGTGATCACCGGCGCGGCCGTGGGCGGCTACCTCTATATCCGCGGCAAGCAGGAAGCGCCTGTCGTTGCCGCATCGGTTGACACCTATGTTGACCCGGGTGCTGCTGCGAGCGATGCAGAGGTCGTCTCCGTTGCAGAAGAAGCCATCGCCGCCGCCAACATGACCGAGGCAGAAACGGCGAACGAAACACCGGGTGTGGTGGAAACCACTGCGACCGAAGCCGACCTGTTTGATGCCTCACCTTCCGTGATGTCCGTCTCTGCCCCTGCGGAGCGCGCGCCCCAGCCGGCACCTGAGACAGCCGAAACCGCTGCCGCCCCGGTGGCCAGTTTCCCGGCCATTTCGCCCTTTGTGACAGTTGAAAGCGCGGCAGCCTCCGGCAACCATATTGCCCAGTACCAACTGGCACAGGAACGCATTTCCGCTGGGGATTTCGCGGCCGGCGCCGCCCTGATGCGCAAATCTGCCGGCAAGGGCCTGCCCATTGCGCAGTACGGCCTCGCCAAGCTGCACGAGAAAGGCAATGGCGTGCCCAAGGACCTGACGCTGGCGCGCGAGTGGACCGAGAAGGCCGCCAATGGCGGCAATGTGAAAGCGATGCACGACCTCGCCGTGTTCATGGCCGAGGGTGAAGGCGGGCCCCAGAGCTATGCCGGCGCGGTTGAATGGTTCCGCAAGGCGGCCGAATTCGGCATCGTGGACAGCCAGTACAATCTCGGCGTTCTCTACGAGCAGGGCCTCGGCATCAGCCCGAACCTGACCGAAGCGCTCTTCTGGTTCCAGGTGGCCGGCAAGAATGGCGATCCGGGCGCGCCCGCCAAGATTGCTGACCTGACGGGCCGCGTGTCGGCAGAGGCTGCAGAACAGGCCAGCGCCCGCGCGGTGTTCTGGGAAGCCTCACGCGACAACGCCATCAGCAATGGCCGGTTCGGGGCCCAGCCCTGGAACACGGGCAATCCGCTGCAGGTTCAGGGCGTTCAGGTCGCGCTATCAGCGCTTGGCTATGATGTCGGCACACCCGATGGCGTCGTCGGCGCCGGCACAGCCAAGGCGATCCGCGACTATGAGAAGGCCAACAAGCTTCCCGTCACCGGTGCAATCACCGCAGACCTGATTGAAAGCCTGAACGAACTGGCCGGCGCACCGACCAATGGCTAGACAAACGCGTGCCGCTCTCCACGCGTGACAGGTGACCTCGTTCTAGATATGTTCCACGAGAATCGTGGCAGGATATCGCAATGACACCTATTATTACCATCGGAAGCGCCGGTCTCGACGCCGTGCACATCATTCTGTTCCTGGGCGTGCTCGTGCTGGGCGGACTGGCCTGGGCGCTGCGCGGCAGCGCAGGCCTCGTGCGCCGCGACCTGGCACGTACCGAATCAGACCTCGAGACCACACGGCAGGCCCTGCATACGCAGCAGGAAGTCGCCCGGCAGGCCGAACTGGCGCTGGCCGAAGCGCGCGCCCGCAGCGAAGAGGACGAAAGCAAGTTTGCGCAACTGGCACAGGGCGTGCTGCAGCGGGCCAACGCCATGTTTCTCGAACGCGCAGACGAGACGTTCAAGCGCCACAGGGAAGGCGCGCAGGGCGAGCTCAAGGAATTGATGAAACCGATTGGCGAGAATTTCGACGCATTCAGGAAGCGCGTCGATGATCTCGAAAAGGTCCGCACCGAGGACAAGTCACTCCTGTCGGAACAGGTGAAGGCTATCGGGGAAAGCCTGCATCGCAACACCGCCGAGACCGGCAAGCTGGTCAACGCGCTGACGGCGCCGAAAGGTGGCGGGCGCTGGGGCGAGATGACGCTTCGCAACGTGATGGAGCAGGCCGGTCTCTCCGCGCATTGCGACTTCAATGAGCAGGTTCACGATGAAACCGAGGACGGCCGCCAGCGCCCGGACGCCATCATCCGCCTGCCGGGCGACCGTCAGATCGTGATCGATTCCAAAGTGTCGCTGGCGTCCTACATGGCGGCCACCAATACTGACGATCCGGTCGAACGTCTCGCCCACCTGAAGTCACACGCGACAAGCGTACAGCGTCACGTCAACACGCTGGCCTCCAAGGACTACCAGTCAAATCTCGGCAACCGGTTCGATTATATTGCCATGTTCATACCGGGGGAGAATTTCTTCGCCGCTGCGCTGGAACACTCACCGGACCTGATCGAAAAAGCCATGTCCCGACAGGTCATTGTCACGACGCCGACCACGCTGATCGCACTGGCCCGGACGGTGGCGCACCTCTGGCGCCAGCATCACCAGAACGAGAATGCCATGGCGGCGGCCGAACTTGGCGCTGAATTGTATGGCCGGATGGGCGTCATGCTCGGCCATATCGAGAAGCTCGGGAAGACCCTGAATGGCTCTGTCGACCATTTCAATTCGGCCCTGGGATCGTTCGACAAGCGCGTCTTGCCGACATTGCGCAAATTCGAGGACATGGAGATCGCCCCGCCGACCAAGGCGTTGCCGGAGCCGAAACAGATCGAAAACCGGGCCAATACACCGGAGCCGACCGGCGAGCTGGACTTCGATGGCAAGAAGAAGGCGCTTGCCGCGGAATGATCCGTAACAGTTGACCTAAAGCGCTTCCCTTCATATCTGACAGTCATGGCCATTCGCGAGATCCTCACCGTACCCGATCCACGCCTCAAGGAAGTGTCGAAACCTGTTGAAGGCGGCGTCACCGACGAGGTCCGCGCGCTGATGGATGACATGCTGGAAACCATGTATGATGCGCCGGGCATTGGCCTGGCCGCAATACAGGTTGGCGTGCCGTTGCGCGTCATCGTGATGGACCTTGCCCGCGAGGACGAGGAGCCTCAGCCGCGCTATTTCGTGAACCCGGAAATCCTCGAAACGGTTGAGGAAACGCTGCCTTATGAAGAGGGCTGCCTGTCAGTGCCGGACATTTTCGACCAGGTCGAACGGCCCGTACGCTGCCGGATCCGTTACATGGATTACAATGGCAACACGGTCGAGGAATGGGCCGAGGAGCTCTATGCGGTCTGTATCCAGCACGAGATGGACCATCTGGAAGGCACCCTGTTCATCGATTACCTCTCGCGCCTGAAACGCCAGCGTGCGGTCGACAAGGTGAAAAAGGCCAGGCTGCGCAGCCTGCGCGAAGACGCCGCCTGATGTTCCGAAAGGCCTGGGTGCGATGGCTTGTCGCCATCCTGCCGGCAGGCGCACTGGCATTCTGGCTGGGGTATCATGGCGTGGGCGGCATCGGCGGCGGCGTCCTGCTTTAGGCAGGCGAGCGATCCTTTACCTTTATTCCGCGCCAGCATCAGGCTAGAGCCCCTTTCATGACAGACCGCTTGCGCATCGCCTTCATGGGCAGCCCGCAGATTGCCGTGCACGTGCTCGCCGCGCTGGTGGCGGCGGGTCACGAGATTGCGTGCGCCTATTCGCAGCCACCGCGCCCCTCCGGCCGCGGCAAGAAACTGACGCCGACGCCGGTGCATGCCTGGGCCGAAGCACACGGGCTTGACGTGCGCACACCGAAATCCCTGAAGAAAGCGGAAGAGCAGGACGCCTTCGCAGCGCTAAACCTCGATGCGGCCGTGGTGGTGGCCTATGGACTCATCCTGCCGCAGGCCATTCTCGATGCCCCGCGCCTTGGCTGTCTCAACATGCATGCCTCGATCCTGCCGCGCTGGCGGGGGGCGGCGCCGATCCAGCGCGCGATCATGGCGGGAGACCAAGAGACCGGCGTGGACGCGATGCTGATGGATGCAGGGCTCGATACCGGGCCGGTGCTGATGTCGGCCCGCACGCCGATCACGCCTGCGACGACGGCAGGCACATTGCACGACCGGCTGGCGGAACTTGCCGCAGAGCTTGCACCGGTCGCGCTGGCACGATGGGCGGACGGATCCATCACCCCGCAAGCCCAGCCTGAAGCGGGCGTCACCTATGCCCACAAGATCAGTGCCGAGGACCAGCCGGTCGACTGGACGAAACCTGCTGGCGAAGTCGATTGCCAGATAAGGGGCCTGTCGCCCTTCCCCGGCGCCTTCTGCCACTGGACGCCCGAAGGCGAAGAGACGCCGGTGCGGCTGAAACTGCTGATGAGCGAAGCCAGTGGCGCAAGCGGCGGGGCCGCACCCGGAACCGTGCTGGACGACCGGCTGCTGGTGGCGTGCGGGGATGGCGGTGCGGTGCGGATCACGGTGCTGCAGCGCCCCGGCAAGGGGCCGATGAGCTCAAGCGTCTTTGTCAATGGCACACCTATTGCGCCCTGCACGCGGCTGACCTCATGAATTACTGGACCCGCCCTGCGCGCGACGAGGACATGGAACAGGTCCTTGCTCTGAATGATCTTGCCTTTGGCGGCAGGGATGAAAGCCGGATCGTGACGGCGCTGGCAAAGTCAGGCGACAGCCTTCTCTCGCTGGTGGCGAACGATGAGGTGCGCATTGTCGGTCACGCGCAGTTCTTCCGCATACGGGTCGATGGTGAACCGATCGCTGTCGGGCTCGGGCCCATGTCTGTGCACCCCAGCGTTCAGCAAAGGGGAATTGGCGGCGGCATGATCCGCATGGGAATGCTGGCGCTGGAGGGGCGCGGAGAGAACCTGTTCTTCGTGCTGGGCCATCCCTCCTATTACCCGCGCTTCGGATACTCCGCCGAGGCCGCGGCACCCTTCACGTGCGAATGGTCCGGGCCGGCCTTCATGGCGATGCGGCTGGACGCGGCGGCGCCCGAAGCAGGGGCGCTGACCTATCCCGCCGCGTTCGGGGCCTGAAGCATTGGCCCGCTACAAACTCCTCATCGAATATCATGGCGGGGCCTATCAGGGCTGGATGCGGCTGCCCGGCAAACCGACCGTGCAGGGCGCGCTGGAAGAGGCCGCTGCGGCGCTGGATGGAGGCCCCGTGGAGATCTATGGCGCCGGGCGCACGGACAGCGGCGTCCATGCGATGGGCCAGGTGGCGCATTGCGACTTTGCGGTCGACCGGCCGGGCAAGGTGGCCGACGCATTGAACGCGCACCTGAGGCCCCACCCGATTGCCGTGCTGAAGGCGGAGAAGGTGGGCGAGGATTTCCATGCCCGGTTCAGCGCGAAGGCGCGCCACTATCGCTTTGTCATCATCAACCGCCGCGCGGACCTGACGGTGGAGCGCGGCCTCGCCTGGCGCATTTCACCGAAGCTCGATGCTCGGAAAATGCACGATGCCGCGCAGGGCCTGCTCGGCACGCATGACTTCACAACGTTCCGCGATGTGGAATGCCAGGCGCGCAGCCCGGTCAAGACGCTCGATAGGTTTGACATCGCACGCTATGGCGACCGGATCGAATGCACACTGTCGGCGCAGAGCTTCCTGCACAGGCAGGTGCGCTCGATGGTGGGGTCACTGGTGGAAGTGGGGCGCGGCAAGCGCGATGCGGCCTGGCTGCTGGACATCCTCGCCGCCGCCGACCGCACGGCCTGCGGCCCGGTCTCACCGCCGGACGGATTGTTCCTGGAGAAAGTGGATTACGACTGACGCTGCGCGTGCGGCGCCTGTGAAGGCGCTTGGAGGTGATGGCTATTTAGGTTTTCGGGATCGGGTTTGCGGTCAGGTTTCCGGACTCGGCCCTGTTCAAACGCAGCCTTGGTTCCGGCGCTGGCCAGGGTCTGGAGTGGGGGCAAGCCCGGACAGGATTGAGAGAGGCCCCGGCGTGCGCCGGGGACACGGAGCCTGGGGACCAGAGCCGCCGCCAGCCGCGCCGAGACCGGCCGGACATCACCGAGAACGGTGACCTGCGATTTCGTGGCGAACGACTGCCTCGGAGTAACCCGCACGCTGGCTTTTGCGGATCGCGTGTCTTCCCTTGCGCCGCATACAGATCAGGCGTTATCGGCGGTCACGCGCCAGCAGGCGGATTTCATGGTGACGCGGCCGTCTGCCGCCTTGTGCTGCTGCAGCCGCTGGATGAGCGCGTCGCGGACTTGCGCCTCATCGATGCCTTGCGTTTCCAGCAGGCGCGAGAGCGGGCCCAGCTGCATCATGAAACCGGCCGTCGACATGGCATCATCGCCCGGCAGGACGATGGCCGTTTCCACCGGATCAATCATGACATTGTCCCAGCCTGCGTCTGACAGGATGCGGGCGACCCGGTCCTTGTCCTGAAAAGCAAACGGGCCGGGCGCGGTCGGGTCTGCTGGCGCAGGTGCTTCCTTGAGGAAGGGCATGGCGGCCTGCAGCGGCGCCAGGGCCCAGTCATTGACGGTGAGCGCCTGCCAGCAGACGAATGCCAGCCTGCCGCCCTGCCGGACCGACTGGCGGATATTGGCGAAGGCAGCCGCCGGATCGTCGAAGAACATGACGCCGAAGCGCGAAATAACGCAATCGGCAGCCGGGCTGGCCATATATGTGCTGGCGTCGGCGAGTTCGAACCGGGCAGGCGCACCGGCCGCTAAAGCACGCTCGCGAGCGAGTGAGATCAGGGGCGCAGACACATCGACGCCAAGCGCGCCCTGCCCCGGGCCGGCTTCGGCCGCCGCACGCAGGGTGAGCGCCCCGGCGCCGCAGCCGATATCCATGACAAACTCATCCGGTTGCAGGCCTGCATGGGCAATGACCGTATCGGCGAAGGGTGCGAGCATGGCGTCCAGCCGGTCCGACTGGTCCACCCATTTCTGCCCGGCCGGTCCGTTCCAGTATTCGACCTGATCTTCATTATTCATCAGTGGCAGTCCTTTGCTGGGGGCAGGCTCAGAGCAGGGCGTCATGCAGCAGGGTCAGCGCTTCCAGCGCGAAGAGGCGCATATTGGCCTCGCGGTCCGGCAGGCCGGTTTCGAGCGTGCGGGAGATCTCGATCTGCGCGCCTGACAGGGCGACACAGGTGTGCCCGGCAGCATCGCCATAGCCATTGCCGGACGGGCCGGAGGCGCCGGTTTCGCAGAGGCCCCAGTCGGCATCGAGCTTGCCTCGGATCGTGCGGGCCATCATGCGCGCATAGGGTTCGGTGGACGAGCGCATGCCCTCCGGCATGTCAGCCCGGCCGAGCCCCATCAGGCCGCGAAAGGCCTGGGGTGTGTAGATCACACCGCCGCCGCGGTAATAGGCTGAGGCCCCGGCCACGGACAGGAGCGCAGCGGAGATCAGGCCGCCGGACGAGGATTCAGAGACCGCAACGGTTTCCCGCCGGGCCTTGAGCCGCATCCCGATGTCGGATGCCAGAGGAAGAAGTGTCTGCATGGCTGACATCAAGCAGGTGATGCGGTCAGGCGCAATAAGGTTCCCTGCGGCATGGCGCAGAATCCGGTTGACATACTTCATTATTTCCAGAATATTGGAAATATGGAAACCAGAACCGCTCTCGCCCAACTCTCTGCACTCGCCCAGGAAAGCCGCCTGGCCGTGTTCCGCCTGCTCGTGAAAGCCGGGCATGACGGCCTGCCGGCCGGTGACATTGCTGCCGCGCTCAACGTGCCGCCGAATACGCTGTCGGCGCAGCTGAACATCCTGTCCCAGTCCGGGCTGGTCACGGGGCAGCGGCACGGCCGGTCGATTATCTATACTGCCAGTTTCGGCTCGATCAGTGGCCTGATTGTCTTCCTCATGGAAGATTGCTGCGAAGGCCGGGCAGATGTGCGGGCGCCGGTGCTGGAATTGGCCGGTTCGGCCTGCTGCGACATTCAAAACAGAGGATAAACCATGAAACGCCTGCATGTTCACATCGCCGTCGACGACCTGACCCGTTCGATCGACTTCTATTCAACCCTGTTCTCGGCCGAGCCGACGGTGCTGAAAGGTGACTATGCCAAATGGATGCTCGACGATCCGCGCGTCAATCTGGCGATCAGTCAGCGCGGGGCGACGGCCGGTGTGGAACACCTCGGCATACAGGTGGAAACAGGCGACGAACTCGCCGAAGTCTATGAGCGGCTGCGGGACGCGGATGCATCCGTGCTTGAAGAAGGCGCAACAAACTGCTGCTACGCGAAATCGGAAAAGAGCTGGGTGCAGGACCCGTCCGGCGTGGCATGGGAAGTCTTCCATACGACCGGTGACAGCGCTGTGTATGGTGGCGGGCCAGAGGCCGCAGACGGTCGGCTCGCCTCAACGCCGAGCGGGATGGCGTTAGCGCCGGTGCCGCAGCCAGAGCCGCGCCCAGCAGCACCTGGCTGTTGCTAGCGGACCGGGGCACGTTCCCGAATTCCCGAGATCACATATTGAAGAGGCAGACCGTCCATGATCGTGATCCATCACAACCCCGATTGCGGCACATCGCGCAACGTTCTGGCGATCATCGAGGCGAGCGGCGCAGAACCGGTCGTCATCGAATATCTGAAAGCCGGCTGGACCCGTCCGCAACTGCTGGGCCTGTTCGCCGCTGCCGGGCTGACGCCGCGCGCGGCCTTGCGCGAAACCAAGTCACCGGCCGCCGAGCTTGGCCTGCTCGCGCCGGGCGTCGATGACGATACGATCCTCAATGCGATGCTGGAGGCACCCGTGCTGGTCAACCGGCCGATTGTCTGTTCACCCAAGGGGGTCCGCCTGTGCCGCCCCAGCGAGGCGGTGCTTGACCTGCTGGACAGGTTGCCGCCCGGCCCCTTGCACAAGGAAGACGGGGCGCTCCTGATCGATGCAGAAGGCCGGCGCGTCGGCTGACGGGGCGGCGTGCTAGTCGAGCACGGCCTTGATCATCGGGCCGTAAGGCGAGTTGCCGAGCATAGCGAGTTGCTGGCGGGCCGAGACCTCGTTGATGGGTTCCTGAGGGCGCGACACCGGGTGCACCGCACGGCGCAGGGGGCGCGTGCCCGCAGGCATCGCTATGATCTCGGCAATATTGCGCGGAATGTCCATCGGATCGGTGCTGCCGCCACCACCGCCATTATCGGCGCCCATGGCCGCCGTCATCTGTGGGTACGCTGCCAGCAATTCATCCGGAAGCCGCGCCTTTAGCGTGGCCGACAGGGCGACCTGGTTTTCCCATATCTCGGTCGGGTAGCCGCCGGGCTGGATGATCGTCACCTCAATGCCCTGCGTCACCGTCTCATAGGCAAGTTGCTCGCTGAGCGCCTCGAGCGCGAACTTGGTCGGCGAGTAATGCGCATAGCCCGGAACGATGACGCGGCCCAACTGGGATGTGACATTGAAGACCTGTCCGCTGCCAGCGGCGCGCATGGCGGGCAGCAATGCACGGATCATTCGTTGCGGGCCGAAGACATTGGTGTCGAAGATCAGCTGCGTGGCGTCCATGTCCTGGACTTCGATCGGGCCGGCAAAGGCGATGCCGGCATTGTTGACCAGGACATCGATCGACCCGCCCGCCTCCGCCAGCGCTTCGGCAACACCGGCCTCAACCTGCGCGTCCGAGGTGACGTCAATCTCGATCACGGTGATGTCGAGACCATCGCTTGCCGCGAGAGCCGTCAATTCGTCCGCCTCCGGACGCGGAAGATTGCGCATGGTTGCAAACACTTTTGCCCCAAGCCGCGCGTAATGCTCCGCGCCGAGACGGCCAAATCCTGACGAACACCCGGTAATCAGGATCGACTTACCGGACAGGTCCGGTGCGGTTGAATTCGCTTCGGCGTAGGCCTGCGCGCCCGAGGCGGCGAACGCGGTCGCGGCCAGCCCGGCGCCCATCATCAGGTGACGGCGGTTGAGTTCCAGTGTCTTCGGCATGAGAGGCTCCCGTGTTTGCATCAGCTTACCATCACTGAACCGGCTGGTCACCCGCGCACATTCAGGACGAAAACCCGATCAGTCGTCGAAGCCGACAAAGGTGGTCGCCTCGTCGACCGACTTGCGGGTCGAGACGACGGCATTGGCAGGGAAGCTGTCATCGGGCCAGCCCATGGCAACGCAGGTCTGGATCACCTGGTCATCGGGGATGCCGGCATGTTCACGCACGACGGGGCTTTGCATGATGCCCTGGCTGTTGATGACGCAGCCGAGTCCCTTCGACCAGGCCGCGTTGACGAGGCAATTGACGACACCGCCGCAATCGAATGGCGCAATGTCACTGCCCTGGATCGACTTGTCATAGGTGACCACGATCGAGACCGGCGCGTCGAACTGGCGGAAGCCGCGCAGCACCCAGTCCGTGCGCTTTTCCTTGTCGTGGCGCTCGATCCCCATCGCCTCAAAAAGCTGGATCGCGATGCCGATCTGGCGCTCGCGGTGGACGCCTTCATAGCCGGGGCCCATGCGGAACTCCCGGCTGTCGGGAACGCCGGCAAGGTTGCGTTCGACATTGCCCTTCCGGATGCGGTCAAGCACCTCACCGGTCACGACGTAGAAATTCCAGGGCTGGGTATTCAGCGAAGTCGGCGCACGGATGGCCATTTCCAGCACTTCACGGATCAGCGCCTCTGGCACGGGTTTCTTCTGGTAGCCGCGTATGCTGCGGCGACCCATGACCACGTCCTTGAATTCCACCGGTAACCCTCCAACAATTTACTGTTTCATATTCCGGAGGCTTTGTGGGGCAGCCGGCGCCCGCCTGCCAGACCTGTCGTTGCGGCAGGCGGATGGATTCCGGTCGACACAGCCGGCCTGCCTGAATAGGCTCCGGCCATGATCAAGCTCAGCTTCTGCCTTCGCCGCCTGCCCCATCTCAGCCGGGAGGAATTCCAGACATACTGGCGCGAGACGCACGCTCCACTGGTGGCCAGGCACGCAGAGACGCTGGGCATATTGCGCTATGTACAGGTGCATACCGGGCACGAGGCCCTGAACGAGGCGATGCAGGGCTCACGCGGCGGCCCGGACGCCTATGATGGCGTGGCCGAGCTATGGTTCGAAAGCGAAGAGGCCATGGCGGCGAACACGAGCGAAGCCGCCGCCGCAGCGGGCCGCGAATTGCTGGAAGACGAGAAGACGTTCATCGACCTTGCAAACTCGCCGCTATGGTTCGGGGACGAGCATGTGGTGGTGGGTTAGCGTTCATTTGCGCCCAGCGCATTGGCCAGGTCCTCCAGCAGGTCGGCTACATCTTCCAGTCCCACTGACAGGCGCACGAGGCCGTCCGAGATGCCATGGGCTGCGCGTTCTTCCGGCGAGTAGGTGGAATGGGTCATGCTGGCCGGATGCTGGACAAGGGTTTCGGCATCGCCAAGGCTGACGGCGCGGCGGATGAGGGAGAGTCGGTTCATCATGGCGATGCCGGCCTCGTAGCCGCCTTCAAGCTCGAAGGCGATCATGCCGCCGAACCCGTCCATCTGGCGCCTGGCGAGTGCGTGCTGCGGATGGCTGGCGAGGCCCGGATAATGAACGGCGGAGACGCCCGGCTGGGCCGCAAGCCATTCGGCCACTTTCATTCCGCTCTCGCAGTGGCGCTGCATGCGCAGCTGCAGGGTTTTCAGGCCGCGCATCACCAGCATGGCATTGAACGGCGCCATGACCGAACCGGTCATGTCCTTGACGCCGACCATGCGGATCTCGTGGATCGCCTCGGCGCGGCCGCAGACCGCCCCGGCGACCAGATCACCGTGTCCGCCGAGATATTTGGTGGCCGAGTGGAGCACGAAGTCGGCTCCGAGGCTGATGGGGCGCGTCAGCATGGGCGAGGCGTAGGTATTGTCGACGACAACCAGCGCGCCGTGTTCACGGGCGATGTCTGAGACGGCGCGAATGTCGACGAGGCGCATGTTCGGGTTGGCGGGGGTTTCGAAATATACGATGCGGGTCTGGTCGCTGATCGCGGCGCGGAGGTTTTCCGGGTCGCGCAGGTCGACATGGGTGATCCTGATGCCGAAGCGGGACAGGCCATCGCGCATGAAGGCAAATGTGCAGCCATACAGCGTCTTGTCGGTGATGATCTCGTCGCCGGGTTTGACCAGCGTCCACATCGTGGCCGAGATCGCGCCCATGCCGGAGGCGGTGCAGAGCCCCGCCTCGGCGCCTTCCAGCTCTGCGATGCGCGATTCGAGCAGGGCGACCGTGGGATTGGATATGCGCGAATAGATGTGGCCCTCGGCCTCGCCGGCGAACAGGGCGCCGCCCTGCTCCGCAGTCTGGAACGCGAAAGTGGAGGTGAGGTGCAGCGGCGGGGTCAGCGCGTTCTGATTGTCCTCGGGATGGTAACCGTGATGGATGGCGCGGGTGGCAAAGCCGAGCGGCCGCGATGTGTCATAGGCCATTAGCGTGTCTCCGGTGTTTGCACGAGTATAGCACACTCCAACAGGCGATTTTCGCCTCATTCTGCTGATTTTCAGTTGCAAATTGACATATTCTGCCAATAAAGTACGAAATGGATTCAACAGATGCCAAGATACTGAGCGCGCTGCAGCGCGATGGCCGCCTGACCAACCAGGAATTGTCGACCATGATTGGCCTGTCGCCTTCACCCTGCCTGCGCCGGGTGCGCAATCTCGAAGCGGCCGGTCTGATCACGGGCTATACGGCGCTGGTGGATGAAAAAGCCTGCGGCTTTCCCATTACGGGCTTTGTGCGCATTCGCCTGACCAACCATTCCGACGAGACCGTCCGGCGCTTTGAGGAACGCATTGCGCACACCGATGCGATTATCGATTGCTACCTGATGACCGGCAGCGAGGACTACCAGCTGCGTGTCGTCGCCCGCAGCCTCGACGATTATGAAAGGCTGGTACGCCAGACGATCCAGAAAATTCCGGGAATTGCCTCAATAGAAACCAGTTTTGCCTATGGTGTCGTCAAACAGTCGCGCAGCCTGCCTGTGTCGCCTGAAAAGCGGTGATAGTCGGCAGGCGCCGACCTGCTATAGGAATGGAATGACCGATACGTCGACCCCCGCCCCGAAAGCCCCCAGTCTTGTCGAGACACGCAGCCCGTCCAGGCGGCGGCCGGGACGGTGGCGCATTTCAAACATTATCGATGGCCGCGCCCTGCGGGTGAAACTGACGGCGGCGGCCCAGAACAATCTGGGAGACCCTCAGACGGCACGAAAGATTGCGATTGATCACTTGCACGCGGCGCTGTTTCGCGGGCGCATGATCGCGCAGGAGCGCCTGCAGCAGGGCGCAGACGGACTGGATACGGCACGCCTGCTCTGCGCCGTGCAGGATGAAGTCATTCATGCGCTGTACGATTATACGACCACCCATGTCATCCGGGCGCGCAACCCCACCGAGGCAGAGCGGATCGCGCTGGTCGCGACCGGCGGCTATGGGCGCGGCGTAATGGCGCCGTCATCCGATACCGACCTTCTGTTCCTGCGCGCCTACAAGGTCAGCCCGCACACCGAGAGCGTGATCGAATACATGCTCTACGCGATGTGGGACATGGGCCTGAAAGTGGGCCACGCCTTCCGCACGCCGAACGATTGCGTGAAGCTGGCGGCCGAGGATGTCACCATCAAGACATCCATGCTGGACGCACGGTTCATCTGCGGCGACGAGGCGCTTGCCAATGACATGTTCGAGCTGTTCCAGCGCGATGCGGTGAAGGGCAAGGATGCCCAGTTCATCGCCGACAAGCTGGCCGAACGCGACGCGCGGCACAATCGCCACGGCGATGCGCGTTATGTGGTCGAACCGAACCTGAAAGAGGGCAAGGGCGGGCTGCGCGACCTGCAGACGCTCTACTGGATAACCAAGCACATGTATGGCGGCACGACGCTGGAAGACGTCATGCGCAATGGTCCGTTCACGCCGCATGAATATGCCGTCTTTATCCGGGCCGCGAAATTCCTGTGGACCGTTCGCTGCCACCTGCATTTCGTGACCGGGCGGCCGGAAGAGCGACTCGGGTTTGACCTGCAGCCTGAAATCGCCTCGCGCATGGGCTATCGCGATCGCGGCGAGCAGCAGGGTGTGGAGCGTTTCATGAAACGCTATTTCCTGATCGCCAAGGATGTCGGCGGGCTGACACGTATCCTGGCGGCCAAGCTGGAAGCTGATCACAAGAAGAAGCCGGAAGGCCTGCGCCGCTTCCTGCCGGTGCGCGCCCCGCAGGCCCTGCCGGAAATGGGCTTCACGCTGGATAATGGACGCATCAACGTGATCGGCGAAGACGTGATGGCGGACGATCCACTCAACATGCTACGCCTGTTCACGATTGCCCGCCGGGAAGGCAAGGACATCCACCCGGACGCGCTGACAGCCCTGACCCGCAACCTGCGCGGCATCAATGAGCCCGTGCGCGAATTGCCTGAGGCAAGGCGGCTGGTACTGGAAGCCATCATGGGCGGCGACAGGCCGGGCCAGGTTCTGCGCTGGATGAACGAGTCCGGCCTCCTGGGACGCCTGATACCGGAATTCGGCGGCATCGTGGCGCAGACCCAGTTCAACATGTATCATCACTATACGGTGGACGAGCACACAATCCGCGCCGTCGCTCATATTTCCGACATGGAGCACGGCCGCGGAGACAGGGTTGCGCTCGTCTCGGAACTGTTCCCGCTGCTTGAAAACCGCCGGGCGCTGTATCTGGCGATGCTGTTGCATGACACAGGCAAGGGCAAGGGCGACCAGCAGATCGAGGGCACGAAGACCTCGGCGCGCGCCTGCGAACGGCTGGGCCTGCCGCAGGCGGAAACCGAACTGGTGGCCTGGCTGGTCGGACACCATCTGGAAATGAGCGAGACCGCGCAGAAGCGCGACATCTCGGACCCGCGAACCGTCGCAAAATTTGCCGACCTTGTAGGCTCGCTGGAGCGGTTGCGCCTGCTCTACATTCTCACCGTTGCGGATATCAAGGCCGTTGGCCCCGCCGTCTGGAACGCCTGGAAAGGCCAGTTGCTGTCCGATCTCTACAACAATACCGCAGCCGCCCTGCGCGGCGGCCGCACGGATGAGGCCGGCGTGCTGGCCGAACTGGAAGCGCGGGCTGAACGGCGCCGCGAGGCGCTGGTGGATCAGATCGGCAGCGTGCCGGCCATCATGCTGGAAATGGAGACTGCCTACTGGACCGGGTTCGACCTTGAAGACCTTGCCTGGCAGGCGCAGGTGCTGACCGATTCTGAAGATACAGTTGCCCACCGTTACCTGACCGATGGCGGCGCTGTGGCGGTGATCGTGTCCGGCGCCGACAGAACCGGCCTGTTCGCAGATCTTGCAGGCACGCTGGCCCGCCTCGGCGCGAATGTCGTCTCGGCGCAGGTCTTCACCAGCCAGAGTGGCCGGATCGTCGATATCTTCATGCTGCAGGACCATGCCAAGGGCGCATTCGCCTCGGGCGATGCGCCGCGCATGGAGCGGCTGGAACAGGCAATGCGCGATGCCCTGGCAGGCAAGGCCATCAAGGGCGACGTCAAGACACGCGCGGGACGGCGCGAGGCGGCATTCCTTGTGCAGCCCTCTGTCCAGATCCGCGATGACCTGTCTGCCGACTATACGGTGATTGATGTCGGCGGCCGCGACCGCCCCGGCCTGCTGCATGAAGTCGCCGATGTTCTGGCCGATATGAAACTGTCGATCCATTCAGCGCATGTCGGGTCTTATGGGGAACGCGTGTTCGATGCATTCTATGTTCAGAACGCTCGCGGCCAGAAACTGGGCAAGGGCGCGCGCAGGGATACACTGAAGGAGCGTCTTGTCACTGTGCTCAGGCGCGAAGAACTTGAGGCACCGCAAACCCCGGCCCGGAAGCTGAAACGCTCCCGCGCCGTGGACAGTTTCTGAGAATTCACCGAAGGGGACGGGCATGAGCGTCGCGCGCAACACACTCGTGCAGTCTTCCCTGACGCTGGCCAGCCGTGTGCTGGGCATGGTGCGCGACATCCTGCTGGTCGCCAGGATCGGGGCCGGACCGGTGGGCGATGCCTGGGCCACGGCACAGCAATTCCCGAACCTTTTCCGCCGCATCTTTGCCGAAGGCGCCTTTGCTTCTGCCTTTGTGCCGACCTATGCGCGGACCCTCGAAGCTGAAGGCCCGGAAGCGGCCCGCGCCGTGGCGCAGGAGGCAATGCGTGTCCTGTTTGCGGCGACAGCTGCCCTGACGATCCTCGCGCAGATCTTCATGCCCTGGGTTCTGTTGCTGATCCATGGCGGGCAGGCCGACGATGCGGAGAACTATAATCTCGCTGTGTTCCTGACGCGCGTGACCATGCCCTACCTGACCTTCATGGCGCTGGCCGCGCTGCTCTCAGGCGTGCTGAATTCCTCAGAGCGGTTCATCCTGTCGGCGGGTGTGCCGACCATCCTGAACCTCTGCCTCATCCCGGCCGCCTTTGTCAGCCCGGACCCGGTAATTACGGCCAAGGCCGCATCCATTGCGTATTTCATTGCCGGCGTGCTGCAGGCGGGAGCGCTCTGGTGGGGC